>TBL_comb47_HYPODRAFT_10005138_pt1 | contig 14727 bp, 7 predicted proteins | sample TroBogypolimnion_40_FD_10682 | JGI IMG/M metagenome (IMG submission 10682)
GGCGGCTTTATTCACCATTGCAGCCATTGGTACCGGGGCGGCAAATCAATTCCAGATTTTTATCCTGTTCCGGCTTGTTGGCGGACTGGGAATCGGACTGGCATCGGCTATCTCTCCCATGTATATTGCAGAAATTTCTCCAGCCCATCTGCGCGGACGGCTCGTATCGATCAATCAACTCACCATTGTGATTGGAATACTTGCCGCCCAGATCATCAATTACCTGATTGCTGACAAGATCCCGGAAAATTCTTCAGGCGAGATGATCCTGCACTCCTGGAACGGGCAGACCGGCTGGCGTTGGATGTTTTGGGCAGGAACGGTACCGGCATTGCTCTTTTTCATTTTTTCCTTTTTCATTCCTGAAAGCCCCCGTTTTCTTGCAAAAATGGGGAAATGGAAGGATGCATCCTTAATTCTGGAGCGGATTGGCGGTGCTAATTATTCAAAAGAGGAAAGAAATGAGATTGCAAAAACGATCCATACCACAGATAACAAGATAGATTGGAACGTTTTGGCATCAAAAAGGGTTCGCCCCATAGTGGCTTTAGGAATAGTTCTTGCGATATTTCAGCAATGGTGCGGGATCAATGTCATCTTCAATTATGCCGAGGAGGTCTTCACTTCAGCCGGTTATTCGGTTGGAGATATGCTTTTTAATATTGTGATTACCGGAACGGTGAATCTGATATTTACACTGCTGGCCATGAGAATGGTTGACAGCTGGGGCCGGAGGAAAATGATGCTGCTTGGAGCCGGAGGTCTGGCAATTATCTATTTGATATTAGGGACCAGTTATTTTCTGGAAATGAAGGGGTTGGCCATACTGATTCTGGTTATGACTGCGATTGCAACCTACAGTATGACTCTTGCCCCAATCACCTGGGTAGTGCTCTCCGAGATATTTCCAAACAGTGTTCGCGGTGCAGCTATGGCTATCGCAACTACTTCACTCTGGCTAGCTTGCTTTGTTCTCACCTATACCTTCCCTATTCTGAACAGAGTATTGCACGCAAGTGGAACTTTCTGGCTATATGGTTTGATTTGCCTCTCCGGATTCCTGTTTATCCTGAAAAAATTGCCTGAAACAAAAGGGAAAAGCCTGGAGGAGATTGAAAACAAACTAACCCTTTAAAAAACGAATCCTGTGAAAATAGTTTTAACGATCGCTTTATTACTGATGTTGATTTTTGATGGCAAGGCGCAGAAATACATCCTCAGTTCCCCGGATAAAAAGCTGGCTGCAGAGGTCGAAATCAACCAGGGGATAACTTTGAAAATGGAGAAGGGTGGCGAACCAGTTTTCAGTCTTGCCGGTTTATCGCTGGAGATTGCCGGCCAGTCGAATCAGGCCGGGAATATGAAAGTAAACAAAACAACCCGCACTTCTGTCGATGAGGAGATTCAACCGGCCATACACGAAAAAAGCGGGAGTTACAGAAATTGCTACAATGAATTATTTATTGGTTTAAAATCGGGACAGGCAGTAAGGTTCCGCCTTTTTAATGAGGGTATTGCCTACCGGATCTCCACAACGGACAAAGACAGTCTGACTATTTTAAAGGAAAATCTCCGTATTAATTTTCATGCAGACGATTCAGTCCGTTTTCAATCCTCCAAATCTTTTAGTTCCGCTTACGAGACCCCCTATGAATTCAAAAAACTCGATGAACTGGAGGCCGGCAAACTTTGTAACCTCCCGATTCTGATTCAAAAAAAGGGTGGAACTTTTGTTATGTTTACCGAATCAGATCTGTATAATTATCCGGGATTATGGGTAAACGGGACAGCCAGACCGGAATTGAAGGGCATCAATCCACGATTTCCAAAAAAACTTTTAACTGAGGGTAACGTATATACCCACGGCCAGGTAGCTGAAACAAACGAATATATCGCAAAAGTTCAGGGTACCCGGACTTACCCGTGGCGGCTTTTCGCAATTGCAGACCATGAAGAAGATCTGATCTCCAATAATATGGTCTACCTGCTGGCATCTCCCACACAAATAAAGGATCTGTCATGGATCAAACCGGGAGTGGTGATGTTTGACTGGTGGGGGAAGAATAATATCTATGGCGTTAGATTCAAGGCCGGAATTAATACCGAAACAGCGAAATATTATATCGATTTCTGTGCCGCTAACGGATTCCGTTACTTTCTGTTCGATGACGGATGGTGCCCTAAAGAGGACCTGCTGCATGAAGTTCAGGGATTGAACATGTCAGAAGTTACTGCGTATGGCAAACAAAAAGGGGTTGACATAATGGTTTGGGTGATGTGGAGTGCGCTTCAAAAACAATGGAATATGGCGTACTCCCAATTCGAAAAATGGGGAATCAGGGGAATCAAAATGGACTTTATGAACCGCGATGACCAGCAAATGGTTGAATTTTATGAATCGGTAGCCCGAAAAAGCGCTGCGATGAAGATGGTAGTCGATTTTCACGGTGCCTACAAACCTTGCGGATTAAGCCGCAAATACCCAAATGTCCTCACTCGTGAAGCGTTAATCGAATTTGAATATAACGGAACAAACAACTGGGACAGTCCGGAACATCATAATCTTTTACCCTATATCCGCATGTTTTCAGGTCCAATGGACTATATCCCTGGAACGATGCGCAATTCCACCAAAGCCAACTTCCGCCCGATAGGTGATTATCCCATGGGACAGGGAACAAGGGCCCATGCCATGGCGCTCTTCGTCATTCTTAGCAGTCCGATGGAGATGCTACCCGATTCACCATCTGATTATTACCGTGAAAAAGAGTGCACCCGGTTCCTCTCCAAAATACCCGTTGAGTGGGATGAAACCCTTTTACTAAAAGGGAAAATCAGCAAATTTACCGTTTTAGCCCGAAGATCAGGTCCGATCTGGTATGTCGGAGCAATAACCAACCAGGATGAAAGGAGTCTGGAGTTGTCAACCGGTTTTCTGAAACCGGGAAGGTATCATATCGAGGCGATTCAGGATGGAATCAATTCCAAAACAAGAGCTGAAGATTACGTGATAACCAGGCAGGATATTTCAGCCGGGGAGACCATAACTCTAAAACTCGCGGCCGCCGGAGGATGGGTGGCCAGGATTATGCCGTTCAATTAGTTGAGGAACATAAGGACGAAATATTTTACGATATTTTCACCCTCTACCCATATTTTATGACTACGGCACAATCTTAAAAGATTGATTTACGCAATAAAATAAATCTAATTTAAACAGATTCCAGGTTTTATTACAAAGGGTATAAACAAAACCATAAAATCATAACGTAAATTGAACATGAAAGATAACATTATGAAAAACATCGTAGTTTCTGGGATCTTAATCTGTTTAAGCCTGATGTCCTGCACCAGGCAAAATATACAGAAAATTGACCTTTCGGGGACCTGGAAATTCGCTGCGGATCCTTTCGGCAAAGGAATTTCAGAGAGTTGGTTTGGCAAGGCCTTAACAGACAGCCTGACTCTGCCCGGATCAATGACCTCTAACGGGAAAGGGGATGATATATCCCTTTCCACACCCTGGACCGGGCAGATCGTTGACAGCTCATTTTATAAAAATCCCGAATATGCCAGGTACCGCGAAGAGGGAAAGATCAAGATTCCATTCTGGTTACAACCGCTGAAGTATTATAAAGGAGCCGCATGGTATCAAAAGGAAGTCTGTATTCCTGAGGACTGGAATGGCAAACCGGTCGAATTATTTCTTGAAAGGTGCCATTGGGAGAGCCGGTTTTGGGTGGATGATCAGTTTGTTGGTATGCAAAATTCGCTAGGAACCCCCCACCGCTATAACCTGACCCGGTTCCTTACACCCGGGAAACACCGGTTGACACTTTGTATCGATAACCGGGTTAAGGATATTGATCCGGGTTTAAATTCGCACAGTATTTCCGACCATACCCAAACCAATTGGAACGGGGTCATTGGAAAACTTTACCTGGAGGTCAGGCCACTGGTGAATATCAAAAATATCCAGGTATACCCTGACCTTAGCCGCAAAATGGTAATTGCCAAAATCAGAGTCAGTAATCTTGCTCAATTACCGGTAGTTGCAAACCTTCAATTATCGGTTACAGGTCCCGGGTCACCTGGAGATCAATCTCATAATTTCAGACTCTCTGCCGGAGAGAATATCCTGAAAATGGAGTATCCAATGGGACAAAACGTTAAACTTTGGAGCGAATTTCACCCCGAAGTTTATCAGCTCACCGCCAAACTAACGAGTAAGCATCCGGAAACGAATGACTCTTACGTAACAACTTTTGGGATGCGCGAATTTAAAGTGGCCGGCAAACAACTGCAGATTAACGGGAAGCCCACCTTTCTCCGGGGGACCCTTGAATGTGCCATCTTTCCGAAAACCGGTTATCCAGCCACCGGTATTCAGGAATGGCTCCGCATTTTTAATGTGTGCCGGGCTCATGGCCTGAACCACATGCGCTTTCATTCGTGGTGTCCGCCTGAAGCGGCATTCAAAGCAGCCGACCAAACCGGATTTTACCTTTCGGTGGAATGTTCATCGTGGGCCAATGGTTCGACGACTATTGGCGACGGAAAGCCCATAGATCAGTACCTTTATGATGAAAGCCAGCGCATGGTTGAAAATTATGGCAACCACCCTTCGTTTTGTATGATGGTTTACGGGAATGAACCCGGTGGGAAGAATCAGATCTCATTTTTAACCGATTTTGTCAGATTCTGGAAGAATAAAGACAGCCGTCGCCTCTACACTTCAGGTTCCGGTTGGCCGATCATTCCTGAAAATGATTACCTGAGTTCTCCGGCTCCCCGGATTCAGGGATGGGGACAGGAGTTAAAGAGTATCATTAATGGTGAAGCTCCCCGGACAGATTATGATTGGAATGCCTTCAATTCCAAATACACTCAACCGATTATCAGTCATGAAATTGGTCAATGGTGTGTCTACCCCGATTTCAAAGAGATCACTCAATATGATGGCGTTTTACGTGCCCGTAACTTCGAAATTTTCAGGGAAAACCTGAAAGATCATGGCATGGCACAACTGTCCGACAGCTTCCTGCTCGCCTCAGGAAAATTGCAGGCACTATGCTACAAAGCTGAAATTGAAGCGGCATTACGAACAAACCGATTCGGCGGATTCCAATTGCTGGATCTGCACGATTTTCCGGGACAGGGTACGGCTCTTGTTGGAGTACTGAACCCATTCTGGGGAGAAAAAGGGTATATTACTCCGGCAGAATATAAGCGGTTTTGCAACAGCACCGTCCCGCTTGCCCGTTTGAAAAAATGCATATTCACCAATAATGAAAATTTTGATGCGGCCGTTGAGGTAGCCCATTTCGGGGATGTCCCAATCACAGACTGCACTCCCGAATGGAAAATCTTGAATAAAGCCGGCAAGGTAATTCAGACAGGCAGATTCGCAAAAACCTCAATTCCGTTGGGAAATGGTTTTAAACTCGGAAATGTCAGTTTCCCGTTATCCTCCCTTGACACTCCGCAAAAACTGAGCCTTGAGGTGACGGTGAATCAGTATAGTAACAGCTGGGATTTTTGGGTTTACCCTGCAAAAAAAGAGAAGATTGCCAATGAAGAAAATATTCAGATAGTCAACTTTCTTGATTCCAAAACAGCTCAGTTCCTGGAAAATGGCGGAAGTGTTTTGTTAAACCTGAAAAAAGGGACTCTAGCCGGTGATATGGGTGGCGATATTAAAATCGGGTTCTCCAGTATTTTCTGGAATACTGCATGGACTCACGGGCAAGGACCTCATACACTGGGCATTCTCTGCAGTCCAACCCATCCTGCATTAGCTGAATTCCCGACCGAAATTCACAGCAACTGGCAATGGTGGGATGCCATGAGTCATTCGGGTGCAATCAACATGAGCCAATTTCCTTCCCGAATTACCCCTATTGTGCGGGTAATTGACGACTGGTTCACCAACCGACCGCTTGCCTTATTGTTCGAAGCGAAAGTCGGGAAAGGAAGAATACTCGTTTCAGGTATTGATCTGACCACTGATCTGGAAAATCGTCCGGAAGTACAGCAGCTGATTTACAGCCTGAAAAAATACATTGCCGGATCGCAGTTTAATCCAGCCATTACCGTGAATATTATTCAACTTCAAAAGCTTATAAAATAAGCTTAACCAATTACTTTGCCACCTTTATAAATCAATTCAGCTATGAGAACAATCCCGGTATTCATAATTTTAGTTGCCATCCTTATGTCATTCAATACAAAGCTGTTATATAGTGCCCGAACCTTAAACCGGGCGTCAGCGGAGAATACTGAAATATTGACCCCAAAACCGAAGCCTGCTCCGCGAATTAACGGGCCGCTTGTTTACGGATGTCGTCCTGGGCACCCTTTCCTTTACCGGATCCCCTGCCAGGGTGAACGACCCATCCATTTTTCCGTCAAAGGGCTCCCTCCGGAGTTAAAACTAGATGCCGGGACAGGGATCATCAACGGAAAAACTCCTGCTAAAGGGGATTATGACCTTGTAATTCAGGCTAATAATGCAAAAGGTAAAGATCATCGTAAACTCAAACTGATTTGCGGAGATCAGCTGGCGCTCACGCCACCTATGGGCTGGAACCACTGGTATGCCCATTACGACCGGATCACTGATCGGATGATGCGCGAAGCAGCCGATGTGATGATCAGCAGCGGCATGGCTGATGCAGGTTATCAATATGTCAACATCGATGATTGCTGGATGAATGCCCCTAAAAATAAGGATCCCCGGCGCGTGGGACCCTTGAGGGATGAGCAGAGAAATATTATTCCAAACAAATATTTCCCGGATATGAAACAGCTTACAGACTATATTCACGGCAAAGGTCTGAAAGCGGGTATCTATACCTCACCCGGTCCGTTAACCTGTGGAGGTTTCACCGGAGCCTGGCAGCACGAAGAACAGGATGCCAGGCAATTTGCTGCCTGGGGATTCGATTTCCTGAAATATGACTGGTGTTCATACGGTCAATTGGCAGGAAAGAAGGTGAACCTGGAGGGTTATCAAAAGCCTTACCGGAAGATGGGTGAAATACTGAAATCACTCGATCGGGATATGGTCTTTAACCTTTGTCAGTACGGCATGGGTGAGGTCTGGAAGTGGGGCGGAGAAGTCGATGCGCATTCATGGAGAACAGGAGGGGATCTTGGATTTGAACTTGACCACATTTTCGATGTTGCCTTAAAGAACGCACAGATCGGTCAGTTTAATAAGCCAGGCCAGTGGAACGATCCCGATTATATACAGATTGGATGGATTGGGAATGCCAATAAAATGGGAATACCCGAACTCACCCCAATGCCGGCCAATATGCAATATGCCTATATGTCTCTCTGGTGCCTGTTGGCGGCTCCGCTTATTTACAGTGGCGACATGTCCAAGCTGGATGAATTCACCCTCAACATCTTATGCAATCCGGAGCTAATCGGCATCGACCAGGATCCGCTTGGGAAATGCGGTCAGGTTATTAGCCGGAATAAAGAGTGCTTCTTAATGGTCAAGAAACTGGCAGATGGCTCAATGGCAATAGGGTTGTTTAACCGGGGAAAAACCAAGGCTGATGTTGGCGTGGAATGGGGCGAATTAAAAATATCGGGAAAACATCAGATCCGGGACCTTTGGCGGGAAAAAGATCTGGGCGTTTACGGTGATAAATTTAACACAGTCGTTCCGTCCCAGGGGGTTGTGATGATTAAAATATCAAAATAATCCATGGGATGTAAACAATATTATTAATTGATTATAGGATATTTAGAGGGATTTAATTAGGACATTAAATTTATCCGGTTACTTATGTCCGGTCATGCGGGAAGTAAATATTCTGAAGCTTTTTCACCGGAACATCTTCATCGGAATCAATTTGAATAAGAATTCATTAATTCAAGTTGATCCACTATGATCAAAAATGATAATTCCAATAATTTCTGTTAAATGCCAAAAGACTTAAATATTCCATTTGATAACCAAATTCAGGCTGTCGCCTGGTACGAAAAAGTCATTATTCCTACCTACGGTCTCGGGAATCCTGAAAAAAATCCCATGTTTCTGGAAAAACGCGTTTACCAGGGTAGCAGCGGCGTGGTATACCCCCATCCGGTTATCGAAAAAATTCTCGATGAAAAGATTGATAAGGAGTGGAATGCCATTTTTCTCGAAAATCAGTATCTGAAAATCATGATCCTCCCTGAACTTGGAGGCAGGATTCAAATGGCATATGACAAAACCAAACAACGCCATTTTGTCTACTATAACCGGGTGATCAAACCCGCACTCGTTGGATTAACAGGTCCCTGGATTTCAGGTGGAATAGAATTTAACTGGCCGCAACACCACCGCCCATCGACCTTTGAGCCTGTCGATCATTGTATTGAGAAGAATAAGGATGGCAGTATTACCGTTTGGTGCAGCGAAGTGGAACGGATGTTCCGGACCAGGGGTATGGCAGGATTCACCCTTTATCCGGATAAGGCCTATCTGGAAATCAAGGTTAAACTTTATAACCGGACAAACCTTCCCCAAACTTTTTTATGGTGGGCAAATCCCGCGGTTAAAGTAAATGACCATTATCAATCTGTTTTCCCGCCCGATGTCAATGCGGTATTCGACCATGGCAAACGCGATGTATCGGAATTCCCCATTGCAAGGGGGACCTATTACAAAATTGATTACTCTCCGGGGACCGATATTTCACGGTATAAAAATATTCCGGTTCCCACCTCATACATGGCTATCAACTCGAAGTACAATTTTGTAGGAGGTTATGAAAACGACACCCAAGGGGGGTTATTGCATGTTGCAGATCACCATGTTTCGCCTGGGAAGAAACAGTGGACATGGGGCCATAGTGATTTTGGAAAAGCATGGGACCGCAACCTGACAGATGAAGATGGTCCCTATATTGAACTGATGTGCGGTGTTTTTACCGATAATCAACCCGACTTTTCGTGGCTGATGCCCGGTGAGGAAAAAACCTTTTCACAATACTTCATGCCTTACCGTGATTTGGGCGTGATTAAAAATGCAACCAAAGAGGCAATGGTAAATCTGGAATTTCAGGAGGGAAAAACTACCGTAAAAGCCTTTACTACTGCGTCTTATCATGATGGAAGGATTTTATTGAAAGCAGGGGGAAAAATACTGGTTGATGAACGATTCGACTTCCATCCTTCAACTTCCTTTAAAAAAACAGTTGAACTTCCCGAAGGAACAGATCCCCAAACGATGCAGGTAGCCATTCATTCCTCAGAAGGTAAAATATTGGTCAGCTGGGAAGCGGGTGCTGATCTTCAAAAGCCAATCCCTGAACCTGCAAAAGCCGCTCTGCAGCCGAAAGAAATTACCAGTAATGAGCAGCTTTACCTGACAGGATTGCATCTCGAACAATATCGCCATGCAACTTACAGTCCTGTAGATTATTACCTTGAAGCACTGAGCCGCGATCCCAGGGATGCCCGCTGTAACAATGCCCTGGGATTATGGTACCTGCGGCGGGGTCAGTTTTTAAAGGCTGAGAATTACTTCAGAATGGCCATATCAACACTGACTGAACGCAATCCGAATCCAATCGATGGGGAACCTTTTTACAACCTGGGTCTTGCCCTTTGTTACCTGGGAAAAGAGGAGGATGCTTATGATGCATTTTACAAATCAATCTGGAATGCAGCTTATCAGGAGATGGGATATTTCCAGCTGGCAAGGCTGGCATCAAAGAAACTTAATTGGGAGGAAGCGCTTGATTTGATCGACCGGTCACTGACCAGAAATTGGAATAGCCACAAAGCAAGGCAACTGAAGGTGACCATTCTGCGTAAACTGAACAGAACTGATGAGGCACTTCAACTGGCAGAAGAATCCCTTTTACTGGATAAATTTAATTTCGGGGTTTTATTTGAAAGATATCTGCTCATCCCGGAAAGGATTCAGAACCCTGTCAGGGATTTGGAATTCAGAACACTTATGCGCGGCAATATCCACACCTATATCGAATATGCACTCGATTTTGCCTGGGCCGGACTCTTTGAGGAGGCTACCGAATTGCTCAATATCGGGATAAGTGAGCAATTTGACAATCAGGTTTATCCTATGGCCTATTATTATAAAGCGTGGTTCGAATCCCAGGAAGGGAATCAAGCAGATTCTCTGAAAACCTTGAATGTTGCTGCCCGTGCCTCTTCAGACTATTGTTTTCCCAATCAAAACGAAGCTGTGACCGTATTGGAATGGGCTAAAACACAAAATCATGAAGATCCAAAAGCACCATATTATCTGGGTAATTTCTGGTACAATGCGCTTCAGTATGACCAGGCAGTTGAAAACTGGGAGTTGTCAGTAAGTATTGACAATCAAATTCCTATAGCTCACAGAAATCTGGCATTAGCCTACTTCAATAAATTAAATGCCCCTCAAAAGGCCCTGATCTCTCTGGAAAAAGCTTTTGATCTGGATCAAACTGATTCCAGGGTATTTATGGAACTTGACCAGCTATACAAACGGCTAAATTATCCGCCTGAGAACCGTTTGCAGAATCTTGAAAAGTACCTCTATCTGGTGGAAGAGCGGGACGACCTTTACCTTGAGAGGGTCACCCTTTTCAATATTCTGGGATTATACGAAAAGGCCTGGAAGCTTATTTTGAAACGACGGTTTCATCCGTGGGAAGGCGGAGAAGGTAAAGTTACCGGCCAATATGTGCTTAGTCTGATTGAAATGGCAAAAAAAGCAATTGATGGAATGGCTTATGGAAAGGCGATTGAATTTCTGAACCAGGCACGTCATTATCCTGATAATCTGGGGGAAGGAAAATTATTCGGAACACAGGAGAATGAATTATTGTACTGGCTGGGCACTGCTTTTGATGGAGCGGGATTGACCGATCAGGCGGTCGAATGCTGGCATATCGCTTCCCGGGGATTGAAAGAACCGGCAAATGCAATCTTTTACAATGACCAACAGGCAGATACCATTTTTTTCCAGGGTCTGGCTTTGAGGCGACTGAAGAGGTTTGAAGAGGCTAAGGAGCGATTTGAAACATTAATCCGTTTTGGGGAATTGCACCTGAACGACACATTTAAACTCGACTATTTCGCCGTTTCACTGCCAGAATTGCAAATATGGGACGATGATCTGACCAAACGAAATAACCGGAATTGCCAAAATCTCATCAGACTGGGGAAATTGGGTTTATCACAAACAAGGATTCAGGACTGATCGAAAATATTGAATTTTACCATTTGGACTGATTAGATTTAATGATTTAAGATGTCTTCCAAATTATTCGTAATTCAAATAATCTGCCCCGCTACATGAGAATCGGTTTTTTATGGTTATTTGGAATACTTCTAAATTCCATTATCGGTTAAGGATAAATAGTCCTTTTTACTATCATTGTAAATTGAACGTTTACTAACCATCTTTCAGTGGTTTATAAATTTTCAGGTGTAAGCTAACTGACTAAAAAGGGAAAAGATGAATATCATGTTTTTGCTTATTGGGGTAAGTCTGTTGGCTGCCATGACGTTTTTGCTCCTCTTTATCTGGGCAGTTAAGACCGGTCAGTATGATGACACCTTCACCCCGTCAGTCAGGATTTTGTTTGACGATGACGAGGTTTCAGAAAAGGAACCGGAAAAGGGAAACGGGCCTCACAAGGAAGATAAAACGGCTGACAAGGAAACCAACAAAGAAAATAGTAACTGTTCATTACCAGAATCTCAATTATAATTTGAACTAATCACGCATCAAGTAAGACAAACACAAACATTATGGAAGTACAGCAGTTTAATTATGATAATAAAATAGTCAAGTATTTTATTATCGCCACTCTAATCTGGGGTGCAGTTGCTCTCCTTGTTGGCCTGTTAATCGCCCTTCAACTTGCTTTCCCGGCGTTTAATCTGGGCTTAGAATATACTACCTATGGTCGTACCCGGCCATTACATACCAATGCAGTCATCTTCGCGTTTATCGGAAATGCAATGTTTGCCGGTATGTATTATTCTTTACAGCGGGTTTTGAAAGCTCGTCTGTTTAATGATCTGTTAAGTAAAGTCCATTTCTGGGGATGGCAGATCATCATTGTTCTGGCGGCTCTGACCCTTTTAGGCGGGTTTACCACAGGAAAGGAATATGCCGAACTGGAATGGCCTGTTGATATTCTGATTGCATTAATCTGGGTAACATTTGGAGCAAATATGATCGGCACAATCCTGAAACGGAGGGTCAAACATATTTATGCCTCTGTTTGGTGGTATCTCGCCAGCTTCCTTGGTATTGCCGTCTTACATATTGTCAACAGTGTTGAACTTCCGGTCTCTTTGCTGAAGAGTTACCCGGTTTACGCCGGTGCTCAGGATGCAGTAGTGCAGTGGTGGTATGGTCATAATGCCGTAGCATTCTTTCTGACCACCCCCTGGCTTGGATTGATGTACTATTATCTGCCTAAGGCTTCCAACCGTCCGATTTATTCTTACCAGCTATCGATCGTCCATTTCTGGACACTGATTTTCCTCTATATGTGGTCAGGACCACACCATTTACTTTATCAGGCACTACCTGATTGGGTTCAGGCATTGGGAGTTACTTTCTCCATTATGTTGATTGCCCCATCCTGGGGTGGTATGATCAACGGCCTCTTAACGCTGCGCGGGGCCTGGGATAAGGTTCGTGATCAGGCAGAACTAAAATTTATGGTTGTTGCTCTTACCGCTTATGGAATGGCCACCTTTGAAGGTCCGATGATGTCGCTTAAGAGTGTAAATGCAATCAGTCACTTTACCGACTGGACCATCGCCCATACTCACATTGCCGGTATGGGATGGAATGGCGGAATGATCTTTGGTATGTTATACTGGTTGGTTCCCAAACTATTCAGAACCCCGTTGTATTCCAAGAAAATGGCCAATACCCATTTCTGGCTTGCCACTCTCGGTATCCTGATGTTCGCTATTCCACTTTATTGGGCCGGGATTACCCAATGGCTGATGTTACGCGAATACAATGCAAACGGGTTGTTAACTTACCCGAACTTTCTCGAAACCACTACCCAGATTATGCCGATGTATCATTTCCGGATTTTAGGTGGTTTGCTCTTTTTCTCAGGATTTCTGCTGTTTTTCTATAATATGTTCAAGACAATCGCGATGGGCAATTTAGTGGACAATGAAGCTGCTGAAGCTCCGGCACTGACTGATTCATCCGCCAGAAAAGCGGGTGAGACGCTGCATCGTTTGATCGAACGGAAAGGGGTGGTCCTTACCGTACTGGTATTAATCGCACTGGCCATAGGTGGAGCTGTAGAGATTATTCCCATGCTTAAAATTGAATCAAATATCCCCAGGATAGCCGCGGTTACACCGTATACTCCATTGGAGCTTGCCGGACGCGATATTTATGTAGCCAATGGATGTTATAATTGTCACTCGCAACAAATCAGACCATTAAGATGGGAGACAGACCGCTATGGCGAATATTCAAAGATCGGGGAGTTCGTTTACGACCACCCTTTCCAATGGGGATCACGCAGAACAGGTCCGGATCTGGCACGCGCCGGCTGGGTAGGAAGTTCAACCTATAAAACTGCAATCTGGCACTACAATCACTTTACAAAACCAAAAGAGATTAATCCTCAGACTATTATGCCTGCATATCCGTGGTTTGCAAAGAACAATGTAGATCTTACCGATATCCCGAAAAAAATTCGGGCGATGCAGACACTGGGTGTTCCTTATGCCCCGGGTTATGATCAGAAAGCAGTAGCTGATTACAAGGAGCAGGCTCAGATAATTGTAGCAGAATTAAAAGCTTCAGGAGTTGATATCGCTGCAGATAAGGAGATTATTGCAATGATAGCCTACCTGCATAAATTGGGACGGGATATTTCTCCTGCAAATCAGAAATAGTTATTGATTATTAAACAGGATTTGATATGAATTTTGCTGGCGAAGTTCTTCAAAATGTGGATGGTATCAAATACTTCTACATTGCAGGAATACTTATATTCATGGTACTTTTCGTGGTCATTCTTTACCGGACAATTAAAATTCCCAGGAAGGATCTTGAGGATTTTAAGTCTTCGATCTTTGAGAACGACGAGCTTAAAACAAAGAAAACAAACCACAAATCCTAGGGAAGATCTCCTGAAGATCAAGAGTTTTTAATATTTCAGAGAAAGATATTAATAAAGAACAGAAACAATTTGTTATGGCAAAGAAAATAGATAATACGGCAGAAAATGCTGAAGGACATGATCACAATGATGATTTTGACGGGATTAAAGAGTTGAACAATCCGGCGCCAAACTGGATCGTATTGATTTTTTTAGTAACTATTGCTTTTTCGCTGATCTACGCCATCCGCTATTTTGGATATCCCAATAATGGAAAGGATCAGGTAAGTGAATATAAGCAGAGCTCTGCGGAGTTCGATAAAGCCCATGCCAATCAGGCAGATACCGGCAAGGGGGGCCCGGTTGTTGGTCAGGAGGAGATGATTGCCTCCGGAGCACTCCTCTTCACTCAAAAAGGGTGTATTGCCTGTCATGGAACAAAAGGTGAAGGAAATGCCATTGGTCCGAATCTGACCGATAATTTTTGGTTAAACGGTTGTTCTATGGAGAATGTAACCCACATGATCACCGAAGGGAAACCCGAAAAAGGGATGACCCCTTTCAAAACCATGCTGACCCAGGAGGAGATCAAAAATGTGGCCACTTTTATCCTTAA
>TBL_comb47_HYPODRAFT_10005139_pt1 | contig 14727 bp, 11 predicted proteins | sample TroBogypolimnion_40_FD_10682 | JGI IMG/M metagenome (IMG submission 10682)
GCAACTACCCTTTCAAATGGATAAGGTTTAAGAAGGTAATCTGTGGCGTTTGCTTCAAAAGCTCGGATGGCGTATTGGTCATATGCTGTTGAGAAAATGATCATTGGTGGGTTTGGCACCAATTCGAGCAATTCAAATCCTGTAATTTTGGGCATCTGGATATCCAGGAAAACGAGGTCAGGGTTTAACTCCTGAATTGCAAGAGCTCCTTCAAAGCCATTTGAACATTCACCAACAAGCTCAACACGTTCGTCTTTCGACAGGTAATGCCGCAGCAAATCCCTCGCGAGTGATTCATCATCAATAATTAAGGCCCTAATTTTATTCATAGTTTATCGTTTCTCAAAATCTCAGTTCTCCATTTTCCTGTTCCCCTTTATTGAGTTGCGAGTTGGTCGGGGATGACCATTTTAACAACAAATTGTTTTTCTGTACGTTCGATATGAAGAAGGGTCGTGCTTCCATAGAGAAGGGCCAGCCGGTCTTTAATATTGGAGAGCCCAACTCCTTCGCCTTTAGCCGTAACCGATAGAGGATCAAAGTCATTGATAATTTTTAGTTCCATCTGACCATGCAGTATCCTGGCTTCAAGATTGATCTCAACAGGTTCAGATGATTCATAAACCCCATATTTTATGGCATTCTCGAAAAGAGGCTGTAAAATCAGGTTGGGGATCAGATGGTGATTACACACATCTTCAACATCGAACCGATACAAAAGGTTATTACCAAACCTGATTTTTTCGATTTGCAGGTATAACCCGATATTCTTTAGTTCGACCTCAAGTGTAACCATATCATCCTGGTTTTTTCGAAGCGAATAGCGCATAAAATCGGATAAAGCAATGATCATTCCATGGGCCTTTTCGGGATTGGTCAAAGTGAGTGAGGCTATTGAATTGAGACTGTTGAACAGGAAATGTGGATTGATCTGGGATTTTAGCGCATTCAATTGAGCTTTTCGGATCTGGTGTTGCATTTGCCCTTCCTTCATATGTTTTTCACGGTTGTGCTGGCTGTATGCATTCAGATAATAAAAACAGACCAGTAGGGTGTAAATAATCAGCCCGCCAAAGATACGTATCGTTAACCGGTCTTTTAAATAGAGATCGTATTGGGGATTATAGATTAGGATTTTAACAATGATTTCGGAGACAAATAACCAGGTAGCGGTAAAAACTATTGCTGCAACCACATGGCTTGTAAAAATCTGGATACCTGAACTTTTCTCCGGGTCGTTATACCTGACGACGTACCACACTGCGACCCCGAGGCTTCCAAGCACCATCCCAAAAGTCAGGCCGTCCAGTAATGCAACAAAAAAAGGCAGTATTTGATAGTAACTATTAAATACTGCCTGTGCTAATCCTGCGGCTATCGGGAATAACCAATAAATCAAGCCCGAAATACGGTTTATTGTTATGGGATGCTCCATCGTGGTGTGTTATGGCATCGTCGTTACTTCACCCCCGCCAAATATGCAGGTCCCTTTGATGACAACGACCTTGCCCGCATTGGTCCTTGAAATGACCGAGGCACTTCGCTTGTCGTCGAAACCGCCAAAGATCGAAACCACTTCGATTTTGACATTCCAATCTTCGGGTACTGTAATCTTTGATCCACCGAAAATATTGGCCACATCGATTGTGCATCCTGGTATGGGATTGGAATAGCGAAGGTTGATTTTTGACCCTCCGAAAATGGAGGTGATTTTTCCACCCTGAAAATTATCGCTCACAACGGATACTGTCCTTCCACCAAAAATTGCTGTCTCGTCGAGGTAATCTGTCGAACTTGTTTTTTCAAAGTTGATGTAATTGTGGTCGCGGTCGCGTTTTGGTCCACGTCTCCATTGCAGGATAAATAACAAGCCAACCAGCACGATCAAGGCAGGCCAGAAATTTTCCCTAAAGTCGTCTGGAATATCAATCAGGAAGAATAGGCCGATGGATATCAATACGATAGCAGGTGTATATGCACCCCGGGCTATGTTAAAGAGACCGATCACAATCAGCAACATTTGCCAACTGATCAAAATTCTTGAAAAATCATATCCCAGCCACCCATAATTCCTGGCGATCAACACTGAACCAACTATTACAAGTATGATTCCAACAAAAGTTCTGGAATCGTAGTTTTTGTGTCTGGTACGGAATGAACTCCTGTTGTCCTGTTCCGGTGAATCGTCTAATTTGATCATTGTGTTTGTTTTTTTAATTGTCCTTAAATTGTTTTTAAACTCACACAAAACTAATCCGGATAGGGGCATGGCAAAACCCTCAATCGGCGAATGGCAAGTAATTGTCGGTAAGCTGTCAAAATCAGCTATTCAGACCCCTTCCTGCTGCATTGATCATCGTTAGCAATTCGGTGTTTAATTTTTTCTCTGCGATTAATTCTTCAAGTTTCAGGTGCATCCTGTAGCGCCAATAATGCTGAGCAATAGCAGGAACATTGATTCTTTCCCCTTCGGTGTTGTCCCACCTCAGCCTCCCATCCATTGCAAGGAGGTCCTGAATTGGGAAAATGGCCCACATAGCGGGTGAGAACAGGTGCATATTCAAAATTTCGCGGGCTACCCAAGGTTCCATGAAGTAAGGATACTCCCCTTTCTGACCCATTACCAGACGGAAGAAACGCTCACTGTGAATGCGGTCTTCTTCCCACCATCCCCGCAGGGTTGACATATCATGTGTCGAAGTGGAGCAGACGGAGAGATAAGGAGCGTCGGCGGGATGTGCAAACTCTACTTTAGGATCTTTGGGCATTCGTTGTATTTCGAGGCTCAGGATTCCTAAATCGCGCATGACCTGTGGAACACAATCGGGCACCATGCCCAGATCTTCGCCGCAGATCAGCATTTCGGATGCATTCATAATCGCAGGCAGAATCCAAAGTGCCTGTTTTTTCCAAAATTCGTCGTGACGATGGTAGAAGAAATCAATATAAAGTTCGTCGAGGCAATAACGTGTCTCTGCTTTTAAATTAAGATAGGAATTCGTATTGTGGAAAGCCACCCTTGGATGGAACAATGTGGGGTGGTAAGGATCACGCAGGAAAATGACCTCAGTGATGAGGGAACATAGGCCATCCCTGATCCGGATCTCTTTTCCGATAGGTTCGCTTCCCTTTTGATTTGATGCAAAATAGTCCCAAACTTTACGCTGGGTATTAAATGCTGGTTTCAAATTGTATTTGCCCGGTTCATATTCAGAAAGGTAATTCATTTTCACCTCTTCGGTAAATTCGCCAAACAATTCCCACATGAAATAGTCGCGGATGTAAGGTTTTGTAAAACGCTCCTCGTTAAAGATGATTCCGCTATCGATAATCTCATCGCGGCTGAACGGGAGGGCTGGCCTGAAATGGCCCATTATTCCCTGCACCTGATTGATCGGTATTTCCCATATTCTAAAAAATCCAAGGATGTGATCGATCCGTGTGGCATCAAAATAAAGCGACATCTTTCTGAGCCGGTTGTTCCACCACGAAAATCCGTCTTCGGCCATTTTCTCCCAATTATAGGTCGGAAAGCCCCAATTTTGACCAAGATCTGCGAATTCATCCGGTGGAGCACCAGCCTGTTGGTCGAGGTTAAATAATTCGGGGTGAGTCCATGCTTCCACACTATCGGGACTTATTCCGATCGGGATATCACCTTTGATCACTATGCCATTGGCCCTTGCATACTCGGCTGCCTCAAATAATTGTTTGTGGGCGTTGTACTGAATGAAATAATGAACGGCAATGTCGGGATAATTTTCCTTGTCGGGTGAACAGAGCTCATTGATATCTGATTCATTATAATCTTGATATTCAGGCCATTTTCTAAAATTGGCCGTTTTATTTTTGTCGCGCAGATAACAAAAGGCAGCATATGGGACCAACCACTCTTTGTTTTCTTCGAAAAATTTCAGGTAGGGGGGATCGATCAAAAACAGCTCCTTTTGCTGATCGAAGATTAGTTTGAAAAATTTTGATTTAATCCGGTGAACGTCCTCATAATGAACCGTTTCAAGGGCATTAAAGCCGGCAAGTGCCTGAACAAATCCAATCATCAGATTTTCATCCTCCAAAACACCTATTTTGCTGATATTCAGATAAACAGGATGTAGTGCAATTGTCGAGATCGATTTATAGGGATAAGAATCGATCCATGTATGGGTGGCAACCGTTTCGTTCAATGGTAACAGTTGGACCAGTTTCAGCCCTGTCAATTTTGCCCAGTCAACCAATTTTGGAATATCTGTAAATTCGCCGATCCCTCCACTTTTTTCTGTCCTTAGCGAAAAGACGGGGACTGCGACTCCGGCACCTTTCCAATGGGAGACGGGAAACCGGAAGCTCTCATCGGTATGGACTTTTAGACTCTTTGGCTCCCTGCATACAAAATCCCTGATCATCCGGTTGCTTCCCTGTTCCCAGATGGCAATCCGTTTTTTTGAAGAGTTGTACACAACATATTTGAATTGAAGCGGAAACTTCAATTTGTCGGCACCGATATCAATACTCCACAATGGGTATTGTGAATCGTCCATGATAAGCGTGTATTCTTCCATCCAGTTTCCAAGTTCTGGCTGGTCGCCGAGTATCCCGATATAGCAATCGGGACTAACCTTTGGCTCAAGAATCTGAATCCTCAGGGTCTTTTGGCAATTTGCATTTTCGTTGGTCGCTATAGTTTTCGGGAGCCTGTGCATTAAAACTTTTGTAAAAGCAGAGGTTGACAATGGAGCATCGGTGATATTTTTGACCCTCCAAAAATCGCGGCACCTTACTTCTTCCAGATCAATGCCAGCAGTTTCGAGCAAGCGGTTTTTGCCACTTTCCCAAATGAAATTTTCGTTTACATCCTTTAAAAGGTACTTGTATTCGAGTTTTTTACCTAAAGGAAATTTACATTCAAGTTGCCACTCACCGTGTTCGTTGTTCCTCATAATCAATGCACGGGAAGGATCCCATTCACCAAATTCGGTTGTTGAACCGGCTACATAAAGTACCTGACCCCATGTGGTCTGATAATCAATTTTAAATGATAGTTTCATTTTTTCTCCTTTCTATAGTCTCATGTGACTATTTACCCTAAGCGGGCAAATACAATTTTTTGATCTTAATAAAGCAAATTCCTGCAAAAAAGTTCTTTTCAAAACAGGAAACCTTAGAGCAGGTTTACACGTTGTAATATTATCGAAATTATTCCTTATAAAAAATGCAAAAATCAATTGATTTTACTTCGGCACATATTCCCTCTTTAATTCGCAAATTGGCGATTCCAGCAAGTGTCGGTTTTGTTTTTAACACCCTTTTCAATGTTGTTGATACCTATTATGGCGGTTTGATATCCACGGCTGCACTGGCTGCCATGTCGCTTACGTTTCCGGTTTTCTTCATTATTTTATCGATGGGAATGGGAATGGGAACCGGGACAACTGCATTGATTTCGCAGGCTTTGGGGGCCGGTCGTCAAGATGAAGCCTATAAATATGGATGTCAGGCAGTTTCATTTTCAATTATCAATTCAGTCTTACTGACGATGATCGGATTTGCAATGGCCCCTTCATTATTTCTTCTTTTAGGAGCCACAAATGATTATCTTGAAATTGCAGTCAAATACATGAATATCATTCTGAGTGGCACTGTTTTTTTTCTCATGAATAGCATCCTGAATGCCTTGCTCACAGCACGCGGTGATACAAAAACGTATCGTAATTACCTGATTGTGGGCTTCTTTTTAAATGTTATACTGGATCCCTGGTTTATATTCGGTGGTTTCGGGTTACCTGCACTGGGTTTCAGGGGAATTGGTTTATCAACTGTTTTAATTCAGATTATCGGGACTTTTTATCTTGCTTCAACTGCCCAAAAAAAAGGAATTTTTTATAATTCCACAATTCGTGATTTTATGCCCAACCGAAAATATTACATGGCATTGTTTGGTCAGGGATTCCCGGCAAGCCTCAATATGTTGACAGTTGCCATCGGGATTTTTGTGATAACCTATTTTGCCAGTCAATTCGGAAAGGAAGCAGTAGCCGCTTATGGTATTGCTACCCGGATAGAACAGATTGCACTGTTGCCAACCATTGGCCTCAACATTGCAGCACTTACACTTGCAGGTCAGAATATGGGCGCCAACCGCCCGGACCGGATTTTATTGTCATGGAAGTTAAATATCCGTTATGGTTTGTCGGTTATCCTGATCGGGGTCATTCTAGTTGCGTTGTTTGCAGGTCAGCTAATGGGTGCTTTTACAAAAGATATTCCTGTAATCAGGATCGGGACAGAATACCTGCATGTTGCCGTATTGTTTTTCCTTTCCTATGTTTTTCTGAATATTTCTGTTTCGACTCTTCAGGGGATGAAAAAACCATTTTATGCGATTTTTGTGGGGGCTTACCGCCAATTTATTGTGCCACTCCCATTGTTTTCACTTTTGGCCATTTATCTTGGTTGGGGAACCAAGGGGATCTGGTGGGGGGTCTTTATTGCCAACTGGAGTGCCGCAATATTTACCTATTTTTATACAAGGCGGCAAATCCACAAACATTTGGATAAGGCTTAATCTAAATTGAAAAGGACAGAACCGGGCGGCTCCATCCTTTTACTAAAACTAACCAAACTAACTAACCAAACTAAACCTAAACTTATGAAAAAAAATGTAATGCAAATGTAGCCTGCCTGAAAAACTCCACCAAATAAACAAAGTTAAAGAATTGTAAAATAGTTGAATAATCCTTTTTGACAAGGTTTATCTCAATTGATTGTAGATGTGTTGGATGACCAATCCAGCTAAGGTAAATCCAAAGATAGCTGTAATATGGGCAATCGTCCCGTTGATCACTGCTTTCTGGCTGCACCATTCATGATTGTCCAATTCGGAATCACCGATTCCACTTATGGCTTTTGGGCACAGGCATTTGTCCGTTCCACAAGAGGAACCTGACCCCCGGTTTTCGAGCAGTTCTTCGCTATAAACACATAAGAATGGTTTAGAAGGAAGTTCACCTTTTCGGATGTATTTCCTGATTTTTGACCCCAGGGGGCAACCTTTGACCTGCCAGAACTCAGCTACTTTGATTTGAGTAGGATCCAGTTTCAGCGAAGCTCCCATTGAAGAAAAAAGTACTGCATTTGTTTTTGTGGCCATCCTGATCAGGTGGACTTTGCTTCCCAGACTGTCGATAGCATCAATAATATAATCATACGATTCAAGGCTAAAAGAGTCGCTGGATGCCATGTTGTAAATTTTTTGAAGGGCCGCTATTTCGGCATCAGGGTTAATTTCGAGCAAACGTTTCTTTAGTGCCTCCACTTTCACTTCACCGACGGTTTGCATTGTGGCATGCAACTGCCGGTTGATATTTGTAATGCAAATGCGGTCCGAATCGACAATTGTTAAAAATTGGATCCCGGAACGCACCAAACTTTCGGCACACCAGCTCCCGACTCCACCTATACCAAAGATGATCACCTTTTTATTGGCGACTTCCTCCATTTTCTCCTTGCCAAAAAGGAGCTCCGTACGCTGAAAAATCCCTTTACCTTTGCCCATAATTTTAAAATCGCATAAAATTAGAAGAATTCTTTGTCTGTAGTTGAATCTTTAACCTAAATGTTTGAATACGGAAACATTCTTTTGATCTGTTGTTGTAAAACATTTGGAGTAACAGACCTATTTTCAGGCGGATATCATAAAAATAAATTTGAAATAATTGAACAAAATCCAATCCTGTTTGTATCTATGTTTTCATCTTAGCAAAGCCAACATAATTTAAATCAGATTCCCAAAATTTTATTTAAGAGATTTTGTTATGAAAACTATCGCATTATTTGTTTTTATGATTGTTTTTGCCAGCTCTTCCTACACTCAAAATAAAACGATAAAACATGAGACCATCCAGGCAAAAAAAGATTCCTCCAAAACTTCAATATATCCTTTTCAATTATTATTAATTAACAATTTAGCATCTTTAAGAACATGAAAGCAAGTGTAAGAAGGATCCTTATGGCTATCTGTATGATAGTAACAGTAATGTGCCAAAATACGGTCTTTGGCCAAAATAAAATAAATTTTAAGACAATACAGCTGAAAAAGCATTTTGCAGACAGGGAATTGCTGGCATCGCCGCAGATAAAGCAATTGCTTGCTCTGCAGCGGAAATTTATTGCCGATAACAAGCTGACATTTATGGTTTCTGCAACCAGTGTTTCCCATTTGAAACTTGACGATATCACCGGCGTAAAACCAATTACCCCCGATGAGGCATTGGAAATTAGGAAATTAATGACCAATAAAGTTATTTCGCCCGAGGTCATTGAGATCATCCAACAAATGCAGTTGAAATTGTGCGTTGCGTCAATCGGCAGCTATGATGCACGTGTTGACAGCTTGGTCCCTCCTGTACGGACACAAAAGTGTGGTGATTGTTGGGCATACTCTGCCACAGGGCCGCTTGAGTGCAGCTATATCCGTGTCAACAGGATTACTAGTCCCTCCACCATTGATTGTAGTGAAAAGCAATTGGTTGACTGTGGCGGTGCTGGGAACTGTTACGGAGGGTGGGTTTATAGAGCTTTAAATTATTTAAAAAACAACCCTGTCAAAATGATGACCGAGGCCCAATATCCTGACAATGGGGTTAACAAAGCCTGCCCTACAACTGCTCCGGCTACCAAAGTCGAATTGNTCGATTGGGGAGTTATCGATCCATCGGGCGACATCAATAAAATTGCACCGGTTGATAAAATCAAAGAGGCCATTTGCAAATACGGTCCGGTTGCCGTTAACATACAAGCAACTCCACTTCTTCAAAACTTTGCAGGTGGAGGCGTTTTCTATGAGTCACCCAGCAATTATGCCAATCCGACTGCCAATCATGCAGTAATGCTTGTCGGCTGGGACGACACCAAACAGGCCTGGCTGATGCGGAATTCATGGGATGTGACCTGGGGCGACGATGGTTATGCCTGGGTCAAATACAACACCAACAATATTGGGCAAAGTGCAGTATGGGTAATAGCCAGGAAATCACCAATGACAACAAAACCCATGAAAACGGATATAAATATTTTGAAAAGGTATATTCTTCAGTAATCATAAAAAAAAGGGACACATCCATTGTGCCCCTTTTTCAAAAACACTTATATTAAAATCAATTGTAAGCGAATACAACTGTATAGGAACCTGCATACTGGCCGGAAGCCTGGTTGCTGTTCATGTTTGTTGTCCCGTTCAATCGGATCGTCTTTGAACCATTTGCCTGTGCAATGGCGAAATTTGAATCGTTGCTGGTTGATGGCTCAATTGTGAAACCGTTTCCGGAAGCATCTGAAAGATTGGCGGCTTTTAAAACTACGTTACAGGCAATGTCCTTACCGGAATATAAGGTAATCGCGCCTAGGTTGACGGTTTCAGAATTTGTGGCTGCTTTTGCAATCTCAAAGTTGGAGACTGTGGAAGCTGATGCACTTATCGACTCAATTACTTCGGCGGTAACATGTCCGATAGCGACTGTCTGACCAAATACCGAAGTGGTAAGGGTGAGAAGTGCTGCGATCGTCAATGTTGCTAAAGTTTTCATTGTGTCTGTTTTTATCTTTTTTACAATGTAAAGATAGATCAAAAATCTTACACATGCAAGAGAAAAGTAAAAAAATAATTTACATTGGTAAATTATTTTTCAAACAAAGAATTTTTCGATATCAAAACACAAGTTAAATTTTTAATATATTGAAATACAATTATATAATAATTTTTAATTGTTGTTGGTATAGCTAAGCCAATAATACATGAATGGAATCGAAATTGGTAAATATTTGTATTAAAAGCCTGAAATATAAGCCAATAAACTTTTATTTCAGTATATTGTTTTTCTTAGACCTGACCCATTAAAATTGGATAATTATTTTACAAAGGAATTTTTTTTGCCTGTAAAAAAATTTAGGACGTCATTTTTTTTACGAAAAGTGATAAAAGGCAAAGATGGTGAGAGAAGGTCTTAGGATCGAATAGGGACATATGCCAATACTTCCCGCGGGGTACGGGAAGTAATTAAAAAAGGAATCTGGCAGTGGAAATACGGTTACAATCTGAAATTTCTGGCCGTAGTGATCATCATTTTCAGGTTTCCGGAAGGTGTAGTTGGCGGGATGGCGCAACCGGCATTCAGGATCAAGCGGTTTGATTTTTTGTAAGCTGTCAATAACTCAAGTGTCGTTGTCCTGACTAGATTTTCGGTTCCCAGTGCCAGGACACCGCTTGGGTCGATGTTCCCGATAAGGGTAGCCTTGTCTTGAAAAACATCCAGGATTTTGAGAATATCGGTCTTGTAATCGAGTTCAAGCGCATCGGCCCCGGTTAAAAGCATGTGTTCCAAAATAACCTCGGTATTGCCACAGATGTGCAGCGTGTAAGCAAGGCCAGCTTTATGTGCCTCATCCACAATCTGTTTTTCGTAAGGCAGGGCGTACTTCACGTACATTTCGGGTGAAATCATTTCTGGCCCGGCCACGCTGTCGCCATTCGAAACCATATCGCACCCAGTTTGTGCCATCAATCGGATAAACTGTGTGGTAGCCTCTGTACAATATTCGAGCAGGGCTTCAATCTGGTCGTCAGTTCCAATCATCAAATCGAGCATCCAGTTTTGGGCACCGCGCATCATACTTGCAAGCGAGAATGGTGATTGGTCGCAGTTTCCACGAATATATAACTCGTCCTTGTAATACTCCTTCAACAAGCGGACCGAATCGAGCCAGATTTGAACATATTTGTAATTTTCTATATTTGAGGACTTTAAATCAAACACATCCTCAAGGTTCTCCAGATTGCCATGGTGTGTGCGTGCCGCTTCGTGAACAGGAAAATCGACCGGGACGCCAACTGCACCGGCCAATGTTACCGTGTCGATATCGACAAGGATCCCATCGAACCCGTATTTATCGACAGAGGAGATAAAACATTCGGCAATCACTTTGGGGTCGTTGCGGAATTGTTCCATCGTAACACCATGTTCGCGGGCAGCCATCATAAAATTGTGGAGCATAATTGGGGTATTGTCGGGCTGCAATCCTTTCAAAGCAGCATTGATCCTTTCAAATCCGTTCATAATGAATAAGTTATTTAACGTTACTATTTTGATATTTTCCAAATTCGTCAACAAGTTCCGAAACTCTTTTTACTCTCCTTTCAAGTCCATTGGGAGGTACCTGATCGGCAACCCCAAGTACAAACCGTGGTTTGGTTACCATGATGGATAGCACATGTTTAATATGCCGCTCAAATTCTTCATCGCTTACGCAATCTGTGAAGTATGAGCCAGGGATACCACCCCAAAAGATGCTCCTTGAATCGTGGGCAATTTCTGCAATCCTTTCAAATTTCAGGTCTCCTACCGGATAAGGCGTCAAAGCTTCAAGCACCGAAAAACCAACAGCGGCTTCCTGTTTTAGCAGGCCACCCAATGTTCCATCGATGTGGATAAAGGAATATTTGCCCGCGTCTGCAATTTTCTGTGTCCATTCCTTCTGATAGTCTTTCATATACAATTCGAAAAATTCGGGGCCGACCATTTCGGAGGAGAGGTTTTCAGGGATCATCAATACCTCGGCCGGACTTTCGACTGTAATTTGTGCCGCCCGATCAAAAGCAATTTTCATCGTATCGAGCAAATCCTTAAATTCATCAGGAGCGATCATCGCAGCCATTGTTACGGCCACAACCCCTGCTTCAAGGGCCATCAGGTGCATAAAGGGGCTTTTGGGCAGGTAACACAAAACAACGCCCTGATCGCCAACCTGCTTCAGTCGCTGATAGGCATATTCATAGTCGGGTTCGAAACGGACATTCTCATAGATGTATTTCATCACAGGAATATCAGCTTCCGATTTCATAAAATGCTCAACAGGCCCGTCAGAGAAGGAGGTTGGGATGTACTCCCAACATTCGCGGACGGAACCTAACGGTGTAACAATTTCCTTGTAATGTCTTAGGCCTTCGTCCCATTCATTGACATCACAGTTTTGGTAGATTTGCTTGTAGGGAAAATAACCCTGCAAATAAAAGCCAACCCCCAGTTCGCGATGCCAGGTGATGTAACCATCGGACGAGATAAAGTTATTCGGTTTTATCCCACGTTTAATCAGTGAGTTTGCCCAATAATCAAGGTCGCCGCACCATGGAACCTGATCGGGCTGCTCTCCTTTGAGGATGGTGAGAATTCTTTCCCTTGGTGTCATAAATATCCTATAATTTTGTTTTGTCTATTTTAATGAAGACAAGCGTTACCTTATACTTTTCACCCCCAACCCCCTGAAAGGGGGAAATCTTCAAAATGTTAATTATCAAATAGATAGCAACAATCCTGAAAGAATGAAATCTGAATAACCTCCGGTTTGCACCGGAGGAAAAAATACCAAACTAGCCGTAGCCCTTAAAGGCGTCAACCAAAGCATGATAACCAAAGCAGCTAAATATTTCGGTGTTCTGCACCTTACCTAAACCATTCACCTTTATATTTCTACAAATATTCCGCCACGCTGTGGCTCTTTGATGGTGCCGAAAACCAAAAAACAATCAGTGAAATAAAATACCCATATCTAGTGGCTATTTACTTGTACTGCACTCTTTCATGTTGAATGAAATTAAAAGCCATTATGAATGAAAGGTGCAGCGCACCAAAATATTTGTAAAAAGAATGCAATGATCAAAAATTAGGTGCAGAGCACCGGAATATTTGTAGGAACAAAGCCACGATCGAAAACCTAGGTGCAGAGTATCGAAATATTGGCTAACCAACTATATTATAATACGTTAATACAACACCTCTTTTTCGATCTGTTCCAACGTTTTGCCTTTTGTTTCGATAATGTGCTTCTTCAAATAAACAAACCCGATAAAGGTCAAAATTGCTAGAAAGATAAAGGCATAGCTCATCCCCATCTGCTGTGCGGCCTGGGTGGTGCCAAAAAACCCGATTGCCAGCGGAAAAAGAAAGTTAAGCACCGCACTGATCACCCAATTGGCAAATGAGCCGATTGAAGCACCTCTTGACCGGATAATGTTTGGAAACATCTCGGATAGCAGCACCCAAATGACTACGCCTTGTGATGCGGCAAAGAAAGCAATGTAGGCGACCAACAGGGCAACCAACCAATAGCCATGAATATTCCGGGTCAACAATCCGTAACCGAATAACCCAAGGACAACTACCATTCCCAGCTGTCCGACCATCAAAAGTTTTTTCCTTCCAACTTTGTCGATGATGGTCATTGCCAATAAGGTAAATATCAAATTGGTAACACCCAAAATAACACTTTGCGCCATGGAGGTATCATTAGAGAAACCGGCAATGCTGAATATCTGGGATGAGTAATAAAACACAACGCCGATGCCTGTCAACTGACTGAAAATCCCTACAAAAATCCCGATAAAAATAATTTTCTTGTACGGACGTTTGAACACATTGATCCGTTTCCCAAGATTCTCGATATGGATCGATTCCTGTATCTCTTTGATTGTCTGCTCAGTATCTATTTCATGCATCGACAATGCCTCTATATTTCTCCGGGCCTCGTCGAGCATCCCTTTTTTAACCAGCCAGCGGGGACTTCTTCTGATCGTAAGGAGCATCAGGAAAAAGATTACCGCGGGAATGGCACCACTAAAAAGCATCCAACGCCAGTTCTGGTCACCAATATTGATCAGCATATAGTTGGATATCAACGACATCAAAATGCCGGTTACGATGGCCAACTGGAAAGTCCCGGCCAACAATCCCCTGTGTTTGGGTGGGGAGATTTCGGAGAGGTAAACCGGGCAAAGTACCGAGGCTCCACCAATGGCCAGACCTCCAATAAACCTGAATATTATAAATACCTCAATATCAGTAGCTAACCCACAACCCACAGAGGACGCAAAAAACAGGATTGCCAAAAGCTGCAATAACCTTTTGGCTCCGTAAATATCGCCCGGTTTGCCGATCAGGAATGTCCCGATGATGCATCCTACCAAGGCAGAACTGACCGTCCAGCCCTGAATGGCGGGGGTTAAATTAAAATATTTCACAAGATTAAGCATTGCCCCATTGATGATCACCGTGTCGTAGCCAAATAGCAGGCCGCCAAGGGCTGCGGCAAACGTGCAAAGAAGAAGGTTTCTGCTCATCTATTTGATGGTTTTGATTTTGATTGTTTCAATGGCATTGTGTCCCAGATTCAACTGAACACTATTCCCCGATGCTGGTAATGACTTGACTGTCGCTTCAATCAATGTTGTGGTTTCTGCATGATCAATATTTTTAAAGCTCTCTAATTTAACTAGTTTGTCCTTTCCTTCCAGATCGACCAACCTGACAACTGCGTCATTGCTGTCTTCTGCTTTTTTAATCGTCGAAATAAGCACATTTGCCTGGTCTGTTTTGAAGAAACTCATCGACTCTGGGAGCGAAGCATCTGACAAGCGGTGGTCAGCCCAAACCGGGATCAGTTGTTCATTGGCCTGACGTCCAAAAGAGGCACCATTGATCCAACCCGGTTGGTGCGAACTGAAAGAGAACCTGAAAGTATGGTTTCCTGTTTGAAGGTAATCGTTCCCTTCCCAATGGCAACTCTTCCGTGAGGCAATCAAAATAGGTTGTAGCATCTGATTGGCAATTGGATTGGTGGTTGGGTCGATCCAGTCGGCCACGGCAACCGTAGAGCTCATCGTGACACCAAAAGCCGAGTTGT
>TBL_comb47_HYPODRAFT_10005142_pt1 | contig 14722 bp, 34 predicted proteins | sample TroBogypolimnion_40_FD_10682 | JGI IMG/M metagenome (IMG submission 10682)
TAAAATAGGGTTGAGTTCACCCGAATTAACGCCTCAGGAGGGAAAACCAGAAGGTCCCCGTAGAATGAGGAAAGAAAATGTGAAAAAATTAGAGTGTCATTAAATGACATCATTTCACGGAACTATCGGCATTGATTTTTTTTAATTTTTCTTTTCTTTCTAGTTTTAGATTATTTATATAATATGGTTTAATCCAAGATGTTCTTTCAATTAATGATATATCTTGTTTTTCATAACACTCCTTATGAGCATATTCTTCATCTGGTGGTTCTATTGAATTAGAAGAACCATATGGTGTCCAAACATAATACGATTTCCGATAGGAAATAAATCTACCACAAATAGTACAATTAAATGTGTAATTATTCATTTTTTAGTCTCTCTTCTAACATTTTGATACATAATTCATTAACATCAAAAACAATATACTCTCTTTTTAATTCTTTTGCAGCAATAGCAGTAGTGCCAGAACCTGCAAAATAATCAACAATTAAATCACCTTCATCTGAAGACGCTAATAAACATCTCTTAACTAATTCTTTAGGTTTTTGTGTGTTATGTTTTGTTAATGTATTATTTGGTGTTTTTTTAGTTTTTGCATATGATTTAACTTCGTGCATTGACCAAAATGGAACGGTTAAATCCATCCATAGATTAGAAGGGTGTGTCATTCTAATTTTTTTACCATCCTTTTCAAGCCAATCTTTTGGATCACCATTTTCATCACGATAAGGTGCAATTACTTCTTTTTCAGTTTTAATCCTATTTACATAAAATTTGTATTTTTTAGGATTTTTAACTGCGAACCAAATATCTTCGTGCATCGATTTATAGTTGGAATTTGCACCACGACCTTTATCCCGCTTCCAAGTGATACGATTTAATATAGTATATCCATTTTCAACTAAAATATTTTGGATCATCCCAGAATGTTCCCATTGAGTACAAACATAAATTGAACCTGTTTCTTTTAATTGTTTGAAAGCTAATGACAACCAATTCTTTGTCCAAGTGTAATATTCTTCTTTATTTTTCCATTGTTTATCCCAATCATATCTATCACCTTCAATTAGATCGGGTTTTTTTGATCTGTTACCTGATATAAAGTAAGGTGGATCACAAAAAAACAAATCAACTGATTCATCATTAATGTAATTAATTGATTGTTCGTAGGATAGATTATAATACATTTAGTTTTTCTAATTTTAGTTTTCTTAGGTATAAATTTAATTCTTTATCTAAATATCTTTTTAGTTCTGAATAATATGAATAATTACCTTTTAAAGGTCTTGCTAAATCTGATCTAAACCATTCATCTCTACCATCAAATTTGAAATAATTGTAAGTGGTGCCCGCAAGGGGATCGTAACGGGAAAAGGGTTTGATGTATTCAACAAAATACATACCAGTTAATCCTACTTCATCTTTAATATATTTAAATTGTAACATACATTTTTGTGGATATATAATTTTTATTATAAAAAGTTTTATGATTTTTTTTGAAAAAATATTTTTCTATATTTGTGTATGAAGTATAAAAATGTGATTATAGCATGTAAGAAAAAAGATGCGGAGTCGCTTCAAAAATATCTATTTAGATTAAAATATTATTGGATTGATTTCACCACAGGGATCAACACCAACGATAGTAAAAAACATCGTCATATCAAAAATTTTAATAATAAATTTATTACTGAAAATTATATTTATTTTATTATTTTCAATGATACTTTTACATGTAGCTTTTATAAGCCAAGTGTTTATAAAGATAATAAAAAAAATACAATTTCTTGTATATCCACAATTTATAAGAAAAGAAAAACTTCAAAAACTGAACAATGTTTAAACTTCGTTACATAGGAAAGTCGAATAAAAATTTCACTCATGACCATTTGTATGGGTATATGGGTTCACCTTCTTTGATTCTTGATAATCAAATTTATTTAAATATAGCTGTTATCACAAATAAAAAAAGATTGAAATATTTTAATAGTGATTATATTGATTATTTTCAAGAAAATTTTCAATTTTTAAACGAAAAGGAAATTAAACAATTTCAAAGACAACAAAAACTTAAAAAAATAAATGGAAAATTTCAATAAATATATTAAAAATCTAATCTGGCCGGGAATTGCATATAGAATTCGACTTAATACGATTAAATATCTAACAATTGAGTTATTAACTATAAATAAAGAAAGTAATTTCAAATGGAATATGTTACATAATTTAGAATACAAAGCCTGCAAGGAACTGGTCAAAGAAGGTAAATTAATTGAGATAAAACATTGGTATTCATTAAAAACAATTAAAGATGTCAGAAAAGAAAAACTTAAAAAAATAAATAATGGGACGGTGTAAAGAAAGAATTCCAATAATTTTAGAACATATTGATTGGTACGATTTTATATTAAAATCTGGTTATATAGATGCATTATATAAACCCAAAGATACCGGATATCTCCCGAATATAAATTTCCCTCCGCGCTATATTGAATCAATAATTCTTAAAATTGTTAAAAAATGTAAAATAAACGTAAATCAAATTTATGCCTTTTGGTTAGATAACCCAGATTTAAGATTAATTCAAGTTCTAATTTCTATGGATATAATTGAAAATGTCCCAGGTATTTGGTTTTATTGTGAAGAAACAGAATATATGATCACAAGTCATATTTTGAAACCAGAATTATTTTGGGTTTCTTATGGCAAAGATGGTGATCAAGAACTAAAACATATTCTATTGAAAGATATGGAAACAGATCATATTGAAGCCTGTTTAAGAACACAAAAGAATATGCACCAATATTATCGTAAGACAATGGAAAAAATAATGAGAATTAGAAAACTTCAAAAATTATCAAAATGATATTTGCAATATTTTTATTTATTGGCTGAACTCCTTAAAAGCATCAGTTACAACAACAATACTAAATGCGGTTGTGCTTTATTGGTTATTTAAGCTTGTATAAATGTTTTTATTATAAAAATATTCAGAATGACTGGCGATTTTATAACTACTATATAGATCCAAAAGCTAAAAGAATTAGTATTGCTGATGCTGATAAACTTTTTTGTCTTCTTTTTTGCTATTTAGGACCATTACTTCTTTTTAATTGGATATTTAGTTATTTTGAAACTAGAACAGAATTAAAAGAATATAAAAAATTTTTAAAATCTAATTTAACATTAAAACAAATGAGATCAGAAAAACTTAAAAAAATTAAAAGACACAGCAACCGGAGATGGTACAGCAACAAAACGGCAAGATTATGATATATATATATATATTTTTTTTATCTTTTTTTAATTAATTTTTAACATATGAGTTGGTTTAACAAAAAATCGTATAAACTGGATAATCTTCATTTTCATAGGCAGTATTCATGTTCAGATCCTTATTCTAAAAGAATAAAATTTAAAAAAGAAAACATAACTGAAATTTTAAACTTTTTCAGAAAAGAAATATCACAGTCAGGTGGAATATCCATAGAATCTAAATTTAATAATGTTAATTATGCAGTCTTTGACTTGGATGAATTAGATAACCTGAAACTTTTTAGAAGATTATATACTGCAGTACCATATGCATTATTTAAAACAAGTTCAAATCATTATTGGGGTATTGTAGATCAACCATTCGATGATATTAAAAGTATTTTCTTTGAACCTAATTGGAAAGTTTGTAATGATCAAAATTATATAAATTTTTCTAGAGAATATAATAAATTATTTATCAGAGGTATATATGAAGATGAATCTCGAAAACCTATTATATATCATATAAATGGTATTTTTTCAAAAAATTTCCAACTTTTTATAAATAAATTGTGTATATACTACAATAAAGAAGGATTAGAATTGTCGGTTTTGCGATATAAAGATCCTGGAATGCTTATTAAATTTAATAGAAAACGAAAACTTCGGCAATTAGAGGAATATAATTCGAAAGATTAAAATAACTACAAAAATGTTTTTTAAATCAATAAATTGGAAAAAATTTATAAAGTGGGTATTACTAGTTGCTATAGTACTTATATTAATAAATATATCAAATCCACACCCAATGTGGTGGATGGTACCAACAGTAACTGGATTATGGTCTCTTTTGTTATTACTAAAAGCACATTCTGATTATATGATGCGTCCAAAACCAAAACTAACATTAAGAAGATTGAGAATGATGAAATTAAAGAAAATTAACAAAAAAAGATTATGGAAGGTGTAAGAAGTAGTTGTGCTAAACCTGAGCGAAGAGCAGGAATTATGTTTTTTCATAACGGTGAATGTGATTGTTGTGATTCTAGATCAGGTGCTGTTGCAGTATTAGATCTTGGTTTAATATCCAATTTTCATTGGAATGTTTGTAAACGATGTCTTTTGGAATTTGCATATCAATTTTGTTTTAAGCAAGAAATTAGAAAACTTAAACTTAAACAAATAAATGAAAAATTATGAATTGGAAAAAAATTATGAATTGGAAATTTGGCGAGAAGAAACGAAAACTTACTAGAAAACAAGAATATGATGAACTTTTAAAAAAATTTTATGAAAAACATAATATAGTTGTTGGATGGTATTGTAAAAAATATTTATTTGGAAATCATAATGGAATGCAGCCTGTAACTGAAAAAGGTTTTGAATATCAGAAAAGAGTTAAATATTTTTTTGGTGCTAGATTTGGTGAGTTACCAAAATCTTTTAATGAATTTGCAAGTGTTAGTTACGGTACACCTAATTTTGATTATACTCCAGTTGAAAAACTAAAAGAATTATATGATGAAATTGAGATAGTATTTCCTGAACCATTTAAACAAATAAATAGAAAACTTAAACTTAAACAAATAAATGAAAAATAAAATTATAAATTGGAAATTTACATTAATATTTTTTGCCTCTTTTATGACAATTAGATTAATATTATTTTATTGTGTTGATTGGCAGATTACAAATATAACGGTTATTATCTCTATTGTTATGTCTTTAATTTTTGGAGTTATAGAAAGAGATAGACGATGAAAGAGAAAAATGGATTTTTAAAACTAAATTATGTATTATATAGTACAAGAAAAATTATATAGAGAAGATGAATGGGACGACCTTATCAAAGCTTTAGACCGATTAGATTTAGAATATGAGATAGTTAAATTGCGTCCGTTTATAGATGATTTTGATTTTAAGACAGACCGAAAAGATGTTTTCTGTTTTGGTGCTCTCAAAATTGCTCGTTTAACGCCAAAATATGGTTGGAATCCTGGTTGCATAATGACCAAAAATCATAACTTTAATGTCTATAAAGAATTTTACAAAGAAAATCTATTGAATTATGACTCAAAAATTTACAAAATTGGAGATGAATTTACTTGGAATGGCGATTTCTTTGTTCGTCCTGTGCTGGACACTAAGATATTTAATGGAAGACCTTATACCATGGAAGATTGGAAAAAGGAAAGAACAAGACTTTTAACCAATTCTCATAAAGATAAAGAAAACGGATTAACTAATATAGTCTCAGAAAATACTGAGATTCAGGTTAGTCACCTTAAAAATATTCAAAAAGAGTTCAGATTTTTTATTGTAGGTGGAAGAATAATAACTGGAAGCCTTTATAAAGAAGGATATTTTGTTAGATATGATAATAGGGTTGATGAAGGTGCAAAAGAATTTTGTAAAAAAATGATAGACATATATCAATTAGCAGATTCTTTCGTGATGGATATTTGTCTTACAAATAATGAATATAAAATTATTGAATGTGGGTGTATTAATTGTGCAGGTTTGTACAAAATTAATATTCAATCATTATTAATGGCAATTGAAGATTATTACAATGAAGATTCCAGAATATTCTGGGAAAACACTAATTACATTTTCTAATGAGTGAATTTATTAATGAACTTCTTTCTATTGATCGTATTGATGATGCTACACAATTAGATTTTTTATTTGATACTATTGATGATCTTTTAATTGCTCGTAATTATGAACAAGTAGATCAATATATTTTAGAATTTAATAAAAATTGTGATAGATTTAATTTATATATTGGGTTTTTGACAATAACAAACCTTCATAGAAAAAAATTAAAAAACATTGTAAAGCAATATCAGCAGGACAAAAAATAATGTCATTTGAAGATACACTATCAACAATGCACGGTTTAATAGACGATGTTATTAAGATAACAATGAGAAACAAAAAATTAAAACAAATAAATGGAAAATATTTATAGACCAGAATTAACCAGCAATAAAGAAGGTTATAAAGCAACGGTAAAATTTTATAAAAAAATAATTACAAATTCTGTTTATGGTATATTGAAAACAGAACATTTTTATTTTTCAGATGATTTTTATCGTAAAGAAGAAATCAGAAAGAAAAGAGAATTAAGAATTGAGAAATTGAATAAATAAGAATGGACTGATCAAATCTTTTCTTTTGGTAAAGATCAATTTGATTGTCATGATTTAGTATTAACTTCAGTAGAAGAAATTTTGAAAGATGAATTTAAAACTAATGATATCATTAGTTTTAATCATAAAAAATATGATATTGGCGTTATAAGAAAGGTCGATAATGATAAAAGAATATTAAAGATTGAAGTTGAAGATGAAGATTCTTGCCAAGAAAAAGAAATAAAAATTTCTTTTGATGATGTTACGATAGTATATCCAGAATTCACTTTTAATGATAGAAGACAATTTCAAAAAATTAAAAATGCTTAGTTATTCAAGATTTACAAAACTAAAGAATTTAAAGTGACATTTTGTCACACGAATTCCGTTGGCACGAAAATTGATAAATAATAAATAAAAATAAATAAATTATGGAAAAAACAAGTAAACGAATAATAGGTATAGATTTGGGTTCATATAATTCCGCGGTTTCTGTTATTGAAGGTGGACAGACCACGATTATACCTAATTCTGAAGGTTCACAAACAACACCTTCAATTGTATCATTTGACGATAAGACAAATGAAATGAAAGTTGGAGATACTGCTAAGCGTCAAGCCGCACTTAATCCAAAAAATACAATCTTTAATATTAAGCGTCTTATGGGTCGCTCTTATGATGAAGTAAAACATCTTAAGAGACCTTATGAGATTGTTAATAATAAAGGAAAAGCCGCAGTTAAAATTGGTGAAAAAGTGTATTCACCTGAGGAAATTTCAGCAATCATTCTTCAAAAAATGAAAAAAACTGCTGAAGATTATCTTGGAGAAGAAGTTACTCGCGCGGTCATTACTGTACCTGCATATTTTAATAGTGATGAAAGACAATCAACACAAGTCGCAGGAGAAATTGCCGGATTTAAAGTTGAGAGAATTATTTCTGAACCAACTGCAGCAGCATTAAATATCAAGGATAGAAAAGGTAAACTTTATATGGTTATTGATTCAGGAGGATGTACCTCTGATTTTTCAGTAATAGATATTGAAGATGGATTATTTGAAGTTGTTGCAACTGATGGTGACCTTGACCTTGGTGGTAATTTAATTGACGAAGCAATTGTTAATTATCTTGCAGAAGAATTTAAAAAGGAATATAATATGGACCTTCGTAAAGATCCATTAGCACTTCAAAGATTGACTGAAGCCGCAGAAAAGGCTAAAATTGAGTTATCAAATACAACTCAAACTGAAATCAACCTTCCTTATATTACTGTTTTTGAAAATATGCCTAAGCATTTAGTTAAAACTATTAATCGTGCAAAATTTGATCAGATGATTCAATTTTTTGTTGATAGAACCATAGATAAAATTAAATCTTCTATGGAGAAAAGTGGAAAGAAAGTTTCTGAAATTGACGATGTTGTATTAGTTGGAGGTTCAACTCGTATTCCATATTTAGTTGAAGCAATTGAAAAATATTTCGGTAAAAAAGCAAATAGAAGTCTTAATCCTGACTTAGCAATCTCAACCGGAGCCGCAATTCAAGGTTCAGTTATTTCAGGTGATAATAAGGATATTCTTTTACTTGATGTTACACCTTTGAATCTTTCTATAGAAACAATGGGGGGTGTTGCAACTTGTATGATTGAAGCAAATACAACTATACCCACTTCTAAATCACAGGTTTTTAGTACAGCTGCCGATAACCAACCATCAGTAGATATTGTAGTTTTGCAAGGTAATCGTCCTATGGCAAGTCAAAATAAAACAATTGGTAGATTTACATTGGATGGAATACCACCTGCGATGCGAGGAGTTCCTCAGATATCTGTCGAATTTTCAGTTAATGTAAATGGTATTATTGATGTTAAAGCATCAGATAAGGCAACAGGTAAAATGAAGAATATCAAAATTGAAGGTTCAACTTCATTAACAAAGGAAGAAATTGAAAGAATGAAAATGGAGGCTGAGCAAAATGCTGATGCTGATAAAAAAGAAAAAGAGAAAATTGACAAATTAAATCAAGCAGATGCATTAATTTTTCAAACTGAAAAACAGATCAAAGATTTTGATGATAAATTAAGTGAAACTGATAAGTCAGAATTAAATTCTATGGTTGAAAAATTAAAAGAATCTCATAAAAGTCAGGATTTGAATGATATAGAAAAATATACAAAGGATCTTACAGAGGTTTGGAACCGTATCAGTTCGAAACTTTATGCTGATAGTCAAAATCAATCAAATGAACAATCTGAAACAAAAAAAGAGAATGATGTTACAGATATTGATTTTGAAGATATACCAAATAAATAAAAGAACAAATGTGGTAGTTCAGGAACAAATAGCCGAAAAAGCAAATAAAAAAGCCAGATTAAATCTGGCTTTTTTATTTATTATTTAGAAAGGCTTATTTTTCCAAATTTTGTATCCCAGTATACCCAAGTATGTTACAATAGTAATTACTATAATTAACCATTTTGAAAAAATGCTAATTATAAGTATGAATCCAATAGGGACCAATAATGATAATAAGAAAGATTTCAAATTATCACTGAACCAAGTTTTAATTTTGTTCCACATAATTTTATTTTTTCTTGTATATATAAAAAATTTTTTGTAACTTTGTCTTAAATTTTAAGTATATTTATATATGGGTTATTGGAATTATAGAATAATGGCAAGAAAATTGAACGATGATGTATCATTCGGAATTTATGAAGTTCATTATGATGATAATGAGATTCCCAAAGGTTATACTCAAAATCCAATAGAAATTTTAACTTATAAAAGTTATGGAAAAGATCCGATAGAAAGTGTAGAATGGCAATTAAATAAAATGAAATTAGCACTTGAAAAACCTGTATTAGATTATGATAATTTTCCAAAAATTTATTTAAAATATTATAGAAAGAAAAAATTGATAGCATTAAATAATATATAAATATGAATTCTACTCAAAAGAAAACTATAAATAAAAGCATAGATAAAGAAGTTTTAAGAATAGCAGAAAGACTTGCTGGTGAGCATATTGGACTCAACGAACCTTTGTATGATTATTTTGATTCATTGGATGTTGTCGAATGTATAATGGAAATGGAAAGAGTTTTTGATATTGCAATTGAGGATGAAGATGTTGAACAAATGAACACTTTATCAGAATGTTGTGCTATGTTAAGAAATAAATATTTATACAGTCCAATAGATGAGAGATCTGAAAAATTAAGGAAAATTAATGACATTAAATAATATTGGAATTTCACAAAGATGTACAGGTATAGTTGATGAAAATGGATATGTAACGGTTACTAAAATAGATTCTTATGATTTAGTTGGATCACCTGGATTTACAGGTGCAACATTACAAGATTTTGATGAATATTATAGAGAACTTCTAAGACAAGAATTACTTAAATCTAGAAGAGAGAAGATTAATAGGTTAAATAACATTTCGGATTTTTTTTAATTTAAAAATTTTCCGTATCTTTGCTTTATATCTAAAAAATATGGACGAATGTAAGGGCTGTGGTAAATGTTGTAAGAAACATTGGCTATTGAAATTAACCAATAATGTTGAGAAAGAACTTTTTAAGGATTCTCTTGTTTATGGTGAGTTTATGTGGACAGATGAATGTAAATTTTTGTTAGATGGAAAATGTCAAATTCACGATGAAAGACAACCCTATAAATGTAAAGAATTTTTTTGCGAAGGTAGAGAGGTATAAAAATAAATAAAAATAAATAAAAAAAAATATAGAAATATGAAGAAAATTAAGAAATTTGGAGAATTACCGTTAAACTTTGTTTTTACGGACGAAAATACAGGTAGAGAATACAGATTCAATAATTTGAATTGTACCGAAGATGAATTTATGGATTGGTTGGAAACCTTTGATTATGATAGCATTGAGACAACTTACGGTATTCACGATTTTGCAGGTAATAAAACAAAGAATGAAATAATGGTTGGATTTACTTCCTATGAAATTTCTAAGAAAGATTTTGTAACAGTTATGGAAATTTGGCGAAAAGGATTGGTAAATGCAGGATTTATTTCACCTGAACAAGAAGTAAAAATTGTTGATGGTGAAAATATTAACTAAAATTGATGAATAATGACAAGAGATAGAGCAACAGAACTTGAATATCTAACATGGTTTAGATTTAATGTAGATTTTGGTCCATCAGAAAGTGATGTGATTGATTGGATGAATGAACGATTTATGAAAGAAACAGGTAAAAATCTACCAGAAGGTTGGAATTATGCCTCGGATGGCGAAACAATCATAGATAAAGAATGATGGTATTTTTTTAATACGAAATATTTCCTTACATTTGCTGCGTTATAATTAAAATAAATCTTAAAAAAAATAAAGATATGAAAACATTTGATCTTAAAAAGGTAAAAATTTCTAAGTTAGATAACACTTCAATCGTTAATTTAATTGAATATTTATTATCACTTGATAATAAGTCTGAAGTTAGAGATTTTTTATTAAAAGTCGCCGATGAATTTGATAATATTGATTCAGGAGACATGAACGAGGAAAAAATATTAACTTCATTTTCAACAGTTTTCAATGCGTTAAAAAATCAATTTGATGTAACTGATATGAATAAAGTTAAGTATTTCTTTTATTTTAAAGCTTAATTATGATTAAACTTGTAGAAAATTATCAAAAAGCATTACAAAAAATCTACGATCATGTTGGTTTTGTGGAAGATTGGGTCATTTATCCATTAGATGATTGTACAGAAATGTATTGGGATACCTGGGATAAGACTGTAAAATATGCTAAATCTATTGATCAATACAATAGTGACGGAACATATTATGAAGATGATATTTATACACAAAGGTTCTATTCTAAATATGTTTATGAAGGTGAGGATTTTACAATGATATTTTGTGACCCTCATACCGATAATATGAAATGGTTCAGACTTTTTGATAATAATAAACGAATGAACAATCAATATCAACGAAAAAGAAAATTGAATCATTTTAAATTAAAACTGAATGGAAAATAAATTTTTCTTCTCAAGAAATTGTTGTATATTTGCCGTATAAAAAATGAAAAATGAAAACTTCTTTAGGATTTTATGAAATTGTTTATGATCAAGGTATTAAACAAATTAAAGAACTTATTGGAAGAGAAGATTATGAAATTTATAAAAAATTTTCTAATCAAAAAAGTGATTTAATAAACCTAATGAAAGGTTCAAAGAAAAAAGAAAGAGATCCTAAACTAATTCAAGAATTAAAAAAAATAAATTTAGAATTAAAAGATTTTTCATTTCCTTTCTTTGTTGTGGATTCACCAATATATGATTCTATTACAACTGGTATTTTACATATTGGTCGGGACTACGCACCAGATACAAAAATATCTATTAAAAAAATTGAAAATATAGTTGTTAATAATATATTAACTGAAGAATAATGGCAAAATTTAAAGTGATTAAAAATTCTGAAATTAATCTTATATCACAATCACAATCAGGTAAAGATAAATATACACATAAATATGTCATTGTTCCAATTAATTTAAACGAAATTATATGAAAATATTAGGAAAAATAACAAATGCTGAAATGCAAAAAGATTGTGTAATAACATTTATTACAGATGATAATCTTAAGAATGAAGAAAAGGTTAGAATTAATACACCTAATCCAGATGGTTCAATGGGTCGTCAGTATTTTCAGGTGATTGGTGTATCTATAACCGAAGATAGTAAATTGAAAGTACAAGCAAAGGAAGTTGGATATTGGGCAAGGGCTCTTAGCCGTAGAGAGGGATTTGATCTTCGTAGTCTTATATCAGTTGAAGTTGAACATCTTACTGATAAAGAAGACCTTAAAAAGTTACATGAAATGATGTGCTGGTGTTAAAATAAGTATATGACATAGATGGTGAATTAACATGGTAATTTTTTAGTTTAAGAAAAAATCCTTAATTTTGTTTAAAATATAAAAAATATGAAGAAAACAACTATAGAACTTGTAAATGGCGACAAAGCCATCCTTGTTGAAGATCAAAAAGTTAAAATCCTTAAGTCAGAAAACTATAACTTCTTATTTGATAAGGCAAATGGCTATTTTGCCAGATGGGGAAAAACTCAAGAAGATGATGGAGATCCAATGCTCGGAATCGCGGAAATTGCTGATATAGAAATTGCGGAAATCTGTGAAGGTGTACCCGGTATTGGTCCTTGTGCCTTTTGTTATAAGAGCAATTTAGGTAATAAGGGTGAAAATATGTCCTTAGAGACATTTAAGAAAATCTTTCATAAATTACCTGAAAGTTGTACCCAGATTGCATTTGGCTGCGGGACGCTTCGTAGACACCCTGAAATGTGGGACATTTTCAGGTATGCAAAAGAAAATGGGGTCACGCCAAATCTTACCATCAATGGTGATGTTGATGATCACGAATTTGACAAGATCGCTGAACTATGCGGTGCTTGCGCTGTCAGCATTTATGATAAAGAATTATCATATAATGCAATTAAAAAACTTACTGATCGTGGAATGCGTCAGGTTAATATCCACTATATGATTTCTCAGGAAACTTATGAAAAGGCTTTTGAAATTATGAATGATATGAAAACTGATCCGAGACTTTCTAAAATGAAAGCATTGGTTTTACTTTCATTAAAAACAAAAGGAAGAAGTGTTGGTAGATATCATCAGTTAGGACAGGAAAAATTTACAACCTTAGTAAATTATGCATTAGAGAATAACATAGCAGTAGGATTTGATAGTTGTTCTGCACAACTCTTTATGAAAGCCATTAAGGGTCATTCAAATGAAAAACAATTTGAACAATCCGCAGAGCCCTGTGAATCAACACTCTATAGTTTGTACATTGATGTAAAAGGTGATTTTTATCCCTGCAGTTTCGCATCAGAAACAGAAGGATGGGAAAAAGGTTTATCCGTTATTGATTGCGAAGATTTTACTAAGGATATTTGGCAACACGAAAAAACCAAGAAATTCAGGGAAGGTGTTATAAAATGTAGGGATTGTGAGCAATCTTGTTCTATTTATGAGATTTAAAAAGGAATATTATTATTTGATAATACCTTTTTGATATTTCTGTATTCCACACCAATAGTTTTAGCAATTTCTCTAATAGATATGTTCTGACTTAAGAACATATCTATTATTTTTTTCTCATTTTCTTTTGAAATGTAGAGTATTTTTATTTCTAAATTGTTATCCTTAATTACTTCTCTTACTTTTCTTTCTGATGTATTATATTTTTTAGATAATTTTCTAATACAGAGAAAGTTGTTCATATAATCATATAATATATTTTCTCTTATATCATTTGGTATTTCTTTATATCCTGAACTTTCTTTGCCAAATTTTCCAAAATTTGAATTTTTTTCACCTTTATGTGCTTCTGTTTCAATAAAGTGTTTTGATAATTTTTCTTTTTTATCTTCACTCCATTTGTTATTATAATTAGGATTTTTCTCACCAGTATTTCTAATAGCCATATTATTTCTATATTCTTCGGTGTAATATAAGTGTTTATGCTTGTTTTCTTTTTTTGATTTTGCACATTTTTCTTGTCTTTCTTTTGTGTATTCTTTTCCAAACATAGGATTATTCTCACCTTTTTGATATTTCTCTTTCTTTCATTGTTTTGCTAATTTTAGCATACCATTCCTTTTTTGTTTCATCACTTGCATTATTTCTGGCTTCTTTACATTTTCTTTTAAATTCTTCTGTTGGAATACATTGGTTGCCACCACCAGTTATATTATAACCTATATCAGGATTAGTAGAATCTAATTTTTCAATCCAAAATATTTCTTTTTCATTAAGTTGATAATATTTTGTACAATGCTCTAAAATTTCTTTTTGGAAATTTTTTCTGCCATACACTTTTATATCTTCCTTTAGTTTCTTACCAGAACCTAAATAAGTATCTAATAACTTTATATAAAATAATGATATTTAATGTTAAATTATGTTAAAATTTTGTTAAATATCATCAAAAATCAATTTTTTATTTAAAAATATTTTTTGTATTATTGTATAAATTAAAATAATTATATATGTTGAAAACTATCTAAAATAATGAATGATATATTATATCAATATTTAAAAGAAGAGTGGAAGAGACATAATTTACCTAAATATCAAAAATATTTTGAAGGATGGGTAAGTAATCTAACGGATACGCAGATGTATTAAATAACTTTATATAAAATAATGACATTTAATGTTAATTTAATGTTAAACAATGTTAAAAACTGGTTTTCGGGGATATTATATTTATATATAGTATATGAAGTTAAGTGAATATGCTAGAAG
>TBL_comb47_HYPODRAFT_10005143_pt1 | contig 14721 bp, 8 predicted proteins | sample TroBogypolimnion_40_FD_10682 | JGI IMG/M metagenome (IMG submission 10682)
CTCACTGCAATCTCGGTATCACCTTCCAAATGCGGGGACGCCTTGAAGAAGCCGAAGCCTGTTACCGCAAGGCTTTAGAGATCCAGCCGGATTTTGTCCAGGCGCATATCAATCTCGGAGCCTGCCTCAAAGATCAGGGCCGTCTCTCCGACGCAGTACAATGCCTACTCCAAGCCACAGAGATCAAACCGGATTTTGCTGAGGCCTTCAACAGTATTGGAAGTATTTACCAGGAACAAGGCAGATTGTCAGAAGCAGAAGCATTTTACAATAAAGCCATTACATTCAAACAAGATTATTCTCTTGCCTTACATAATCTTGGCAGTCTATTCATCAGACAGTTCCGAATCCCTGAAGCGGTAGAGCGTTATCTTCAAGTCTTGAAATTCGCCTCCAAAGACATACCTGTCCATAATTATATGCTTTTTTTGCTGAATTATCATCCTGACATGGAAGCCAATGAAATCTATAAGAAATATGAAAAAATAAATTATCAGTTCTTCCAGGGGTTACAAACAGAATGGAAACCGTTTACCAATTGCCACGAAATACACCGTAGGCTGAGAATAGGGTATGTCTCCCCTTCATTCAGCAAGCATTCAACACGGCATTTTCTCGAACCCCTGTTAGCTTATCACGATAAACAGCTTGTTGAAGTTTTCGCCTATGCCGACGTTAACAACGAAGATGCATTTACTGAACGTTACAGATCCTACGCAGATCACTGGATCAACGCAATGCCCCTCAGTGATACAGCCCTGACGGAAAGGATAAGGAAGGACGGCATTGATATTCTGGTTGATCTGGCAGGGCATATGGCAAATAACCGTTTGGGGGTCTTTGCCCGAAAGCCTGCTCCGGTATCACTGCACTGGCTTGATTTTGGCTATACTACAGGTCTGACGGCAATCGATTACTATCTTGCCGACCCTGTAACTGTTCCGATTGGATGCGAAGGTCTGTTTTCAGAAACACCCTGGCGGATCCCCCCCCCTGCCGCTGTCTATCGGCCAGCAAATAACATGGGAACAGTCGGTCCCCTCCCTGCTCTGGACTGTGGCTATGTCACCTTTGGCACACTGACGCGCGCTATCCGGATCAATCATCGGACAATCAAAGCCTGGGCCGAAATTCTGAAACAGACGCCGGGATCCCGTTTGGTCATTGACAGTAGTGACTTCAAAGACCAGATTATGAAAACAAATCTGGAAGAAAAATTTATTGCTCACGGAATTGAAAGGGAACGCCTGGAGATAGGATTTCACACTCCGCCTTGGAATGTCCTCAGGGGGATGGATATCGGTCTTGACTGTTTCCCGCATAATTCCGGTACCACCCTCTTTGAGACTCTCTATATGGGCATCCCTTTTGTTACGCTCATGAATCGTCCCTCCGTCGGCCGTCTCGGCGGTGCTATCCTGACAGGTCTCGGCCATCCGGAATGGATAGCCTCTACAGAAGAGGAGTATATAAATATCACGGTGAATCTGGCTTCTGATTTACCGAAGCTTGAACATTTACGAAAAACCCTGCGTCAGGAGATGGAAAAAAGCCCCCTGATGGATGAACCTGATTTTGTCCGCCAAGTCGAATCAGCCTATCGGGAAATGTTTGCCCTGTGGGTCCGGAAGGAAGTTGAGACCGAGTTCCCGTCCATCGCGCAGGAAAAGCCGACTGATCCCGAGGTAAATTTCAACCTCGGCCTGATGAAACTTGATTGCCGACAGCCGGGTGCAGCCCTTCCCTACCTGGAGGCCGCTATCGACGCACGGCCCGAACACGGCCCTTACTGGCTTGCATATATCGATGCCCTCGACAAGGCGGGTCAGCGGGAGTCGGCCTGCCGCATCCTGGAAATGGCAATCAAGGCAGGACTGGACGGCAAGGACACCGAGGCTTTGAAAAATAGACTGACAGCAGAGACCTTCGAGGCCCCAGCCTCTTCATCCATCCCTGCGACTGAGTCTGTTGTTTTGCCCTCTCCATGTCAAAAAGAGTGGGAACAATCAACAATACCCTCAGAACCTGACGATATAAGCCTCCTGACCTCTTTGTTTAATCAAAAACGATACAGTGAAGGTGAGAATCTGGCTCGGTCCCTCGTTAAAAGCTTCCCTGAAAACAGCTTTATCTGGAAGGCTCTTGGCTTCATCCTGAAATCGCAGGGCCGATTGGAAGAAGCCGTATCGCCCCTACGGGATGCACTACGCCTCTCACCGGAAGACCTGGATGTCTCTCATAATCTTGGCGATATCCTCCACGCTCTGGGCAGATATACCGAAGCCGTAGCGGTCTTTCAACGATCCGTGGAACAGGCTCCTGACAGAGCAGAAACCCACTACTATCTAGCAAATGCCCTCTTTGCCGATAACAATCTCCAGGATGCTGAAACCTCATACAGAAAGGCACTGAAACTCAAACCGGATTTTGCCGAAGCCCTGGGCAATCTTGGCAATACCCTGCAACAACAAGGCAGGACTCAAGAAGCAGAGACTTGCTATCGCCAGGCATTGGCCATCAAACCTGATCTGGTTGAGGTCTGCTATAACTTCGGCAACCTTTGCAAGGAACACCACCGGCTTGCCGAAGCTCAGGACCTCTACCGGAGGACCCTTGATCTGAGCAACAACTACGTTAAAGCCCACTGCAATCTCGGCATCACTTTCCAAAAGCAGGGACGCCTTGAGGAAGCCGAAGACTGTTACCGCGAGGCTTTGAGGATCCAGCCGGATTTTGTCCAAGCGCATATCAATCTCGGAGCCTGTCTCAAAGAAAGGGGGCGATACCTGGAAGCGGAGAACAGCTATCATAATGCCCTGACATGGGAACCTGATTCTGCACTCACATACAGCAACTTAGGTTCCGTTCTCAAAGAGCACGGCCTGCTCTCTGACGCAGAGCACTGCCTACGCCAGTCTCTTGCAATTAAACCGGATTATATAGAGGCATACAGCAACCTGTTATTTCTCCTGAATTACCATCCGGATAAAGATGCTCAAGAAATTTACGCCGAATACAGGAATTTCAACACCCGATTCGGACTGCCTTTACAATCGGAATGGCAGGATTTCAACAACAGCCGCCTTGGGGGCCGTCGACTGAAGGTCGGATATGTTTCGCCTCAATTCCGGCAACACTCAATCCGGCATTTTCTTGAGCCCTTGCTGGCTTGCCATCATAAGGACCAGGTTGAAGTTTTCGCCTATGCAGACATCGACACCGAGGATGCTTTCACCCAACGTTACCGATCATATGCAGATCACTGGCGCACGACAATAGCTCTCAGTGATTCTGAACTGGCTCGGCAAATCCGAGAGGACGGCATCGATGTTCTTGTCGATCTGGCTGGGCATACGGCCAATAACCGGTTGGGTGTTTTTGCCCGCAAACCGGCGCCTGTATCCTTGCATTGGCTCGATTTCGGCTATACGACCGGCCTCACGTCGATCGATTATTATCTGACTGACGAGTCCAGTGTCCCGATCGGGAGTGAGGATCTTTTCTCGGAAAAGCCCTGGCGTCTCCCCCCCCCTTCTTTTGTTTACCGGCCAGAGGTAAATATGGGTTCTGTTAGCCCGTTACCTGCATCAGGTCACGGTTACATAACCTTCGGCACACTGACCAGAGCCGTTCGCATCAATCATAGGGTGATCCGCGTCTGGTCGGAGATTCTGAAACAGGTTGAGGGATCGCGTCTCATAATTGACAGCAGCAATTTCCGCGACCCGGTCATACAGGAAGAGTTGGCAAACAAGTTTATTGCCAAGGGGATCGACCGGGACCGGCTGGAAATCGGTTTTCACAGTCCACCCTGGGATGTGTTGCGTAGGCAGGATATAGGGCTCGACTGTTTCCCCCATAATTCCGGCACCACCTTGATTGAAACACTCTATATGGGGGTTCCATATATTACTCTTGCAGACCGGCCCAGTGTCGGCAGACTGGGGAGTAGCATTCTGGAAGCTATAGGTCATCCCGAATGGATAGCAGAAAATGAGGAACATTATATCGAACTGGCAATGGCGCTCGCAGCAGATCTAGGCAAACTCAAAGCATTACGGTCAGGTCTGCGCCAGGAGATAGAGCGAAGCCCTCTTATGGATGAAGAGGGCTTCGCTCATCGTATAGAAGCAGCTTACAGAGCAATGTTCGAACACTGGATTGAAAACAATCAATCGCAAGTTATACAGACAGAGAGCACAATACCTCCTCACAATTTCCTGAAAATATCGGATCGGAATACATCGGATGAAAAGGGAAAAGCAGGACAAGCGCCTCTGACACCAGTACAGTCCGAGCAACCTGCCAATCAACCCAAACCATCAAAACACCATAAAAATGGCAAGCACAACAAACCCAAAAATCACAGACTGCAAATAATAAGCGACAAGAATCCGTCAGCTGAAGAGATCAACAGACTCATCTCACTCTATCAACAGGGAAATTTCTTAGAAGCTGAAAAGCTTGCTCAATCCCTTATTCAATCTTTTCCTCAAAACTTCCATGCCTGGAAAGTCCAAGGCGCTATATTCCGACAGCGAGGAGCACTCAATGAAGCCCTATCAGCCATGAAAATGGCAGTGAGCCTCAAAACTGATGATTATATCTGCCTGAGAAACATGGCTGTCCTGTTCTGTGACATTGGAAATTTTACCGCAGGCGAAAATGCTTGCCTCAGAGCCTTATCAATACAACCCGATTATGCCGAAGGTCATAATACACTGGGAATCATTTTACGATATCAAAAGAAATATCATGAAGCTGAGAACAGCTTCAGAAAGGCACTCGCCTTGAAGCCAAATTCTGTCGACACTCTGATCAATCTCAGTCTTGTCCTGAATGATGTAGGAAATTCTTCTGAGGCAGAACAGTGCTGCCGCAGGACATTATGCCTAAAGCCTGATTCAGCTGAGGCATATTGCACCCTCAGCATTATCCTTCAAAGCTTAAACCGTTTGCAGGAAGCGGAATCGGCCTGTCGGCAGGCTCTTGAGTTAAAACCAATTTATGCAGAGGCCTGCAATTCATTGGGCAGCATCTGCAGTCAACAGGGGAAATACCAGGAGGCAGAAAGTGCCTATCGCAATGCACTGGTACATGATAAATCATATATTGAAGCATTACATAACCTGGGAACTACCCTCTACAATCAAAATAAGTATTCTGAAGCTCAGACTTGCTTTCGGCAGGTTTTAGGGTTAGATCCGACACATGCTGATGCCTATTATAATTTAGGAAACACCCTTCTACACCAGGGAAAAAACAGGGAGGCTGAAACCTGCTATCAAACAGCCTTAAAAAACAGGCATGACCATTCTCAATCGGTTGTCAATCTGGGGCGCAGTGTTCAGGAACAAGGCAGACTTGCAGAAGCGGAAAAAATTTACCGGAACGCCCTGCAGAGCAATCCAAACTCAGTCATTGCTCTCAACAACCTGGCCAACACTCTTCAGGAACAAGGACAGTTCAAGGAATCAGAAATGATTTTTCGCTCTCTTCTACTGTTAAAACCAGATTTTGCAATGGGGTCAAGCAATCTTCTGTTCCTGTTGAATTATCATCCGGAGAAAAATGCAAAAGAAATATACCAGGAATATACGAGTTTTGAAGAACGCTTTGGGCACCCTCTTCAATCCGAATGGAAAAATCACACCAACAATAAAGATACAAAACGTCGCTTGAAGATAGGGTATGTTTCACCGGAGTTTCGTAAACACCCTATCTGTAACTTTTTGGAGCCACTGCTTGCCCACCATGATAAAAATACTGTTGAGCTCTATGCGTATGCTGAACTACCGGACGGTGAAGATGGCATAACGAAACAGTTCAAATCGTATATGGACCACTGGATTCTGACCCATGGCATGACCGATACGGAAATGGCTGAACGCATACGAACCGATAACATCGACATACTGGTGGACCTGGCCGGGCATACAGAAAATAATCGACTGCTGGTCTTTGCCCGCAAACCCGCGCCGATATCTCTGCATTGGTTGGATTTCGGGTACACAACCGGATTGAAGGCCATTGACTATTATCTTGCAGACAGCGCCAGCGTCCCTCAAGGGAGTGAAGAGTTGTTTTCAGAAAGACCCTGGAGAATCGCAACGCCCTGTTTTGTCTACCGACCAACGTCGGGGATGGGCGAAGTCAACGCCCTGCCTGCAACATCCAGGGGCCACATCACCTTCGGATGCCTGAGTCGCGCCGTCCGCATCAATCACCGGGTAATCCGGACCTGGGCGAATATATTGAAACAAGTCAGTGGGTCGCGTCTCGTAATAAATAGCGGTTCATATAGAGATCCGGAAATGAAACAGACTCTGACTGATAAATTTGCTGCCCATGGCATCGACAGCAATCGCCTGGCAATCGGCTATAACAGCCCACCTTGGGATGTCCTGCGAGGTATAGATATAGGGCTGGATTGTTTTCCCCATAACTCGGGCACAACCCTTATCGAGTCGTTGTATATGGGCATCCCGTTTGTTACACTAGCTGAACGCCCCAGTGTCGGTCGGCTTGGCAGTTCCATTCTTAAAGGAGCCGGTCACCCGGAATGGATTGCAAATTCCGAGGATGAATATTGTGATCTGGCAATGAGACTCGCAGCAGACATTGCGGGACTTACGTCAATACGCTCCCATTTACGACAGGACATGGAGGAGAGCCCCTTAATGGACGAGCCAGCCTTTGCCCGGAAGATGGAGGCGGCATATAGAGAAATGTTTGCGAAATGGTGTGAGGAACAACAATGAAAGCAGTCATTCTTGCAGGCGGTCTCGGAACCCGGATCAGCGAAGAAACCCATCTCAAGCCAAAGCCGATGATCGAGATCGGCGGCAAACCCGTTCTCTGGCACATCATGAAAATCTATTCTGCCCATGGAGTCCATGAATTCGTGATCTGCTGCGGCTACAAAGGGTATCTTATCAAGGAGTATTTTGCCAATTACTTCCTGCATATGTCTGATGTAACCTTCGACATGGCCAACAACCGTATGGAAGTGCACCAGAAGCATGCCGAGCCCTGGAGGGTGACTCTGGTTGACACCGGTGAAAACACCATGACCGGCGGACGTCTCAAAAGAGTTGCAGGTTATCTGGAAAACGAGGAAGCCTTCTGTTTTACCTATGGTGACGGTGTAGCCAATGTGGATATAAGCGCCGAGGTTGCCTGCCATAAGGAACACGGGAAGATGGCAACCATCCTGGCGGTCAAGCCTCCGGGCCGCTACGGTGCTATCAAGCTTGACGGAAAACGGGTCTCGGGTTTTACGGAAAAACCGCGAGGCGACGGCGGTCTCATTAATGGCGGTTTTTTTGTCCTCTCCCCCAAATGTCTGGATCTGATCCACGATGATACCAGCAGTTGGGAGGGAGAGCCCCTGGAACGGCTAGCCGAAATGGATCAGTTGATTGCATTCGAACACAGCGGTTTCTGGCAACCGATGGATACGCTCAGAGAGAAAAACTATCTCGAAGAACTTTGGGGCAGCAATACTGCGCCATGGAAGATCTGGTAATGCAGCAATTCAACAATATTTTTTATAATAGACGCGTTCTGGTCACCGGCCATACTGGTTTTAAGGGTAGCTGGCTCGCCCTTTGGCTGCAGCATCTGGGCGCACGAGTCTTTGGTTTTGCACAATCCCCGGACTCCTCCCCAAACCACTGGGACCTCCTGCATCTCAACATTGAAGAATGCAGGTCTGATGTTCGCGATGCCGCCGCTGTTGCAGATTTTCTGAAGAAAGTCAGGCCCGAGATAGTCTTTCATCTTGCAGCCCAGCCTTTGGTAAGACGTTCCTATCAGGACCCGCTAGGAACATGGTCTACAAATGTCATGGGTACGGCCAATCTTCTTGAAGCCTGCCGGACTATAAAAGAGGTCCAGGCAATTGTCGTTGTCACAACCGACAAGGTCTATGCAAATAATGAATGGCTCTGGGGATACAGGGAAACCGACCGTCTTGGCGGACACGATTCTTACAGTGCGTCCAAGGCAGCAACAGAATTGGTTGTAAACAGTTTTCGGAAATCGTTCTTCTGTTTTCCCTCTGCGCCATTGCTGGCCACGGCTCGCGCCGGAAACGTTATAGGCGGAGGCGACTGGTCACAGGATCGTTTGATTCCTGATCTGATGCGCGCTCTTCAATCAGGAAATCCTCTTGAGGTGCGTTCCCCTCTGGCAACCAGGCCCTGGCAGCATGTACTCGACTGCCTCAGCGGTTATCTACTGCTGGGGCAGAAGCTTCTGGAAGGCCGTTCTGAGTTTGCCGATGCCTGGAATTTCGGGCCGGAACAACAGAGCAACAGGGCCGTTCACGAAATTCTGACAGAGTTTAAAAAATTCTGGCCTCAGGCCTGTTGGAAGAAGACCGAAGAGATTCAGCCTCATGAGGCCGGTTTTCTCTATCTGGACAGTTCCAGAGCAAAAACACTCCTTGACTGGCAGCAGGTCTGGACACTGGAAGAGGGCCTTTCTGCCACCGCCGCATGGTACAGAACATTTTTTGAAAAAGCAGAGGTCCTCAGCAGCAAACAGCTCAAAACATTTCTTCAGACTGCTCAAGAAAATAGGCTCGCATGGATAACAGACTGAAAATCACACCGACTCCGCTCGCAGGGGTTATGGTGGTGGAAACACTTCTACACGTTGACGAACGGGGGCATTTCTACCGGGCCTTCTGTCAACAGGAATTGGCCCCGATTCTTGACGGTGAGCGAATCGAGCAGATCAACCTGTCGCAAACGGTCACAGCAGGCACTCTCCGTGGAATGCATTTTCAACGTCATCCCCATTCGGAATTAAAGCTGATTCGTTGTACGAAAGGCAGGATCTGGGATGTGGCTGTCGATCTGCGCGGAGATTCCCCAACATTTCTTCAATGGTACGCGATTGAACTCAACAAAGATAACAGATGCATGCTGGCGGTCCCAAAGGGCTGCGCCCATGGTTTTCAGACGCTTGAAGCAGACTGCGAGATCCTTTATCTTCATACCGCCCGCTACAATCCCGAGTCGGAGGGAGGAATTCGCTTCGATGATCCGTTGGTGTCCATTCAATGGCCGCTACCGCCAGCCTATCTCTCAGAACGCGACAGATCATACCCTTTGCTTGAATCTCATAAACACGCGAGGATGATTGTATGAACTGCCGCCATTGCCATGTCCCTCTGCACCATACTTTACTTGACCTTGGCCATGCCCCGCCGTCCAACGCCTATCTCACAGAACAGGATCTTTCCGCCCCGGAAACGTATTTCCCGTTACAGGTAATGGTCTGCACCAACTGCTGGCTGGTTCAGACAAAGGACGTTGTCAGTGCAAGCGAACTGTTTAAAAGCGATTATGCCTACTTCTCCTCAACATCGGCCAACTGGCTTGCCCACGCCGCCGATTATGCACGCATGATCACGCAAAGGCTTCGTCTGCAGGCAGACAGCCTGGTTTTGGAGATAGCCTGTAACGATGGATACTTGCTCAAGAATTTTATAGAGACGGGAATCCCCTGCCTTGGGATTGAACCGACAGCCAGTACTGCAGAGGCCGCAGAGAAGCTGGGAATACCCGTTATAAGAGAATTTTTCGGTCTTCAATTAGCGCAAGAGCTGGCCTCATCGGGGAAACAGGCCGATCTTATCGTGGGCAACAACGTGCTCGCCCATGTGCCGGATATCAACGATTTCGCCGCCGGTCTAAAAGCCGCTCTGAAACCGGGAGGCGTCATAAGCCTGGAATTTCCTCATCTCCTTCGATTAATACAAGGTGTTCAATTCGATACTGTTTATCATGAGCACTTTTCCTATCTTTCCCTTCATGCAGTCAAAAACATCTTTGAACAATACCATCTCAGAATTTGGAATGTTGAGGAACTGCCGACCCACGGAGGGAGCTTGAGAGTCTACGTCTGCCATCAGGAAGATCCTCGTCAAAGCTGGGAATCCGTTGAGAATGTACTAAATTTGGAGTTGATTTCAGGACTCTGCACACTTTCCGCATACCAGCAATTTCAACCCAAAGTTGAAAGGCTTAAAATATCCTTTTTAGAGTTTTTGCTGGAACAGAAAAAGAAAGGTACGGTCATTATTGGCTATGGCGCTGCAGCGAAGGGAAATACTCTTTTGAACTACGCAGGGGTAAAACCCGATCTGCTGCCCTCTGTCTGCGATGCCGCTCCTTCGAAACAGGGGAAATTTCTCCCTGGAAGCCACATTCCTATTGGAGAGCCATCACTGATCAGACAGCTGAAACCCGATATTATCCTGATCTTTCCGTGGAATATTTCCAGCGAAATAATACGCCATTATGAATATGCGAGAGAATGGGGTGGAAAATTCATTATTGCTGTGCCAGAATTGAGGTACATATGAAATCCCGTATTTATTATACGAAACCGTCCATTACGGAACTCGAAGTTTCTTTTGCAACCGATGCGGCCCGCAACGGCTGGGGCGAGCATTGTTATGAATACATTGCCCGTTTTGAAGAGGCCTTCAAAACACATTTGGGAAGCAATTTCGCCATTGCCACCTCCAGCTGTACCGGTGCGCTTCATATGGGGATGGCTGCTCTAGGCATTGGGCCGGGCGACGAGGTTATCCTCGCCGATACCAATTGGATCGCGACAGCGGCACCGATAGTCCATTTAGGAGCAAAACCGGTATTTGTCGACATTCATGCAGACACCTGGTGCATTGACCCTGCTTTGGTTAAAAAGGCAATTACGTCCCGTACCAAGGCAATTATTGCGGTCCATCTTTACGGGAACCTCTGTGCAATGGAGCAGCTGTTGAAAATCGGCCAACAGTACGGCATTCCGGTCATTGAAGATGCCGCTGAGGCAATAGGCTCAATGTACCAGGGTAAACATGCCGGAACGATGGGGGTATTCGGAGCCTTCTCTTTTCATGGAACCAAAACCCTTACCACCGGCGAAGGAGGACTATTTGTCACCAATGACCCCAATCTCTACGAACATGTGCTTACACTGAGCAACCATGGCCGAGCAAGGGGCCAGCATAAACAGTTCTGGCCCGAAATGATCGGTTTTAAATATAAAATGTCAAATATTCAGGCGGCCATAGGCTGTGCCCAATTGCAACGCATAGATCAACTCATTAATCGAAAAAGAGAAATCCTGAACTTCTACAAAAACCATCTGGAAATACTGCCCGGAATCGCCATGAATCCCGAGCCTAAAGGAACAGTCAATGGAGCCTGGATGCCGACTGTGGTGTTTGCCCCTGAAACCGGAATTTCCGCCGAGAAACTGCGAAAGGCTTTTGATGCTGAAAATATCGATGCGAGGGTGTTCTTTTACCCTCTCAGTTCACTTGATATGTTTGAATCCAGGCCAGAAAATATCCATTCGTATGATGTGCCTGAACGCAGTATCAATTTGCCAAGTTACCATGATCTCAGCGATTCTGATCTCAACAGAGTAATAGAGACCATCAAGAATCTTCTGGGGGATAACGCACCATGAATCAACTCATTTTATGGGGAGGCACCGGCCAAGCTGTCATCCTTGAAGAAATTGCCCAACACCGGCATTATGATATCATTGCAATCGTGGATAACAACCTTGAGGTGAAGTCTCCGATAGATGGCATAAAAATCGTCTATAAGATTGGAGGATTACGGTCATTCCTGGTCGACAGAGACGTGCAGAATATTAATTTTGCCGTTTCAATCGGGGGGGATAAAGGAAGAGACAGATGTGCGATTGGGGAAATGCTCGAAAAACTCGGCCTGTATCCGATTACTCTTGTTCATCCGGACTCTCACGTTTCCAGTTCCTCACAAATCGGAAAAGGATGCCAGATTTTGATAAACAGCACCATTGCCGTGAGAACTTTTATTGAGGATTATGTCATCATCAATTCTGGCGCCATCGTCGATCATGAATGCATAATCAGACAAGGTGTTCATATAGGGCCTGGAGCCACATTGGCTGGCTTGGTTGAGGTGGGAAACTTTTCCTTTATCGGCACAGGCGCAATCATTCTACCACGAATAAAAATTGGTAAAAATTCAGTTATCGGTGCCGGCAGTGTAGTAACAAAAGACATTCCCGATAATGTCATATACAAGGGGAATCCCGCTGTTTTTCATCGGTATAACAAGGAGTAATAAAAATGATGGATTTCAAGGAAGAGGTGCAGAATAATATTAGAGTTCTGGGCGAAAACCAAAATGCACAAAAATCAGGAATTGATTTTATAATTCAGACAGCACCATTGAAATATTCATACAATTTCAGCTGGCTGAGCAGGCCAATCATTCAGTTTCCTCAAGACATGATAGCCATGCAGGAACTGATATGGGCCATAAAACCGGATCTGATCATTGAGACAGGAATAGCCCATGGAGGTTCGCTTATATTCAGCGCCTCAATGCTTGCCCTTTTGGATATGTGCGATGCAATTGAGACGGAGACAGTATTTGATCCAAAAAAATCCTGTCGCAAAGTATTGGGTATCGACATTGATATTCGATCACATAACCGCACAGCCATTGAGGATCACCCCATGGCCTCACGTATTCAGATGATCCAAGGATCAAGCTTGGACCCCGACATCATCAAACAAGTACACGCTATGGCATCCATGTACTCACGTATAATGATTTGTCTTGACAGCAATCATACTCATAACCACGTCCTATCTGAACTCAAGGCTTACGCATCACTAACAAGCGTCACCAGTTATTGCGTGGTCTTTGATACCGTTGTTGAAGATATGTCCAAGGATATGTTTCCGGACAGGCCGTGGGGACCGGGCAATAATCCAAAGACAGCTGTTCATGAATTCCTCAAAAATAATCCCGAATTCGAAATTGACAAATCAGTGCAATACAAGCTCCTTATAACGTGCGCACCTGATGGATTCTTGCGCCGTATACGATAAAAGCGGGGCTTAATAAAAAAAAGAAAAATTAATTTATTTTTTCCCTAAAGTTCTGACTTCAAACTGTCGATAGAAGAAGCGAAGAGAGAAAAACAATCCAATAAAGGAGGTGCCCCAACAAAAAACGCAGTTTGAAGTTAGTTGGTAATTGTTTTTACGTGGCAAGGACGCCGCAGCAGTACCCAAACACAATATTCATGGAGGAATATTATGTTAGACATCAACACAAATACAATGTCCATCCAGGCCCAGAATAACTTAGCTACTTCTCAGGCCTCTCTTCAAAAATCCATGGAACGGCTTTCTTCCGGTCTTCGCATCAATTCAGCAGCTGATGATGCCGCCGGTCTTGCTATTTCAGACCGTATGACCGCACAGATCAACGGACTGGACCAGGCAAGTATGAACGCCAATGACGGTATCTCTTTGGCCCAGACGGCAGAAGGTGCCCTGACCCAGACGACCAACATTCTGCAGACCATCCGCGGACTGGCCGTTGACGCAGCAAACTCCACCAACAGCGCTTCTGACCGGCAGTCCATGCAGGCGGAAGTTAATCAGTTAACCTCTGAGGTAACTCAGATCGCCACGAGTACGCAATTTAACGGCACAACGCTTCTTGACGGAACTTTCACCTCGGGTCAGTTCCAGATAGGTGCCGATGCAAACCAAACTATCTCCTTTGGTATTAACTCAGCCACAGCCGATGCCCTTGGAAATAATTCGTTAGCCTCAAATAATACTACGGCTGGTAGTGGTATCGAGGTCGCAACAGTAGCAACAAAAGCAGCTGCTGCCACAGTCAATAATGTAAAGGCCCAGACACTGACTGTTGTCGGAGATCAAGGATCTTCCACGGTTAATGTTAAGGCGGGGGCAACCGCATCTGCCATTGCAAACTCGATCAATGCAGTTTCTGATTCTACAGGCGTGTCAGCAACCGCAGACACAAGTGCTACAATTAGCGGTCTTAAAGCCGGTGGTTCCGTATCGTTCGACTTACAGGGGTCAAACACCTCTGCGGTCAATATCACTGCTACTGTTTTGTCTAATGATTTGACAAATTTGGCCAACGCCATCAATGATCAGTCAGGGAATACTGGCATATCAGCCACCTTGAGTGCTAACAAAGGAAGTATAACACTTGATCAGTCCCAAGGTGATAACATTGCCATAACAAACGCAACTACACCGGCTTTCGTATTGACTGGCGGTGAAAACGGCACAACCACTGCCCATCCAACTACTCAAGGCCAAACCCTTGGTGCCGGAGTAGACACAAATTCGTCAATAGTTGGAGGAACAGTAACCCTGTCAAGTGATCAGGGCTTTAATGTTTCAAGCTCAGTGGGGGCTGCAGCTGCTGGTGGTTCTCTTTTCGAGGCAGCCGCTAATGGAGCGAACGTCAGCACCCTGGCTTCGGTGGCGTCGATCAATATCACGACGACCGCAGGTGCAACCCAGGCCATCAACACCGTAGACGGCGCCCTCTCCCAGATTGATGCGATCCAGGGCGGCCTCGGCGCTATTCAGAATCGTTTTCAGTACACAATCTCAAATCTGTCCAACGTATCCATGAATCTTACTGCCGCCCGCAGCCAGATTCTTGACACAAACGTTGCCCAGGAAACCTCAAACATGACGAAGGAGAATATCCTGCAGCAGGCCGGTGTAGCAATTCTGGCTCAGGCAAATCAGGCTCCGCAGTTGGCTCTTACACTTCTTAAGTAATACGTGTAGTTTAACCATAATCTGGAGGGCTTCCAACCCTCCAGATTAAAGGATTTTTCATTAACGTACACTTT
>TBL_comb47_HYPODRAFT_10005144_pt1 | contig 14720 bp, 12 predicted proteins | sample TroBogypolimnion_40_FD_10682 | JGI IMG/M metagenome (IMG submission 10682)
TATTGATGATGTGCATTATCAAAAAATAATTCTATATATATATATATATATATATATATATTCATAATTCATATATAAAAATATATAAATAATTTTTAATAATATAGATTAATTATACTTGATGAGTAATCTTATTTTATTAAAAACTTCGAATTATGAATTTGAAGTAAAATATAGAAAAATGAAATCTGGATGTGAATATTTTATGGTATCTAATAATTACAGTCATTATGTTCAAATGAAAAAATATATTGAAATTCCAAATGATATTTTTTTTGAGCACTTAGCTCTTTTTGAATATGATTTTAATAATAGTTCTGGAGAGATAAGATCTGGATCTTACGAAATGTTATTAGCTATTTTACAATATGTTCGTGATTTTTATGGGACTAATCTTAATTATATTTTTCAAGACAATTCTTTAATAAATATATTGGGGGAACAATTAAAAATGAATTTAATTTATATTTTATTATATGGAAAAACATGGTATATGAAATATATTGATGCGGTAAGTTTGTCGAACGAATTTTATGAGAACTTAGTGTTTATAAATGAATATTTAGATACCAAGAAAAACAATATTACCAAATTTTTTAGAAAATCTTTCGAATATATTGACGAAACAAATAATAATAATGATGATGATGAGAATAATAAAAAAACTATTTCAGATATAGTTGTTTTAGATCATTTTCTTGATTTAATAATTCAAAAAAATGCAGCAATTACTAAAAAACATATTTGGAAAAATATTAAATATATATATAGTTTAGCATCATCTTCACGGCATTTTATAAAATTATTATATAAAAAATATGGAATGGCTATTTTTGTAATATTGAATTATTATGAATATTATCAATACATATCCTATAAATTTGAAAAAATATTACACTTGGAGTGTCATATGCAAATTCCAAATGATTTTATAAATAGTATAAATCTAATTTATTAAAGTTGTAAATAATTAGTTATTCAAATTATTTTTAATATATTATTATTTTCAGAAAAATATTCTAAATTTCAGAAAAATGTTTCTATTTTTCTGAAAATGATAATATAATGTATAAATTAAAATATTATCTTCCGCTCTACCCTAGGGTTGAACAGAAAATAATTAAAAATTTTATTTATTATTTTTTGTAATATCAAAAAATTGAGCAACCATTTTTGTATTACCATCTTTATCAGTTAGTTTCATTATTGTTTTATCCGCATATTGTTTTATACCAAATTCATCTATAAAAACCATCTTAAAATATTCTTCCATTTTTTCAATATTACCATCTCTTATATACTTAATCATTAAATACGATGGAAGCTGAATTTCGTAAAAAATTTGTATTTCTATTTTTAGTCCTAAAAAACATTCATTAAAATTTTTCTCTCTTTCTTTAAGTTGGAAAATGTGTCCTTCATTTTGTTCTAATTCAGCGGCTCCCAGTAGGGCTTGTCCCGGATGCGGAGCCGCTGGAGTCTGGAGCTTGCGAAAGACTCCAACATTATTCAATCCAGATGAAAAATGTAAAATTGAATTTTTATATATATTATCATATATTAGTCTTTCTAAATAACATTTTGAAATATGTTTTCGTTTTGTTTCTAATACTATTTCATTATTATCTTTATAACATTGTAAATATCTTTTTTTAAAATTTTTCGATGAATTTCCACAACTTGCTGCACGATGGTAAATTGGTATTTTTTTTTTATTTTCAATTTCATCACTAAAATATGTAATACCTTTTATAAATTCTTCAAACACTTTTGTAATTCCTAATGAAATATATTTATCGAGTTTTAGTATTCTTGTAAAAATTTTATCATGAATACTTCTTGAACGAGTATTTTTTCGATTTAATAAAAAATTTTTAATTTGTCTTAATTCATTATTATATTTATCAATAAATCCATGAATCAATATATCATTATTTTTTATTTTTTGTAAATTTTTGTGTAATAGATTCAAATGTATATAAAAATCATCTAATTTATTTTCTGATATATTTTTAACTTCGATTGAAATATTTTCTCTCAATAATATATACTTTATTGCTGATAATATTTCAAATATCTCATCAAATTCTAATTGTTGAGGAATAAATAATGGTTTGCTAAAATTAGGTAAAACTTCATTTTTATTCATTATATATATTAATATTATAATATATTTTTTATATACACTATATAATTATTTCAAAAAATATTTTTTGATGGTATTTTATCAATAATTTCTTGATAAAATCATATTTAGCGAATAGCGGCTTCGCCGCCCTGACCGAGCGAAGCGAGGTCTAGAATATTATTTAGCACAGCTTGTTAGCTGTGCGAAACTAAATGAATTATAATATATTCTTGACACAATGTTTATTAAAACAGCGACGTGTCGCATATGACGAGCCTTTAGGCGAGGAATGACTGGTGGAAAAACGATAGTTTTTCTGCCTGTATAATAAAGAAGGTTTTCAAAAATAGGTTTATAAAAATTATAAATATAACACTAGAGTCATTCGAAAGCTCCAGTTATTCCGCATTTTGAGCAAGCTCTCCTGCGAGCCATTGTATTTTATCTTATTCTATTTTCCACGTTATCTTACAATCAAATTTTGATTCATGATAATAAATTTTTGCATTTTCTAAAATAACTTGAAAAACATGTTCATATGGAAATTTAGATTTTAATCCGTAATTTATATAATCTTCTAATAACTGTTGGAATTTATTATTTATTTTAAATGTTAATGGATATTCTATTGAACATATTGGATATTTTTTGCCCCAATTTTTTGTTGTGATTATATTATTCAAATTATTTCCATTTCTAAAATTTCGTGAAAATTCTTCTGTTTTAATTACTTCAAATAATGAATTATCATTTATTAAAGCTACTTCTATACTAGATTTATTTTCAATTGACGTAAACCATCCATCAAAGTTTTCTTTTTTTAACTCTTTAACATACGATTTTAAATTATTATCATTTTTTTTAGCTAAATTAAGATTAGGATGATTACTGAAGATGTTTAATGAAGAAAATATAAAAGTTTTTCTAAAATTTTCTATCATAAATAATAGGGTAATATTTTTTTTAGTTTTATATATGTAATATAATCATTTATTCCGCAATATTCTGATGGATGAAATGTACAAAATAGCATAGGTTTTTCGCCAGAAATCGGGAACTTGCGCATGATTTCTGGCGGGGTATGGAACTTGCGAAAGATTCCAGGTTTATTATTAAATATTTCTTCCGAATTGGAATCATATTCTCCTCCGTCGCTCCTAATTATGCCGGATCCACGTTCTGACAAGTCATTCCGGGATTCGGTGTGATATAAAATAGAGTCTTTTTGTAATATTACTTTACCATATAGATTTTTTAACATTATATTGTATTAATTTATATATATTTATAATTATTTTATACCAAATTTTAGAAATAGTATTTTTTAGGATTTTTTTCCATTATTCTTTCCTTATTTTTTTGTAATTGTTCCCATTTTGCCTTATCTGAAGCAAAATTTGCATCTCTAATACTCTGAATCTTATTTTTAAGTTTTTCATTCATTTCAATAAAAAAGCTTTTAAAAATTAAATTTTTACCAGTTTTTTCTCTAATAATTTCAATTTTTTTAATGATAAAATCAATTTTTTGTTGTATTGTAGGAGTAGTATGTCCTGAATAATTTGTAATACTATTTTCAACAATTTTTTGAATACAATCTTTAAATATACTAATATCGATTTTTGGAATTTCATAATCACGTGATAATTTTCCAATTTTTTGCATTATTTCAAAAATAGAACTTATATCATTAGTTAATTCAGTTTCAATATAAGATGGAATTACTTCAACTAGTTTTAGTTTTATATTTTCAATATGTATATTAAAAATATCTAGTCCATATGACTTATTAATGTTGTTAATGTCATTTAAAAGAAGGACTAAATTATTGAATTTTGACGTTCCAATTTGTTTTGTCATAAATGTATTTACTTCATCTTTTGCATAGTCCAAGTATTCTTGAATATTATTGAATTGTTTATATTCATTATATAGATTTTTAAGTTTTAAAATTTTTTCCAATGTTTTATTGTCAACTTCTCTTTGTTCCATATTAAATTTATTACAGCAAACAATCCCACAACATATAATATTACCATTATGTTTATTGATATGATATCGTATATTTCTAATTTTATGTTTACATATGCATGTTTTCTTTTCAATACATTCTTCATCTCTAAAATTAAACCATTCTTTTTTTGCTTCTATTAAATCTTCTTTATTAAAAGAAGCTTCTAATAGATTTTCATCAAAACTATTCAAGAATTTTGTCATTTTTTTAATAAATTAATATATATTAATAATTTATTAATAAAATAATAATCAATTTTATTATTAGATTTAGAGAATTTTGGGGTTTTAAGAGAAGGTCTTCATGAGACAGATTTTAAATGGATGTTTGTAAAAGTTTATTCTTTTCTTTTTTTTCATCTATTTTCTTTCTTGCATATGCTTTATTTTTTTCTATTAGATTTTTTCTAAATTCTGGATCATTTTTATAACGTTAATTCTTTTTTTCTTTAGTTTCTTCATTTATTCGTTCTTTATTTTTTTCATAATATTTTTTTTGAGGATTATTTTTATCTTCTATAAAAATTATTCTATTTTTTATTTTTTCTCCATCTTCATTTATATTAATACTTTCTTCAATTTTTATAATATTAGGATTCTTATCAGTATTCATTATTATATATTATAAATATATAATTTTTTATATATGTTTTAATTATTATAAAAATAGGACTATTTCACCCTATTCTATAATTAAATAATTATAGAATAGATAATAGCAATATTTTATAAAGTGTGTCAAAAAAAGCCCATTTTACCCATTTTTTATAAATAAAATATGGGTAAAATATTTTTAAAGTTTTAAGTATAAGGATTTTAAGAAAAGAAGGTTTTTATGAGAGGAGTTTTAAGAGAGGGGTTATAAAAAGTTATACTTTTTATATCTTATTAAAATACCATATATGCCATTTTTATATAAAATATATATTTAATATATACGTTGAGACTATTATATATATAATATATATATATGTTATATTTTGGCATAAATGTCAAAATTTAATATTAAATAATTATTATCAATTAAATTTATTTAATATTAAAAATATTCAATGCTATATTGTAAAAATTAAAATGTTAATATAATAAATTACTTAAAACAGCCATTTTTTTTTATAATTTAACATTAATATAAAGAAATTTTTATATTATATATTTATATATATAGAATATATAAAAAATGGCAGAATTAAATTATGAAGTATACAGTGTAATTGATTATGATAAAGCAACCAAGTATTTTATTGATAATAGTGCTATAATATTTAATAATATTAATGATTTATCATTTGAATTAGAAAATAATGATAAATATTATCATTTTAGAGTTCATAAAAATAATAATTATATATTTTTTGGTGATTTAGATAAATATTATAAAAATAATATAGAATATTATAAAAATTTATTAAAAGATTTTTTATTTAAATACTATAATTTATCTATTAATATTGAAGATATAAAATATACAATCAATAATAATAAAGAAGGGTCATACCATTATAGTATTCCTAATATATATGGTTCATTAAAAAAAATAAAAGAAATTCATTGTAATATTTTAAAAATATTTTCAGAAGAATTTACTTATTACGGTGAAAAAAAAAAGGAATATTGTATTGATACGACTGTTTATTCAGAACATTGGTATCGTTGTCCAAATCAATCAAAAGGAATTAAAAGTGAAAGTGGTAAAAAACATATTATTGAATATGGTAATATGAATGATTTTATTATATATTATATTCCAGAAGATAGTATATGTATTGATAATTATAATTTTATTGATATTCAGAGTAATGAAATAGTTAAAATTAAAAATAATATAAATGAAATTGTTACAAAAAAATCTAATAATGATATTCAAATTTATAATAAAGATATTTTTAGTAATATTTTATGTGAAACAAAACTATATAAAAAATTATTTGATGAATGTTATAAAAAAGAGAGATTTGAAATTTATGAATATTGGATATCAGTTGGTATGGCAATTAAAAACACTTTTTTAAATGAAGATGATGCTTTTGATTTATTTAATTATTATTCTTCAAAAGGTAGTAATTATGAAGGTATTGAAAAAACAAAATATAAATATACATCATTTATTAAAAAAAATATTAATGCTGGGTATACAATTGCTACAATTCATTTTTATGCAATTGAAGATAATAAATCAAAATTTATTGAAATAATGAGTAAAAATTCATTAGAGTTAGGTCAAACAGATATTTGTAAATATTTAAAAATAATTGCTGGACATAAATTTATTTATAAAATTCAAGGAGAAACATTTAAATTATATTGCTATAATGATAAATATTGGGAAAAAAATGATATTATATTACGAAATTATTTAAGTAATGAAATATATGATTTTTTAAAAATGATTTTAACAGAAGTTTATTGGGATAATAAAAATTTTGTAGTATTTAAAAATAAAATAGAAAAGTTAAAAAGTATTTCTTTCAAAAAAGAAATTATTGAAACATATAAAGAATATGGATTAGATGATAAAATAAATTTTGATGATAAATGGTATTTATTTGGATTTAATAATATTGTTTATGATTTAGAAAAAGAAGAATTTAGAGAATATAAGTATGATGACTATATTTCTGTTATATGTGGATATGATTGGAGAGAACCTACTGAAGATGAATTAAAAACAGTAAATGACTTAATAACTTCAATTATGCCTATTAAAGAAGAGAAAGAAACCTTTTTACAAATTTTATCAACTACATTAGAAGGACGTTGTTTAGAAAAATTTATTATTTTTAATGGAGGAGGGGGTAATGGAAAAGGATTAATAAATGATTTATTATTAAATATGTTGGGTAATCATGGTATGATTGGTAATAATAGCATTTTATTTGAAAATAATAAAACTGGTTCAAATCCTGAAAAAGCAAATATACATAAAAAACGTTATGTTGTATTTAGAGAACCACCTGAAAAGAATAAATTTGAAAATTCTGTTATTAAAGAATTAACTGGTGGAGGTATTTTTTCAGCAAGAACACATCATGAAAAAACATGTGACAAAGAATTAAATTTAACAATGGTTGTTGAATGTAATAAAAGACCTTTATTTAGTGAAGAACCAAAAGAGTCAGAAACAAGAAGAATTATAGATATATATTTTAGATCTACTTTTGTATCAGATGAAAGTTATCTTGATTCTGAAAAATACATATATAAAGCTAATTCAGAATATAAAACAAAAGAATTTCAAAATAAACATCGTTATGCATTATTTAAAATATTATGTGAAACTCATAAGATTTATAAACAAAATAATTATAGTTTAAAAATAGCAGATAATATTAAAAATAGAACACAATCTTATTTAGAATTATCATGTAATATTTTACAATGGTTTAAAGATAATTATAAATTAACTGATGATAAAAAAATGTATGTAAAAATTAAAGATATTTATGAAAATTTTTCTCAAAGTGAATATGTATCAAATTTGTCAAAAACTGAAAAAAATAAATATAATAAAAAATACTTTAATGAATATTTTGAAACAAATATATTTTTCAAAAAATATTATTCGGAAAGATATGATAGTCAAAGAAATATTGTTAGATATTGGGAAATAAAAAAAGATGATAATGATGAGTGATAAACTTAGTATCTATATAAAAATTATATTTTGTAAGCCTCTTCCAGAACATTTTTTAAATTGTTTTTCCAAAAATTAATATACTTTTTATGGAAACATAAAGACATATATTCTATAACTATGATATTTATCATCATCATTTTTTCGTTTTCTTTCTAATTTTAAAATTTCTATGTTATTTTCTCTCATTATATTTTTAATAATATTCATTTCAACATTATTTTCTATATAAATACTTCTCCATTGACCAGTGCTGTAAAATTTTTTTATATCATCTAATTTTTCTTTTATATAAGATTTAATTTCATCTTTTTCAATATCTTCTTTTAATATACGATTATTTTCTTCGCAAGCCCCAGCGGCTCCGCATCCGGGACAAATCCTACTGGGAGCCGCTGAAGAATCCATCAAAATAATTTCATTAATGAAATTATCTGATGGTACTGTTTAGTATAAAACGGTGGGTAACTGGATTTTTTTAAAAAAAAATTTTAAAATTTTTAAAGATTTATATAACAGTAATTATTGAAAGATTTATTTATTATTTTTAAAAAATATTTTGAAAATAATAATCCAGTTACCCACCTTTTCCAGCGGCTCCCAGGAGGGCTTGTCCCGAATGCGGAGCCGCTGGAATCTGGAGCTTGCGAAAGACTCCAGCTAATTCATACCCTGCAAATCTCATTTGATATATTTTATATTATAATATTTTATATTATAATATTTTAAATAATATATTATAATATATTATATGTTTTCAACTAAAAATATAGAAAAATATCTTCATGATAAACCCAAAAGTTATTTTGTATTTGATATTAAATATAATAAAAAAGAAGAAAAATGTATTGATAATTTTGAAATAAATAAATTTACTAGTTTTAAATTTTTCGGAAATTTAGAAAATATGGCTCTTGAAAATTCTCTTATTCCATTTTTAGAAAATATAGGTAATAATAGTAATGAAAATATTATTATAATGAATAATATTATAAATAAATTAATAAAAAATGTTTGTAAAAGTTATCAAAAAAATGATTTTTGGATTGCTATACGTGTATCTTTACCAAATACTGATTTTAATATACCACGTTGGCATTATGATGGACAATTTTTCTTAAATAATCCTGATGCAATCCAAGCAAAATTTGTTACGGTATTAAAAGGACCCGGAACACTTTTTTTGAAAAATGAAAAAGAATCGAATGAAATATTTCAAAAAATTAAATTAGAAAAACGAAAAGAACTTATTAAAATTAAAAATAATAATTATCAAAAAATGGATGAAATCGATGATAAATATCGTCCTATAATAAATAAAGCATTAAATAAATTTAAAAAATCAGAACTAAAAAATAATCAAGGATTAATTTTTACTGTAAATATGGAAAAACATTTTATACATTCAGAACCTTGTATAAATGAACCTCGTTTATTTATTTCTATTTTACCAGGTTCTAGAGAAGATATTGATGAATTAAAGTTACGATTTGGAAAATAAATATAGAGTTCAGCGGCTCCCAGTAGGGCTTGGATATCTCCATCCCTCCGGTATTGAGCAGATCCATCGGATCTGCAATATCGCAAGCGGTCTTCCGATATCAAGTATCCCTGATGCGGAGCCGCTGGACTTGCTGCAGGCTGATGGAGCTTACGAAAGACTCTAGTTTTTCTTAATCAAATATAATCTATATTAGTAATTATTTTAAAATTTTATTTTTCTTATACAAAATAAATATGGGTAGTTTCAACATAATTTTTATAGACAAAAATACAAATTTTGTTCAAAATTCAATGCATTAGCTTCATACCGATTTATAAGTTTTTTATTATTTTTTAACCATGGAGTCTTTCGCAAGCTCCTGCAGCAAGTCCGTCATAAATCATGCGCAAGCTCCCACAACCTTCGGTAAGTCTGGCGAATATGCAGCACAATATGGCCATCTTAATTATTTCAAATATGCAATTGAGCATGGTTGTCCATGGAATAAAGAAGAATGTTTAAAAGTAGCAAAAGGTGAATGTAAACAATATATTCTTGATAATTGATAAAACCTAATTTAAGAATACTCGTAAAAAAAATGACGACATAATTTTTATAAATATTTTATAGATCATTTTCGCTAGAAATCGAGAACTTGTGCATGATTTTTCCGGAGCCTAGAGCTTGCAAAAGACTCCATTAAAAAGTTTATTTTTGCAACATAAAAACAAAACAAAATGGCGGTTGAATACAAATTTAATCGCGAGTTACAAGATGAAGAAGAGAAGAAGTATTTTAAGTATACTATTTATTCTGCAGTGGAATCTAGACAAAAGGCAGGGCTATCTCCTGGTCCAGGTGAAAGATCTATGGCCCTTTATGGACCGCCTCCAAATCTGGCTTTTTTTTACTATGTTGAAACGATTCTTCGTCGTAATTTTGAGTCAGGTATTTTAATTCTTGAACAACCTGGGATTTCAGAGTATCTTCGTGATAGGCTTTCTATTGAAAACCCTTATATTAGTGAAAGAATTATTTGTCTGTCTAGGTATAATCGAAGAAGTCTATTTGACGATGCGATTTTTAATGCTACTTCCGAGTGGTTAAGCTTTCATCCTTCTGTAGCACATCATCTAAGAATGAGGGCATATATTGAAGATTTTGGAATAAGATCTGGATATTCTCAGAGAGTTGATATTTACAATATTCATTCTCATATAGTTGATAATTCCATCTATTCAAACCGACATATTTTGCAACTATTTAGCAGAGAACTGATGTTACATAATCCTCATGTGATTGAATATCTTATATTAGAATATGCAAGATTAATATCTATGAATGCTGTTTTTACAGTGATTCAAGATATAATATTTAGAGAGACTAATTGGTTTAGGCGAAAAAATTTCATGAGTTTTTTGGTAGGGTCTGGTTTTCAACCATTGTTGGCAAAACAACTACAGCTAAAAGAGGCATACAACTTGATTCGTAAGTCTGAGTATATTTCTGTGAAATTCGCCAGAAATCGGGAGCTTGCAAAAGACTCCATAGTTTCGGCAAAAACTCCAGAGGAACGACAGTTCCAACTTTTAAAAAAGGTCTTTTCTAATAAGGATATTATGCGCCAAGTAGCTTTTTATCTCTGATGATTAGTATTCTATAAGATTTATAAAAAATTAAAAATTTTTTTTATAAATATATCAATAAATATTAATAAAAATATTATTTTTAAAAAAAATCCATAAAATACTTAACTGCTCCTGGGAGTCGCTGAACATGGAGTCTTTCGCAAGCTCCATTAACCTGCAGCAAGTCCGCCAGAAATAATGCGCAAGCTCCCACAACCTTCGGTAAGTCTGGCGTATGCTACTTACTTATGCGATATTTAATGTTCCCTATAAAAAAAAATGACGGGTATTTTATTCTATATTTATTCTCTTATTATATAGAGTGTGGCATACAAATTATTTCACGAAATAATCACTGTTTGTCACATAGATATAAAAAATACACCACCATTGGTCTATTTCTCCATTAAGATATTCGCTAATTAAATATGCTGATAATTATATTTTAGTGGTTTATAATACTTAAATTTAAAAATTTAAAAATATTTTATATTATATATTATATATAATATGGAAGAAGGAATTTATACTAAGTTACAAGATAATATAAATTTTAATTGTAATAAAAAAATTGACAAAATATATGATATTAAATATGCTGATAATTATATTTTATTTTTATTTTCAAGTAATAATGATATATTTTTATTAGGATATAATAATATTGACAAAAAAATTTTATTTTTAAAATCTAAAACTATTGATAAAAATAGTTTATTAACTCCTACTTATATAAAAATATCAATGAATTATGTTATAATAATTAGTGAAATGAATTCTCCTAAAAAAATATTAGCCAAAATTACTATTTGGGAATATTTGCAAGATATATCATATTGTTTTCAAACAGATTTTTATACTAGTGATAATTACGATATTTTCAATAATTATATTGTAATAAATAGTTTAATTGGTCAAGGAAAAAACAATAATATTTATATTTATAATATTATACCTTTTGATGTGAAAAATAATGAAAAATGTAATATGAATATAAATGAAAAAAATTCAACAGAATTGAGAGTTCAACAGTCACCTGATAAAAACCAGAATACTGAAGATTCTTCTAAAAATAATACAAATTTTGTAAATCGCAATACTTCTTTATCAGTAAATTCTTCAGAGTTATATGTTTCTTCATTACTTCCGCAACCTTCAATAAGGCCAGAATCTCTTCGTTCAAACAATCTTTCCAAACGCCCATTGAATTCACGTGATTCTAATAAAAATAGTATATTTGATAATTTAATTGTAATATCATGTAATAATAAGAAAACAATAAATCTTAATAAAAATCCTGTTATGTTGGGTATATATAAATATTCTCCTTTTAATTTTATAAATATTGATAAAAGTTCATCTAATCTTAATACTTTTCCAGATATTTCTATAATATTACAATATAGTGTACTTGTCGAAGACCTATACAGGACAAAAGGTTTAAATTTGTTTATTTTTAAATATAATACCAAAAGAAATGGTTATAATTTTAATAAAGAAATATTTGTAGAAAATACTGATTTATTTATAATAAACTCTATTATTTATGATAATAAAATATTTTTATTAGGCCATCATAAAATTGATAAAAATATATTATTCCGTATTATTGATATTAATAATATATCTTCAATTAATACTATAGTATTAGATAGTAAAAAATATTCAAGTGGTATAGAAAATAAAAAATGTATTAAAATAATTAATGATAATATTTTTATTCTTTTTAATTCAATGATATATATAATAAAAAATAATTCAATCTCAGATTTATTATCTATTAATGAAAAAGATTTTTATTTTGATATAAATAAAGAAAATAAAAATATTATAGTTTGTAATATTACTAGATTAAATTTTAGTATAAATGAATATAAATATTCTATTTATCCAATTATAAATTCAGTAGTAGATAATAATTTTATAAATAATATTAATAAAAAAAAATATATTAATAAAATATTATCTAATTTTATTTTTTTCAAAAATTATATACTAGAAAATAATTTAATTGAAGAGGGATTATCAGAAAATGACTTTAATAAATTTAACTATCAAGATATTTTTAAAAATGTAAAAAAATTTGTAAATAATATTCTTAAATATATTAAATCATTACCTAATGATGATAATATAGAAGTAAAGAAAAAAATAAAAAATAATTTATTTGAGGCAGTACAAAAATATCACAGTAATAGTCCAAATAATAATCTATTTAAAAATTTTAACAATACTGACGTTGAAAACTTTAAAGTACAAGAAATATATAAAAAATTTATTTATCAATATATTACATATATAAATAAATTATTTACAAATATATCAAAACAAATTAATTATGGTTATGATATAGATGTAATTATAACACGTGGAAATGAAATACAAGATATATTAACATTTATTCAAATAAATGGAATTGAAAAAATTAGAATAACATACCCAGGTGAACAACAAATAAATGGAGGTGGTGTAAAAAGATCATTTTTTACAAAATTAGAAGAGTTGTTAAATATTAAATTTTATTTAAATTTTAAAGTTAAAGAAATTGAAAATGAACGAAAAAAAATTAATAGTCAAATAATTAGTATATTAAAAATACAAGAAAGAAAAAATCCAAATAAAAGAAAATCTCGAGAAAGAATAGAACAAAATTTTAAAAATGATTATAATATAATTAATAAAAAAAGATCTAATATTTTATCAGAACGTAATTTATATATTGCATTACATACATCAATCGGATTAGATTATCATAAAATTTTTGATATATTAGTTTTATCTAAAATAAATAATACTCCAATTTACTACGATGATGATAAACTAAAAAAAATTATATTAAAAGAAGTACTTAAAATTTACAAAGATGTTGATATACAAAAAATTTTATATAATTTACTTATAATAAATAAAAATAATATTATTGATAATAGATATTTAGGTGGAGTCTTTCACAAGCTCCAGACTCCAGCGGCTCCGCATCCGGGACAAGCCCTACTGGGAGTCGCTGAAATTAATTTAATAAATAAAGATAACAATAATCAAAACAATAATCAAAACAATAATCAAAATAATAATAATAACAATAATCAAAATAATAAATTTATGATAAATTCTAGAAAATCTATAAAATTAATAGATTATATAAATGGATATATTGCCAATAAATATTATGTAAATATACTTGATGTTTATATAACACATTTTGTTAAATTAAATATAAATATTGAATCACTTAAAAAAAAAATAAAATTTAATACATATAACCATAATAATGATGAAAGATTTATATATTTTCAGACTAAGTTTATTAAATGTCTTGAATCATTAGACCAAGAAAACTTAAAACTTTTTAATATGTCTATTACTGGTTCTAAATTAGAACAAGACGAAAATTATCATATAACTTTAAAAATTCTTAATAAATATGGTCTTTCTAATAATCAAATTGTAGCTAGTATAGAACCTGAATTTCATACATGTTTTAATAGAATGGATATTACAAATATGCTTGATTTTGAAGATAAATATATGAAATTTGAACGTTCTGGTAATTATAATTCTGATAGCAAAAAAGATTTTATGAATTTATGGAAAGTATACAGTAAAAATACTATGTATAGTATGGCATAATTGGATAATAGTTGGTTATTGTTAAGTATCAACAGAAATTTTAAAAATTAATTGTTTAATTTTTTTATAAATTAAACAATAATTAGGGCTTGGTATTTCCCGGGATTTTATAAAAATATTATTTTATAAAATAATATTTTTATCAATGTTTATTGTGTTATTTATAACAAATCTAAATTTAAAGTTTTAAAAATCCCGGGAAAT
>TBL_comb47_HYPODRAFT_10005145_pt1 | contig 14719 bp, 14 predicted proteins | sample TroBogypolimnion_40_FD_10682 | JGI IMG/M metagenome (IMG submission 10682)
GGTGGGCAAATCGGGGAACAAAAGGCTGCGCTTTTGCCCGGTGGTGGCCAAGGCCTTGAGCCGGTTCGTTGACAAGTGGGGCAAGATGGCCACACTGGAGCTGAACATCAACTTGACTTGACCCGACAACAAATCGGCCAATGCCGGTGAGAGCCCCTTGTAGGGGATGTGGGTCATTTGGATGCCCGCCATGGCGCAAAAGAGTTCGGTGGCCAGGTGAGAAGAACTGCCAACCCCATTGGAAGCGTAGGCAACGGGTCGGTTGCTCTCCTTGGCCAGCTTCACCAGCTCCGCCATGGAATTGACCCCCAGGGACGGGTGCACGGCGACCACCAAGGGTGCGGTGGCCAGCAAGGTGATCGGGGCAAAGTCCTTGATGGGGTCGTAGCTGGACTTTTCCCGTGTGGCTGGATTGATGGCCAAGCTGCCCACACCACCCAAAAACAAGGTATAACCATCGGGCTCGGCATGGGCTGCCAATTCAGCACCCAACACCCCTCCGCCTCCGCCTTTGTTGTCGACAATGACACGCTGGCCCAGCAGGTTGGACAAACGCTCACTCACCGCGCGGGCGACCGTGTCATTGCCCCCGCCTGGTGAAAACGGCACAATAAAACGGATGGGTTTGCTCGGCCAAGCGTCTGGCCCGGTAGCAGGTGCATTGCTCGCGACAAACGCGGCCGTGGCCGCATGAGCAGTTGGCAGCCCCAGGCCAGTGAGCGTGGACCACCCCCAAGTGCCCACCAAGCCGCGCGCAAAAGCGCGACGCGCTGGGTTGACCGCCATCACGATGCCCCTGTTTTGAGGGGGGACAGGCTTGCTTGAATAGGCCATGGATTTGATCCCTTGACTAAAATTTCCTTGGGGCCATGCAAGACCTTGCATCCCTTTGCATGCGATTGTATACAATCCGAGCCTCACCCCAAAGGCACTTCCTCAACTTTATAATAGATCCTTTTAAAAGAACGCCAACATGCCCGACACGATTCACAGCTACGAACCCAAAAACGGCCACGGCCTGGCCCACGACCCCTTCAACGCCATCGTCGGCCCCAGGCCCATCGGTTGGATTTCTTCCAAAGGGGCAACGGGTCTCGTCAATCTCGCACCCTACAGCTTTTTCAATGGCTTTAACTACATTCCCCCCATCATTGGTTTTAGCAGCAATGGCCACAAGGACACGCTCAGAAACATCGAAGAGACGCGGGTGTTTGTTTGGAATTTGGTGACCCGCCCCTTGGCCGAGCAGATGAACCAGACCTGCGCCCCTGTCTCGCCCGAGGTCAACGAGTTTGATTTGGCTGGACTCACCCCCTTGCCCTCGACCCTGATCGATGTGCCCCGTGTGGCCGAAAGCCCCGTGACGTTTGAATGCCGATGCACGCAAATTCACCAATTGCTCAAAGCCGATGGTCAACCCATCAACAGCTGGATGGTGTTTGGCGAAGTCGTGGCCGTTCACATTGACAGCACCTTGCTAGTCGACGGCGTCTACAAAACCGCGCGGGCCCAGCACATTGTGCGCGGCGGTGGCCCAGCCGACTACTTCACCATTGGAGAGGAACAACGCTTTGAGCTTTTCCGACCCAGCGCTTGATTTGACTCAAACCGCAAAAATTTCCTAAAATTCATCGCTATTTCTGCTTTCTTCCTATAAAGCGCTCAAAATAGGCCCTAAAACCAAGAAACCCTAGTCTAAAGTTAGTCAAAAGCTAAGATAATAGGGGGGTACAAGAACAGGCCCTCAGGGGCCTGCCCACGACACACCCTAGATCACATACCCAAACGACATATGCCACGCGACGATAAAACCAAAATTTCAAATGACGGGCTGCGCTACAAATCCAAGGCCGGCGGTTCTCCTTTTGGAACAGAGGGAAGAACGGGTGACACCATGAGCTGCATCAAGTGTGGCGTGCACAAGTCCCGCAGCAACGGCTCATTCAAGCGGCTTTTGGGCAGCACGACATTTGTGTGTTTTGACTGCTCTCCACCCAAACCAGCACCCGATGCGGTGCCCCCAACTGCGTCCGCTGTCAGCCAAGACAAAAGCGCCGAGGCCTAGGCCAAAATTCTGTCCTTGCGCTTGCAAAGAAATGTCTTCCCCTGAGGAAGACCTCGTTCAATGCAGTACATAACAGCTTTCTGCAGCTTTCTGCACCTGACTTCACCCAACTGCACCCGACTGCACCTCAGCACCCACTTGAGCTTTGCCTTTGTCTTTGCCCTTGGCTTTGCCCAAGTTCTCGAGGACGCGCTCGGGCGTGAAGGGAATTCTCCTCAAACGCACCCCCGTGGCATCAAACACCGCGTTGGCCAGCGCGGCAGAGGTCGGTCCTTGAGCCGCCTCCCCTGCCCCTAAAAACGGCATGCCCGGTCGGTTGATGAGTTCAATGTGCACGGGCGGCACCTCACTGAATTTCAAGATTGGGTAGCTGGCCCAGTCTTCTGACAAAATCCGAGTCTCGTCAAATTTCACTTCCTCTTTGAGCGTCCAACTCAAAGACTGGATCAACCCCCCCTCCAACTGATTTTTGACACCATCGGGGTTCACCAATTGGCCCGCATCACCCGCGATGTAGGCCTGGAGCACGCGGATATAGCCGGTTTGTGGGTTGACCTCTACCTCAAGCCCCACCGCACAATAGGTCGCAATGTTTTTGTATCTCGCAAAGGCCACCCCGCGCCCGGTGTTGGGGCGTTTGACACTGGGCTTGGAGCCCAGCATTTCGTTGACTTTCATCAGCACATCGCGCGCCCTCGTGTCCTTTAAGTAACGCAAGCGATGCTCAACGGGGTCGAGCTCAATCTTGCTCGCGACCTCATCCATGAAAGACTCGATGGAAAACACGTTCGCATAGGCCCCGAGTCCTCGGGTGGACGAAGCGCGAACAGGCATCTCGGTGATGAAATTCGTGGTCACCTTGTGGCCTTTGAATTCGTAAAGAGCAATGGCATTGCGGTCGGCCGCGTAGTTGGGGGGGCCGCCATTTTCCGGGATCACCAAATCAAAAGGCTTTTCCAAGAAACGTGCCGACAACAAATTGCCCGGGTCTCCATTGGGCCTGACTTGATGGGGGTTAGACCACAAAGCCAAGTCCCAATCCAGAATTTCTCCACTCTCGCTCAAGCGCGCGTGGGTTTTGACCACCATGGCCGAACCGTAGGGCTCCCACTGGTGTTCTTGGGCTCGGGTGTACTGCATTCTCACCGGTGAGCCGATCACCTCTTTGGCCAAGAGGGCGGCATCTGCTGCCGCATCATCGGCCATGTTGTGGCCATAGCAGCCTGAGCCTTGGGTGTGCTGACAGCGAACCATCTCGGGCGCCAATCCGAGCATTTTGGCAATGGACAAACCCGTCTCAAACACCGATTGGGAGTGGGTCTGAATGACCATCTCGCCCTCGGCCGAGAAGGTCGCCACAGCACACGAGGTGCCAATGGAGCCATGCATGTGAAAGGGTCGCTGATAGGTGGCTTCTAACTCTTGTGTGAAGGCCTCAGCACTGGCGCGCGTTTGCGACTTGATCTGCTTTACGCTGTGGGTGGGCGCCTTGAGCAGCCACTCAAAAATCCCCTCATGGGTCGGCATTTGGGTGTCTTGGCTCCATTTGGCGCTTTTTTCCAGCACCAAAGCGGCGGCATCGGCCTGGGACAAGCGCTTGGCGATGACCCCCAAGAAGCTCCCCTTCCTCACCACCTTCACCACTCCCGGCATGGCTTGGGCGCGGCTGAGGTTCACGCTCAGCAAGCGCGAGCGATAAGAGGGCGGGCGCACCACGCGCGCGTGCAGCATCCCAGGCAGGCGGAGTTCTTGCACGAAAATAGATTGACCCATCATCTTGGGTGGAAAATCAATTCTTGGCATGGGCTGACCCACGTATCGGTAAAGACTCGGGTCTTTGGGCGCCACCTGACCCGTGGCTTCTCGCTCAAGGGCACTGCCCAGCACCAAATCCCAATAACGGGTGCTAGCCCCGGTGGGTGTTGAGACGACGCCATCCTTGACACTCAAGGTGGAGACCAGCACGCCCAGTTTTTCTGCGGCCAAGCCGAGCAAAATCTGCCGGACTTCAGCACTGGCGTATTGAACCGCCGTGGCGCAATAGGGCATGGAAAACGAGCCGGCCGTGACCCCCTCATTGGGGACCAAACGGGTATCGCCCGAAATCAAACGAATGCGCGACAAGTCCACATCCAATTCCTCGGCGCACACCTGCGAGACGGCGGTGAGAATGCCTTGGCCGAGCTCAACTTTGCCCACCAAAAGGGTGATGGTTTGATCGGCATTAACGCGAATCCAAGCACTGAGCGAGCGGTTGGTCTGCAAATCGCCTGGCAGATGGGGCACCGCGCTCGGGGTGGCCGAGAGGCTCTCCTTGGCCGGCATCATCAGTGCAAACTGCAGGGACAAATAGCCCGAGGTTTTGAGGAGACTGCGACGCGACAGCGATGGCAAAGCGCTCAAGGGCTGTGAGAGGGATGTGGAGGAATTGCTCATGCACCCACCTTTTTTGCCGCACGAAGCACAGCTTTGACAATTCGGTTGTGAGCGCCACAACGGCACAAATTGGCATCCAAGGCTTGCCTGACCTCTTGTTCGCTCGGATGAGGGCTGCGGTCCAACAAAGCCTGGGCGGTCAAAATCATGCCCGAGGTGCAGTAACCGCACTGGGCGGCTTGCTCATCAATGAAGGCTTGCTGCAGTCGGCTGGGCTTGCCCCCTTGGGTGAGCCCTTCGAGTGTTTGCACAGAGCGGCCCGCGACGCTCGAGAGCGGTGCGGCACAAGCGCGAAGGGGGTTACCATCGACCAAGACCGTGCAGGAACCACACTGTTGGCGGCCACAACCGAACTTGCTGCCGTGAACTTGAAAGTCTTCAATCAGCACATTCAAGAGCGTTTCGCTCAAGGCCGCCTTGGACTGAACTGCTTGTCCATTGAGTTTAAACGTCAGCAATTGAACGCTCCTGCAATCTTAATTGGGTGGATTGGAAATTGGCATTCAAAGCATAGCGGAAAAAACGCTGACTCGATCCTAGACAAACCCTTGGAGCCGTGAAAACCCAGACATTGATGGGCCAGGAAAAGGCGAGAGGGGGTTGCGGCCTCAGGCCTTTTGTTTCATGACGCCATGGAACTGCCCACCGCGCATGATCTCCATCTCGGAGTACTCCAAGGTGCCGGAAACAGTGCCAGTGGAGTGGATCATCACATGCTCTTGGCAGACGATGTCCTTGTTCAACTTGCCATGCACCGCAATCTCCCGGGCACGAATGACACCCGAGACCTGCCCTTGCTTGCCCACGAACAGGTCGTCTGCGGTCAAATTGCCTGAGACCACACCATTGACTGTGGCGGTTCCAGGCGCATTGATGGAGCCCGTGAAAGAAACCCCTTCGCCAATCGTGATGCTATTTTGCTTGACTTGGTATTCAGACATGGGAGAGGTTCCAAAAAGTTGAACGTTCGTTTAAAAAACCATCCTCAGCACAGAACTGCCTCTGACTGAGCGCACCCGCACTGTTAGTGTGCAAAGAGGCTTCACATCATAGTGTTTTCTCATGCTGAGACTAAAATCAGGGCCTAATTTTTGAGAAAATTGATCACAATGTGTCGATTTTTTCCCACAACAGTGGATCCATGCGCTGAGCACTAGACTGCCAGGGAGCAATGCTTAAGTTGACAAAAAGTGTAAATTAAGACGTCCGGTAGTTGGTGGCACGCCACGAGCAACAAGAGGCAGTCCCATCACCGAGGCAGTTGACAAGGGCCTTGAAAGGTAAATCGGTTCATTTGGCCAGCTTGTGCCATGTCCTTAAAAGCCGTGAGAAAGACTTTGTCTCGGCTGATGGTGATTTCATAAGATTCACCCGTTTGGATGCTTTTGGAGCTTACCCCCAGATGAACATCGTTGGTGAGGTTTTTGCCTTGAAATTTTTCCGTGGCCAAGCTGCTAATGCGCAGGTCATAGGGCTTAGGACCGTCTAGATTCATGAAAACATTTTTACCGATGGAGCCAATCTCCACGGTGACCTTGGCAGGCGGGATTTTTTTACCCTCCAACTGCTCAATCACGCCTTCGACCTGACAGCTCATCTTGAACGTGTCGGCCCAGGAGAGGACGGGTCCACCCAGAATGAAAGCCAAGCCCAAAACACGCCACCCAATCGCCCAAGGGCCTGTGAGCCATGCCCATTCACGCCAATCCCCAAACCCCTTTAACCGGGTCTTGGCCAAGCGGGTTTGGGGCGAGACCAATCAACCGCCTTTTTTGGAGCGTTTGCCTGGGTTTTTCTTTGAGCGCGTGGCCACACCCCGCTCCAAACTGACCTTTTGACCACGGCCAGGGGTGGCCAAGGTAGTGCCCGGCAGGGGTTTGGGTGCGGGAGTTCTCACTCGGTCGGCTTCGGTGATGATTTTGTTGCCCATTTTGTTTTCCTTAAAGAGTTGGCAGTATTTTAGTCGAGCTTGACGCACTGGCTAGGTTTTTTTAGCGCGATTGGCACAACTCCATGGTGAATGGGCCGCAAACGACAGCCCAAAACTAATGGTGATTGACCTCAATGGTGGAGTGCGCGATGCCCCCAAGGGCCAATAATTTGGCACGGATCAGGCGGGGGGTGACTTGCGCATCAGAGGTCACCACCACCAAGGCGCAGGAAAAATTCTTCTTGCCAACCCGCCAAACATGCAAATCGGCCAAGGCCGCCTCTTGCCCCCCAACCAAGTCCAAAATACAACGCTTGACTTGATCGTATTTGGGGTGATCCATCTCACAATCGAGCAACACCTTGGCAGTTTCTTTCAACAAGTTTTTTGACCACAGCGCAATCAAAATCCCTCCCAAAATACCCACCAAAGGGTCGAGTAAATCCCAGCCATAAGCCCACCCCAAGAGCAAAGACACAATGGCCAGAACGGATGTCGCCGCATCGGCCAAGATGTGAATATAGGCCGAGCGCAAATTTAAATCATGCCCCTGGGCGGCGGACAAATGGGCCTGCACCTCTGAGGTCAAGGGGTTGACGCTCACCGTGCTCGCCACGGCATGCGCGTGTCCGGTGTGATCACCCGGTGATACATGCCCCGTCTTGGGGGCATGGGGCGCATCGGCTGGGTGAGCATGGTGCCCTTGATCATGATCGTGGTCGTGATGGTCGTGATGGTCGTGATGGTCGTGATGGTTATGATGGCTGTGACCGTGGTGATCATGGCCTTGGCCCGATTTCGCCAAGATCATCGCGCACACCAAATTCACCACCAAACCCAGCACCGCCACCCAGACCGCCTCTAGGTGCGCAATCGCCTGAGGTGCATATAGGCGCTCGAGCGAACTCACCAACATGGTCAACGCCACACCGAGCAAAAAAATGGCGCTGGTGAATCCACCCAAGACCTCAATCTTCCAAGTTCCGAAGGCAAAACGGGGGTCCTTGGCGTACTTGCGAGCCGCCGCATAGGCCAAGGCACTCAATCCAATGGCCAAGGTGTGTGAACTCATGTGCCAGCCGTCGGCCAGCAAGGCCATGGAGTTCAGGGCATAACCACACACGATTTCAATGACCATCATGGCCGCGGAGATCCACATCACAGTGCGAGTGCCACTCTCAGCTGCGGAGTTGGTGGTATCAAACACATGTTCATGAACATGGTTTTGTGAGGAGTGGCTTTGCATAAAAATCCTATGGGCCTAGATTGGGCAAGAACTGCGTGTGAAACTTGAGTATGATTACACCACACACGCGTGCTCGAGCTCTTTTAAAATGCCACCAAAGGCGTTTGCATCGCAGATATTTGCGTTTCGCAGGCCACCCAACCCTGGCCGAGCCCATCCCCAGCTTTCCTCTTCTTTGCTTTCCTCTTTTTTGCGTTCCCCTTCTTTCCATTCAAACCAACTGGCCCATGAAATCCATTGCTCAAACCCTCTTCAGTGCCGTTTTGGGATTTGCCACCTTTGGCACCTTTGTCACCTTCGCGCAGGCTCAACTCGACGTCCCCACCTTGTTGGTGAGTCCCTTGAGAATGCCTGCCGACTCCAAGGCCGACGTCACCAGAAAACCCACGGAATTTTTGACTTTCACCCAGGCCCAAGCGGGCATGAAGGTGCTTGACATCGCTGCAGGTGGCGGCTACACCTCCCAACTGCTCACCTTGGCAGCGGGCAGCAGTGGGCAAGTCTGGGCTCAAAACGAAAAGCCCTCCGCCAATTTAAAGGCTCGCTTGGACGCTCATCCTCAAACCAATTTGACTGAATTGGTGCGTCCCTTTGAGGACCCCTACGCAGCGAATTTACCCCCATTGGACCTCATCACCATTGTGCTGTCTTACCACGACATTGCATTCACCAGCACGAATCGCTTCAACTTGACGGCACACTTGCTCCAAGCCTTGAAGCCAGGAGGTCATTTGGTGATCATTGACCACTCGGCCAAACACGGCTCGGGCCTTGACGACATCAAAACCATGCACCGAATTGACGAGGCCGTGGTGATTCAAGAAGTGAGCGCTGCGGGCTTCAAACTCGAGGCCGAATCGGGCGACTGGAGAAATGCCAGCGACACCTTGCAAGAGCATTCGGGCAAAATGGCGAGTCCCTCGGACCGCTTTGCCTTGAGGTTTGTCAAGCCCTGAACATCAGGGCTTGCCTTGCCTGTCGATGCTTGAATCAATACCGTCAAGGTCAGCACGAACGAGATAAGTCATTGAGGCCAACTCCAACGCGCCATAAACGTTTTCATCCATGATCATTGCTCACTCTCTGCACGAACTCAGGCTCGCCCTTGAAGGCTCTCAAAAACGGGTCTTTGTGCCCACCATGGGCAATTTGCACGAAGGCCATTTGAAGCTTATTGACAAGGCCAAAGCACTTTGCAACCAAAACACCGAGCTCACGGTGGCCAGCATTTTCGTCAACCGACTGCAGTTCTCGCCGCACGAGGATTTTGAAGAGTACCCCAGAACACTGGAGAGTGACTGCAGTGTCTTGCGCGCCAGAGGCTGCGACGTGGTCTTCGCACCCAACGAAGACATCATCTACCCCCAAGCGCAGACCTTCAAGGTCTCGCCCCCGCCTGAACTGGCCAATCTGTGGGAAGGGCATTTTCGCCCTGGGTTTTTCACTGGCGTTTGCACCGTGGTCTCGAAACTCTTTCACATGGTGAGTCCCAACATCGCAATTTTTGGCAAAAAAGACTATCAGCAGTGGATGGTCCTCAAGCAAATGGTGCAACAAATGGCCATGCCCATTGAGATCCTTGGCTGCGACACCGAACGCTCAAGTGACGGCTTGGCACTGAGCTCGAGAAATGGCTACCTGAGTGCCGAGCAAAGGGTAGAGGCATTGCAGTTGCAGATGCAACTCAAGGGTGTTGCCATGTTCATCAAAACCCAGGCCCAAGGCTTTAAGGCGCAGTGCCAACGCGCCTGCGAGACATTGAATGCTTTGGGATGGAAGGTGGACTACTTGACCGTTTGCCAGCAAAGTGATTTACAAGAGGTAGACCGCTGGGAACAACAGGACCTGGTGATCTTGGCCGCAGCCACCTTAGGGAGCACCAGACTCATCGACAACATTGAGGTGACTCGCGCTGAGCGTGCGCCGTCGAAGCAGTAGCCAGTTCCCCCATCCCTTGACATCTAAAAGAGACCTCAACACGGGTCCTTCCAAGACTCAGGCCTGGATACTTTTCTCGAGCAATGCTCTGAGCTCTTGGGTGACCTCGGGCTCAATGCCAAACCACACCTTCCAAGCCAAGGGGCCTTGGTGCAAGAGCATCCCTAAACCATTGAGCGTGGGGTTGCCACGAAGCCGGGCTGCTTTGAGCAAGGCCGTCTCCAGGGGCACATAAACAATGTCGCTCACCAAGGCTTCCTTGTCCAAGTCTTGCAAATCCAAATCCAGCTCGCCTTGACCCACCATCCCCAAAGACGTGGTGTTGACCATCATCTTTGCGCCTGCCAAGGATTGGTGGCGCTCACTCCAAGCAACGGGGGTGATGCCACCCCCCAAATCGTGGGCGATGGCCTGGGCTTTTTCAAGACTGCGGTTGACCAGACGAATCTCTGTCGCGCCCTCGCTCAACAGCCCGAAACAAACTGCGCGCGAGCCCCCCCCTGCCCCTATCACCGTGATGGGACCGGCATCGGCACGCCAATGGGGGAAACTCACTTTGACATTGCGAATAAATCCATGGGCGTCGTTGTTGCTGCCAATCAAAGCGCCGTCGGGACGGGCGTGGATGCAGCTGACTGCGCCAATGCGCTGGGCGGCCACAGACACCTCATCGAGAAATGGAATCACCGCTTGCTTGTGGGGGATGGTGACATTGACGCCGGCAAAGCCCAACGGGTGCAAGCCCCTCAAAGCGCCCTCCAAATTCTGGGGCTCAATGGCCAAAGGAATATAGCGACCCACCAGATTATTTTTTTCAAACCAGTGGTTGTGCAGCATGGGCGAGCGTGAATGCATGATGGGCCAGCCGATAACGCCGGCGAGTAAAAGACGATCAACTTGACTCATGGGCAATGTTCAATTCAAAAAAAGTAAACGATGGGATCCAAACGAAGCCACCCTTTGGGGCTCGGCTTGACTCTTACTTCACACCTCATTCACACCTCCTTCACTCAGGCTTTGAGTTTGGCGTGGAAATGGTCCCAAGTGCGCTGAAACAAGACCTCGGTCCAGAGTTTTTCACGACAAAGCGCCATTTCTTGTGCGGTGAAATGATAGGGCTCACCCAACTGCAGTGCCATGCATTGGCGCTGGGCATTTTCCTCCATGTAACTGGCGAGCACAAAGGCCTCGACGATACTTTTGCCCACCGACACCGCACCATGGGACTTGAGCAAGGCAGCACTGCTCAAGCCCAGCGTCTGCGCCAAACGGTCCGCCATCGGCTTGTTGTTGATGGAGTTGGGGGAGTCCAACACCGGCATGGGGTAGAGCAAGGAGCCTTGTGCAAAGACCGGCGCGTAGGGTTTGCCTGTCATGCTCAAATAGGTCGACCATTTGGGATGGGCATGCACGACGGCACTGACATCGCTGCGGGCGCGGTAGACACCGGCGTGCAAATGGAACTCCAAGGGTGGCTTGCCGGAGCCTTCGATCACTTGGCCTTGCATGTCGATGGTACAAATGTCTTGAACCGTGAGGCACGAGCGCTGGCAAGACCCGATATTGATGAGCATGCGGTCCTCACTGAGCTTGATGCTGCAGTGCCCGTTGTAATCGATGATATCGGCCTGCTCGAGCATTCGAATGCAGTCCACAAGTTGTTGTTTGAGTGCCAAAGTGTCTTGCATGGGATGGATGTCTAAAGGGTTAGAGAGAAAATGAATCAAGAAAAATGGGGGAAGAAAGACCCCGCAGGTGATAGTAAAGCCACCCCTTTGGGTGTTACCAGTCAAGCTCGTCGCGCACTTGGGTACGCCACAAATCCCAGGCCCTGAGCCCTGCGCCTTGATTGACTTCATCGGCCAATTCGCCTTCCTTGACCGACAAAGCAGCAATGGGTTGGCCTTGTGCCAGGGCCAGACTCATGTGTTGAATGCGCGCATTCACCTCGGTGTAGACGGCCCGAAACACCGCCGTTTGAAGGGTTGGGCCACAGGCAACACTGCCGTGCGCGCGCATCATCACCACATCGCGAGGGCCCATCACTTGGGCGAGTTCAACGCCCTTAGGGATGTCGCCCACCAGCATATCGGTCTCGCCAAACTTTTCACGGATATCAAAAATGGGGGGCTCTTTGGCCAAAAATGCAGCGTTGTGAAACATCGCTTGCATCTTCACACGAACCAAACCAAACGGCACCACAGACGGTGAATGGGAGTGCACCACCGAGCCAATGTCGGGACGCGCCTTGTAGATTTCGCCGTGGATGTAGCGCTCCAAAAAGCTCTTGCGCCCTTGTGCGTTCAAGGCGACGCTGTCCAAATCGTATTCCAATAGGTCTTCTGGGGTGACCAATGCGGGCGGCTTGGAGCAAGACATGAAATAACGGTTCGGGTTGGTGGGGTGGCGCATGGAGACATGACCAAAACCATCGACCACGCCTTGGCTGGCCAAAATGCGACTCGCGGCCGCCAAGTCGCGCAGCAACTCGATGGACAAGGGTTCAGAAGAAGATTGACTCAAACGATCACCTCTAGAATTAAATAACGACAGACGTCATGATGCCTTTGGGGAAAATATCCTCAGGCGTGAAGGGTTTGTGTGAAATGCCTTGTTGATGGCAGTACGTTGACATCAACTCCCAGGTGGGCCGATTCGCTTCGATACCATAGGGGAAGGTGTCACCTTGCATCAAGTCGCGCATCTTGCGAGCATAAGTGGCCAGCCAGGGCAAGGGGTAGCGAGACACGGCGGGGTCAAAGAGACGCTCCAAACTTCTTTTCTTGGATTCCTCAAAAGCGTTGTACATATTCCTGGCCACCCAAGGATGGTCTTCAAGCACGCTGCGCTTCATGGCAATGATGTGCATGATGGGCCAGACATGGGTCTTGGCGTAGTAGGACTCTTCCATCTCCAAGTAATTGGGCAGTAGTCGTTCCACATCCGGGTGCCCTTCAAGAAAACAAGTCGGGGGCCGGGCGATGATGGCGCAATCAATCTCTCCACTGGCGAGCATTTCGCTCAGCGACTTGTCGCCAACGCGGGTCAATTTCACGCCTTCGGGAAGCGCGATTTCAACTTTCTCCATGCGCCCTGGCGCATTCGCTCCGGCTTGGTACCAATGCACGTCGCTCAACTTGACGCCCATGTCGTTGTGCATCCAACCGCGCATGTAAACAGCGGCCGAATGCGCCCACTCGGGTGAGCCAATTTTCTTACCCTTCAAATCTTGGACGGACTTGATGCCACTTTTCTTGTTCACATAAAACGAGCTAAAGCGAAACAGGCGCGAGCAAATCACCGGCAAACCAATGATGTCGGAGTCTTCACGGGTGACTTGTGCACAAAATTTGGCAAAGGAGAGCTCGGACAAATCAAACTCACGGTTGGCGGTGAAACGGGCAAAACACTCATGGTGACCCAAGGTGAGCCAATTCAAATCAATGCCCTCGGCCTTTACGGCGCCAGTTCTAAAATCCCGAAAATGATCGTAATCCGTCGTGGCAATGGTGAGCTTCAATTGAGACACTGGGGTTGACTCCATGCAGAAAAGATAAAAAGAAAAGATGAATGAGGCCTGGAGCCTCAAGCTTGCGACACAACGAGCGCACTCAAAACTTTGCTCGATAGGGGCAGTACAAGTACCGTCTTGGGATGACAGGATTGAACTATTTTAATTTTATCACTCTTGGCGCTGAGAAAACACCCATGAGGAAATGGCCCGCTGGGGTTTGCGCTCTGGGTGTCAAACACCACACCCTCCTTTGGCATTGAGACTGCCCGATGAATGAGCGCAAGACACGCACCAACATCTGTCTAGCAATGCAAATAGCACTAGCACTGACTATGGCTCTGGCTATGGCTCTGGCACTGACTTTACTCGCAAAGGCAATTGAGTTACGCTTCAGGACCCAGGCCACGGCCCGTCACCCCAATGCTTTAAAATACCATGCCCAACCCAACCGCCATGCCAAATCAAAGACCCCACCGCCTACACAAGACCCTGCTTGCCATGGCGGTCTTGACTTGGGGACTCGCAAGCTCAGCGCAAAACTATCCGAGCAAACCCATTCGCATGGTGGTCCCTTTCACCCCCGGGGGCAGTACCGATATTTTGGCCAGAAGCATTGGACAAGAACTCACCCAAGCATGGGGGCAAGCAGTCGTGCTCGACAACGTCGCGGGTGCTGGCGGCTCCATCGGGGCAGACCGAGTGGCCAAATCAGCCCCAGACGGCTACACCTTGCTCATGGGCCATATCGGTACCTTGGCGGTGACACCCTCCCTCTACCCAAACTTGCCCTATGACCCCATCAAGAGCTTTGCACCCGTGGCTTGGGTGGCAAAAGTTCCCAATGTCTTGGCGGTTTTCCCGGGTGTTCCCGCCAAATCGGTCAAAGAATTGATGGATCTGGCCCGAGCCAAGCCCAATGCCTTGAATTTTGGTTCGGGAGGAAACGGCAGTGCAGCGCACTTGGCCATGGAGTTTTTGAAATTGCAATCCCATATTGAGATGGTGCATGTCCCCTACCGCGGCACTGCCCCAGCTGTCACCGACTTGGTCGCCGGTCAAGTTCAGGTGATCTTCACGGGGGCGCCCGCGCTCAACGCCTTCATCAAAAGTGGTCAATTGAGGGCCTTGGCGGTATCAAGCAAAGTGCGACTCCCGAGCCTGGCAGATATTCCCACAGTGGCCGAGAGTGGCATCAAAGGCCTAGAGCATTTTGAAGCGGATCAGTGGTACGGCATTGTGGCCCCAGCGGGGACGCCGACGACTATCGTGAACAAACTCAACGCACAAATCAATGAAGCCCTCAATTCAGTTGAGATCAAAAAACGCTTTGAAAGCGAAGGCGCTATTCCTGCGCCCAATTCGCCCGAGGTCTTTGGTCAACTGATCGCGAGTGAAATTGAACGTTGGCGACCCGTCGTTTTGGGCGCCAAAATCAAACCAAACTAAGGACGTAAACACTCGGGCGCGAGCAGATGCTGCGCCCTGTCCCCAACTGAGCCTTGAAGAGGCTCATGCTTGAAGCAAGGCTAGTCCATTCACTGCGTTTGATCAATGTGGAGGGAACTGAACCCACTCGGGGCGCAGCTTCAC
>TBL_comb47_HYPODRAFT_10005146_pt1 | contig 14718 bp, 9 predicted proteins | sample TroBogypolimnion_40_FD_10682 | JGI IMG/M metagenome (IMG submission 10682)
ATTTACCAACCAAGGGTATGCCTGATCGGCCTTGGTTATATCGGCTTTGAGCACGTAGGCCACAATCCCGGGTAATACAACTATAAACGGCATCAGTATCTTAAGATATCCGGCAAAGAGAAGGCCGCGCTGAGCTTCCTGCATACTCTTGGCTGCAAGCGCCCTTTGGGTGATATACTGGCTGCATCCCCAGTAACTCATTCCTGTAATCCACAGGCCGGTTAGGATGGTACGGATTCCGGGAAGATTTGTAAACTCCGGGTTATCCTTTGACAAAATAACATGGAATTTTTCGGGCGCCTGATTCATCATTTGGACAAACCCTGTTAACGGGCCATGACCTCCTGAAATAGCGTTCAACGCAAGTATTGTGGTAAGCAGCCCTCCCAAAATAAGAACAGTCACCTGTATCACATCTGTCCAGGCAACTGCTGTAAGTCCTCCGTAAATGGTATAAATGGCCGAAATTATAGCCAGACCGTAAATTGCATATTCGAGCGGAATTCCGAATACAGTTTTCAGGGCTAATCCCCCAAGGTATAAAACTGAGGTAAGATTTACAAATACATACAACGCCAACCAAAAGACAGCCAAACTGGTACGCACTCTGCTGTCATACCGCTGTTCCAGGAATTGTGGCATGGTGTATATTTTTTTGCTGATAAATACGGGCAGAAACCACTTGGCGATAATAATCAGCATTATTGCAGATATCCATTCATATGTAGCGACTGCAATGCCACTTTTAAACCCCGAACCGGACATGCCGATGAACTGTTCGGCAGAGATATTTGAAGCAATAAGGGTTGTCCCTATAGCCGACCAGGTCAATGAATGCCTGGCAAGAAAATAGTCGTCACTGGTTTTTTTGACGTTATTTTTTGTACGGGAAACCCATAGCCCGAAAAAAACCAGGATTGCCATATAAACTGCAAATATCACATAGTCAATAGTAGAAAAGTTAACCTGGGATGGGTTCATTTTTTATCTTCTAAAGTGTTGTCTGGTTAAACTCCAGTGTCGCTTTTTTTAGAGCACAAAGATTATCCCAGGAGACTTCAGGCTCTACCATGTGAGTCGGGCCAATAACAATTCCCCCTTTGTCGCCACATACTGAAAGGTTGTTTAAAGTCTGTGCATACACCTCTTCTGCCGTCCCATAAGGGAGTAACTGTTGGGTGCCGATGGTACCCCAAAAGGAAACCCTATTCCCGAACTGTTCACAGACTTGGTCAAAAGACATGCATTCAGGTTGAATAGGATTGAGTATTTCGACTCCGGAATCTATCAGCTTATCGATAAAGGGGAGAATGTATCCACATGAATGGTAGAAGATCAGAATTTCAGGGTTAATTTCCTTTGCAGCCTGAATCACTTTGACCAAACGGGGTTGAAGCCATTTTTCCCAAAATTCTACGTCAATCATTATTGAAGTCTGTGTTCCAATATCATCACCCAGCGATAGGATGTCTATTCCGGCTTCTGCATATGCCCTTGCTTTTGAACAGGCAAAGTCAGTAATTTTATCCAGCAGAAGGGTTGCAGATTCATTATCAGTCATCATATCAACCATTAGCTCCTCCATGGAACGGAGATACCATGAGGCCTCCCATACAGTCATCTGCATAAATCCGAACGAGGCAAGTCCTTGATTCCTGATTTCGTTGACCCGGCTTTTAAACTCCCCGGTTTTTGATTCATCAACGGTTGGATATGGATAATCCATTATCTCACGCAAGTCAGCCCCTTTTAACGGATGATGCATCCTTGTCATATGAAACGCAGCGGGTGAACCCTTGGAGTGCCCAATTCCATATTCATCAAAGACCGTACTCTCAGGTAAAATTTCTCGCGAAAATTGGTTACGTCCATCTGAATAGTTTCTCCTGACAGGGATTTCGAGTTTCCTGTGTGTTAGTCCGAAATAACTCTCATAATCGGAATGGCCAAACCGTTTTTTGAATTCTTCAATCTGGGAATCGCAGAAAACAAAATCAACATGCACTTTTTCGAAACCTTTGCGACGTAAACACCGCAGTAAATCTTCGCGTGGTGTACCCATAGTTAAAAATTAAGAGGTTATATTAATTTAAGAACAGGCAAAATAAATATTAATTTCATTGTCCCGACGCGTAGGGAGCAACTGGCAACTGGCTATTGGCAACTGGCTACTGGTCACTGGCAACTGGCAGATTCCCGATAGGAGAATGTAGCTGTTATCAGAATTATGTAAAGAATTTAAGTCAGTTAGTTAGAGACATTCAAGCTAGCCGCTCCCGACACTTCGGGACTAAAAGCATACTGAAAATCATTGAGCTATGAGCTGCAAGGAATCTCATCTACCCAAACGGTTTGTCTTCGGGCCGATTACAATGATATTAACCAGAATAATGCGCAAATGTAAAGAAATGCTTTTTGATTACCTAGTAAAGCCTTTCTCCGGTAGCCGCCCTAAGTCTGAACACATTAACCGTATAATCGATTTTGGTTTTTAGCAGCATAAGCCGGCTCTCTGATAATGCCGTAGAACCATCGAGCAGTTCAAGATTGGTGATGACTCCGGCTGCAAAACTCGCCTTAGCCAGGACATAGGCCTGAGTTGCCTGCCTCAACTGCAATGCTGACTGATCTACTTTTTTCTGTGACGCCTTTAAGTTTGCTTGACTTTCAATAACTTCACTAATGATATTCCTACGGGATATTTCAGTTTCATCATCATTCACCATTATTGCCGATTTGGCCTCAACAAGCTTATATTTATTCCGTTTCCCGTCGAAAATGGGGATAGCTAACCCAATGCCTGCAGCGAAATTAGATCTTGCCTGAGCCATATAGGGGATATATCCGTTTTTAACACCACCCGATAAGAAGGCGTTGAAAACCGGGTTGTTCAGCGAGCTGGTAAGGTTGTAACGCAATGTGGCGAGTGTAGCCTTTTCGCGTGCCAGTTTCATCTCATCACGGTTCTGTAAAGCTGCGGAAATCAGGGTGTCGCTCTGCAGATTTGGCAAGACAAGATCCAATTCTGTTTTAACACGTTGAATAGCCGTCTCAGGTTTACCCAGTAATGAATTCAGATGACTCACTTGTACCAGCCGCGCTGTTTCAAGGTCTGTCCGTTGATTTTCGATCGCAGAAATCCGTACCTGTGTGGTCAGAACTTCATATTGTGTTGCAGAACCTGTTGCCTGTTTTTTCTGAATAAAAAGAAGGTGTTCGTTTAAGGTGTTGAGCTGTTCGTCTTTGATTTTTATGGCTTCCTGCAAATATTCAAGGGTAAAATAGTTGCTGATGGCAGCTTCAGAAAGCCTTTGTTTAACCTGTTCAAGCGATTGCCGGCTCACTTCCTTACCTTGTTTTTCAAGCGAAATATTTTTCGCAGTTCTGCCAAAATTAGTGATCGTCTGGGTCACATTAAATGCGGCATTATAATTGTCTCTGGGCATAAGTTGGAAGTTTCCCAAACCGGGAAAATTAATCTCCGATATCGGTCCGATACGGGTGTAAGACGAGACAAAATCAACATTTGGAAGGGTTCCTGAGTGCGCTATTCCGATTTTGGCATCGGAGCTATTCAAATCTTCCATCGCCCTTTTAACCATCGGATGATTTTGAACCACATCCCGGATAATTGAGTTCAGTGTTAATGAATCCCTGGTAAGAGGCTCTCCACTAATCTGTCCAAAAGACAATATTCCTGCCAATGGAAGCAGGACAATTAAGTATCTTTTTGTCTGGAATATCATAAATTTAGTTTTTACAATTGGTTTTTATGTTTGGATCTCATGATTATTACCGGGATAAGCCCGAGAAAAGTAATTACCGCAGCCATCAGGAAGTCGTCATCGATCCCCGCGATGTAAGCCTGCTTACCGACATGGGAGAGTATCATATACTTACTCTGCTGGACAGCTGTGGCCATATTGCTCCCCGTATGTATCTGGGCGAATTGGGCCAAATGAGTCGTGACATTTTTAAACTGCTGTGAACCCGCTTTAATTGCAGCGCCGTACATTTGGGTGTGAAAGTTTATCCGGGTAGTAAGCATCGTAGCAAAAATGGCAACTCCCATACTACCTCCCAACTGGCGAACCGTATTGGAGATACCCGATGCCTGGGCCATTTTTTCGCGCGGAACGGTTAACAGGGCAAGATTGCTTAAAGGGGTGAAGATTATTCCCATGGCAAATCCCCGCAAATAAAGCGTGGTCATGACAAAACTATGTTCAGTGAGGTATGAAAGCTCAGAATTCAGGGCAAAGCTGATTCCCAAAACAATTACCCCAACGATAATGGGGGCTTTCGGGCTGATTTTATCGGATACTCTTCCGGCAACGGGCGACATAAATCCCTGAATAATTCCCACCGGGAGAAAGACCGAACCCGCCTGCACAGCCGTATACCCCATCGAATTTTGAAGATAGAGTGGCAAAAGAAACGTACTTCCAAACATACCCATACTGAAAATCAGCATGACCAGATTACTAAATCCAAAATTGTAATCCCCTAAAAGTCTTAGATCTATCAGCGGATTTTCAGTAGTCAGCTCATGGGTAATAAAAATGGCAAGTGCAAGGATTGAAATGGCAAAACAGACCAAAATATAGGTTGCACCCCAACCTTCAGAGTTGCTGGCCGCACTCCCTTCAGACAAGGCATAAAGCATTAAAGGGAGGAAAGTGATAACCGAAAGAAATCCGATCAGGTCAAATTGCCCCGTTCTTCGGTTAACATACTCCCGTTGGATGAGAATCGTAAAGACCATTGCCGCAATTCCAAATGGAATGTTTACGTCAAAAATAAGTTGCCAGGTGAAATTATCAACCAGATAACCCCCGATCAGCGGACCAAAAGAGACCGAGGCCGCTGCAGATATTGCCCAAAATCCAAGCGCCATTCCTCTTTCTTTGGGAGGAAACTCACGTGTGATAATGGCCATACCCAAGGGCTGTATCGTTCCGGCTCCCAATCCCTGAATGATGCGCGAAATGATTAATGTATTTTCGTCGTTCGACATCCCGCATAGCAATGATCCTACAGTGAACAGCAAAAGGCCCAGAAAATAGAGCCTTTTATAACCAAACCTGTCGGCTAACCACCCGGATGTCGGCAGCATTACAGCCATTGAAAGCATATAGGCAGTAACAACCCATTCAATTTTATCAATCCCTACCCCAAATGAAGCCATGATTTTTGGCAGCCCCACATTGACAATTGTGCTGTCGAGTACTGCCATAAAAGTACCGAGCATGATATTGGCCAGCAAAAACCATTTGTAGTTGTCATGCTTCGGGTGAAATCCGGAACTCCGGTTGCGCAGTTTCTGTCGTAACTTATGCGAGAGTGTGATCCGCGCCATTATTATCTGATAATTTTAACCACAGCCGACATTCCAGACAAAATACGAAAAGCAGTAAGCTTTTTACCGTCTTTCACCCCGTCAATGGAAAGCTTTAATTCTACGCGCTGAGTGACTTTGGTGAAATTACCTGATGCATTATTGGCGGGAATCAACGAAAATTCTGCTGCAGTGTTCGACCCCAGCTCAATGATTTTACCGGTAAAGGTTACCCCAGGGTAAGTATCAAGCGAGAAAATACAGGGCTGCCCAATATGGAGATTCTCCAGTTTGGTCTCCTCAAGAAAAACACTGACCCACAAATTCCGGTCGTTTATAATTGTAAAAATCGATTGTCCCGGCTGAGCAATGTCTCCCGGTAAAAGCCATCGTTTTCCGACTATACCATCACATGGTGCGTAAAGCCTGGTATTATTGATTTGAGTTTCAATCAGATTTATTTGAGACTGAGCACTCTCAACAGCTGCCTGTGAAGTTTTAATCAGAGAACTTGAGACTTTTGCCTGCGACTGATCGGCTTCAAGCTGAGCCTTAGCCGTTTCAAGGGCTTTCCTGGCATGATCATATTGTTCCTGGGTAATCACATCGCTCTTGAACTGGCTTGTAGCCCGGTCAAAATCTTCCTGTAATTTGCTGATGATAATTTCCTGCACCTTATTGGTCTTCAGATCATACTGAAATTTTGCTTCAGATTGTGCCACTGTAGCCTCCGCCTGAACTTTAGCACTAATTGCCTGATTCTTCAGGGCAACTATATCCGTACTGTCAATCAGAACAATCAATTGACCTCTCTTTACAGAATCGCCCTCTATGGCAAAAACCTGGCTGATCCTACCAAGGATCTTCGAACTTACAGAGACATTATTTGCTGCAACATGGGCGTCGTCGCTATTGATATATTTCGAATAATCAATGTACCAATAAATGACCCCGCCAAGCAGGAGCATAATAATCAGTATCAAAGGAATATAAACCTTTCCGCTCTTTTCTCTTTTAACCTTCTCCATAAAATATTCTCTTTTTATTGTTACTAAATATTTATCGGCTTTTAAATCTGCTTATCTTTTAACTGTTCTGCCTCACAGAAAACTATTCTTTCGATAATACCGAGATCAGAATCTCCTTGAGCTGTTGTGATGCAACTGATAATTGTTCCTGCTCCTGTTCACTCAATAAAACCAACTTGCTTTTCAGGGTTAAGCTCACAGACTCCCTGATCTCTTCAAAATCAGCCAACACTTTATCAGTCAATGTTATATTAATTATTCTCCGATCTTTGGGATCGTTCTGACGGACAACATAACCCTCATCAATAAGCTTATCTACAATCACGGTTATGTGAGGTTTTGGCATTGACAAACATTTGCCGATATCGGACATCGAGAGAACTTCATATCTTTTCAGACTTTCCATGACAAACATCCCGCCAGGTGTAATCGACGACTTGGTGCGCAAAGGTTTTGAAATACTCTTGTACAGCAATGGGTGAATAGCCATGAGGTTTTCTGCAATAATATCAATTTTTAGTTTGGTCATTGAAAATATTCATTCGGAATAATAGTTACAAAAGTATAACTATTATTTCGAATGGTAAAGTTCGAATGTTAATACGAAGTTAATATTTAAGAATTTCCTGAAATTAGGTATAATACCGATAAATTAGCCTATAGGCATGCAATTTACAAAAACCAGGGAAAGACAGTGTTTTCAGTGTCGGAAAGGGTATTGCTTATTAAATATTGTCGGGGAATACCGATTCTGACGGCTAATTTTTGGAGTTTTTTAAAATCAGATTCCAGCGCCTTTTGCTTCACTTCAAAGGCAATCTCTTTGTTCAGGATAAAATCGATTTCCGATGTATTCCTTTTATTGTAAAAGCTAAGCTCTCCATAATAAGCTAACTGATTGGCTACTGCGACTTCAAGAAGTTGCCCTTCGGTTACTTTAGCTACAAGATTGAGTATTCCGGTATCTGAAAAATAGACTTTCTTACCGCCGACCACGGTTCGGTCAACGCTTTTTGAATATTTAGGAAGTAACTTCAGAAAAAATATACTCTCAAGAAATTCAAGATAGTTATACATCTTTACCCTGTTAACCCCCAATTCAGATGACAATTTGGTAATATCCAGCAGATTTCCGTTACGAACCGCGAGAAGCAAAATCAAATCCCTTAATTCCCTAACATCCTTTAACTCCGAAAATATCCTGATATCCTTTTCGAAAAATGAGGAAAAGATGTTTCTCAAGATAAGCCTCTTTGTCTCCCGATCACTGATCAACACGACTTCAGGAAATCCACCATATTCTAGATACTCCGGATAAAGTTCTTTGTTAAGCAGAATCGTAGCTTTTGATTTCGGCTTCAAGACCTCTTCCAAATCTCCGGCTAATTGATTTTCGGATATCCTGCCTTTGAAAAACAAGAATTCACGAAAAGATAATACTGGCAAAACATAGAGGAATTTTCTGCCACTAAGGGACTCAGGAAACAGATTGCGCAGGTAATAATTAGATGATCCGGTTACGACAAATTTAACCCCATAGTGATCAATAAGGTACTTTATGATTTTGGTTATTGCCGGTAAATTTTGGATTTCATCAATACAGACCAATAATCGTTCATTGTTCTCAACACCTGTTCTGCCAACTAAATCCCTGTAAATCGAGTCGTAATCAACACTTTCAAAAACCATCTGGTCTAATGGATTATCCAGATCAAACCATAAACGCTTTCCCTCAAAATCGTCGTACAACTGGCGCATTAACGTCGTTTTCCCAACCTGCCTCATACCAGTAATGACTATGGCATTTTTGTGTTGAAGCTGAGGCCTGATAGTATAGAATAGCGCTCTTTTAAACATATTCGTAATCTTTCTATTACAAATATACTACTATTTGTATTAAAATAATTACATTAAATCACATATTTGTAATTTTATTTTTACATATTTGCATTTGATACATAATATTATTCAAATAATAACATAACCCTAAATAATAGCAATATATTACAAATAATATATTAACAGAATATAATTGTCAAACCCTTCTCTTTCGATATTTAGCCGGCGACATCCCCATCACTTTGCGGAAAGTACGCGAAAAATAAAACTGATCCTCAAAATCCATCTGTCTTTTTCATTTCATTCATCCTTGTAATGACGATTCAATAATTTATCAAATTGGAAACAAGCATATCTGGCATTTTTACTATTTTTGAGGTTGGCAGCCAAAATCGCAATATCACCTAAACTTCAACAATTAACTAAATCAAACATCGTGGGTAAAACGAAATTCAATCAGCCATTTATCCTGGGAATTACCCTGGTGTCGGCCATGGGCGGCCTTTTATTCGGGTACGACTGGGTCGTAATTGGCGGAGCTAAACCATTTTATGAGCGATTTTTTGATATTTCAACTTCGCCATACCTGCAGGGGTGGGCCATGAGCAGCGCACTGATCGGATGCCTTATCGGTGCAATGGCTTCCGGCTATCTCACAGATCTTTATGGCCGCAAACGGCCGCTTATCGGCGCCGCAGCTTTGTTCACAATCGCGGCCATAGGCACAGGTGCCGCCAATCAATTCACCATATTTATCCTTTTCCGGCTGATCGGTGGATTAGGAATAGGGCTGGCCTCGGCCCTTTCACCCATGTATATCGCCGAGATCTCACCTGCTCATATGCGAGGCCGGCTTGTCTCAATCAACCAGCTGACTATTGTGATTGGAATTTTGGGTGCCCAGGTCATCAATTATCTGATAGCAGACAAGATGTTGGAAAGCGCTTCAAGCAAGATGATACTTGAGTCATGGAACGGACAAACCGGTTGGCGATGGATGTTCTGGGCCGGAACTGTGCCCGCTTTGCTGTTTTTTATTCTCTCCTTCTTTATTCCCGAGAGTCCCCGATACCTGGGTAAAAGCGGAAATTGGACTGAATCTCTCCGCATTCTCCAAAGGATTGGAGGAAACGAATACGCCATAAATGAACAAAAGGAAATTTTAGGAACCTTGCGTGAACCCGGTTCAAAAATCGACTGGAATGTTTTGTCATCGAAGAAAGTGCGGCCAATGCTGGTTTTAGGAATAGTTCTGGCTATATTCCAGCAATGGTGTGGCATCAATGTAATCTTCAATTATGCCGAGGAGGTCTTCATTTCAGCGGGTTACTCTGTTACAGATATGCTTTTAAATATTGTCATTACAGGAACGGTCAACCTTATATTCACATTAGTGGCCATGCGGATGGTGGATAGTTGGGGCCGACGAAAACTGATGCTTCTTGGCGCCGGCGGACTCGCAGTTATCTATTTTGCACTCGGAGCCGGTTATTTCCTGGAATTGAAAGGATTGGTCGTATTAATCCTGGTTATGGCCGCGATAGCAACTTACAGCATGACCCTTGCCCCGATAACCTGGGTGGTGCTCTCCGAAATATTCCCGAACAGCATCAGGGGAACTGCAATGGCCATAGCCACCTCTGCGTTGTGGATTGCCTGTTTTGTGCTTACCTACACCTTCCCGCTTTTGAATAAGCTATTGCATGCCAGCGGTACTTTCTGGATATATGGTTTGATTTGCCTGTCCGGTTTCCTGTTTATCCTGAAAAAATTGCCCGAAACTAAAGGGAAAAGCCTTGAGGAGATTGAAAACAAACTGACCTGTTAAAAAATCTATCCTGTGAAACCCTCATGAGCTGCCATTCACAAATAACTATGAATAAAACGGATGAGGGTTCCGCGAGAATCAAGAATCGATAAAGTAAGTAAGATAATCTAAATTTATTACAGTGAAAAGAATTCTGATGTTTGCATTATGGTTGCTGTTGATTTTTGATAGCAAAGCACAGAAATACATCCTCAGCTCCCCCGACAAAAAGCTGACGGCTGAAATCGAAATTAACCAGAGCATAACTTTGAAAATGGAGAGAGGTGGCGAAACCGTCTTTACTCTTGCGGGCTTATCAATGGAAATTGCAGGTGAATCTAATCAGGCCGCGAATATGAAAGTAAGCATGACAACCCGTAATTCAGTCGATGAGGAGATCCAGCCTGCGATACACGAAAAAAGCAGGAGCTACAGAAATTGCTACAATGAATTATTTATTGGTTTAAAATCCCGGCAGGCTGTCAGGTTCCGTCTGTTTAACGAAGGTATTGCCTACCGCCTCTCCACATCGGCCAAAGATAGCCTGGCCATTTTAAAGGAAAATCTTCAGGTTCATTTTCAGACAGGCGATTCAGTGCGCTTTCAATCGTCCAAAACTTTTAGTTCCGCTTACGAGTCCCCCTATGAATTCAAAAAACTCGATGAACTGGAAGCGGGAAAACTTTGCAACCTCCCGATTTTGATTCAAAAAAAGAGCGGAACTTTTGTGATGTTTACCGAATCAGATCTGTATAATTTCCCGGGATTATGGGTCAAAGGGACAGCCAGGCCGGACCTCGAAGCCATCAATCCGCAGTTTCCGAAGAGGCTTGTAACTGAAGGAAACGTTTATGGACATGGCCAGGTTGCGAAAACAAGCAATTATATGAATTAAAGCAATATATTAAGACGTACCTCGACACAAAATAGAAACCGGATTTAACAACAACATTATAAGAACTTTAGTCATGAAGAACCTCGCAGTTTTGAGTATCCTAATATGTTTAACCCTGATTTCGTGCACTAAGCAAAATATACAGAAAATCGACCTTTCAGGAACATGGAAATTCGCTGCCGATCCTTCCGATAAGGGGGTCTTGGAGAGCTGGTTTAGCAAGACTTTAACAGATAGCCTGACTCTGCCCGGATCAATGACTTCGAATGGCAAAGGGGATGAAATAACCCTTTCCACACCTTGGACCGGTCAGATCGTAGACAGCTCATTTTATAAAAGTCCCGACTATGCCAAATACCGTGAGCCGGGAAAGATCAACATCCCATTCTGGTTACAACCGCTGAAGTATTATAAAGGAGCAGCATGGTATCAAAAGGAAGTCAATATTCCTGAGAACTGGAACGGGCAATCCGTTGAATTATTTCTTGAACGGTGCCATTGGGAGAGCCAATTGTGGCTGGATGATCAGTTTATTGGTATGCAAAACTCGCTTGGAACGCCCCACCAATATAACCTGACCAGGTTCCTGACACCAGGAAAACACCGGTTGACACTTTGTTTGGACAACAGGGTGAAGAAGATCGATCCCGGGCTGAATTCTCATAGCATCTCTGACCATACCCAAACCAACTGGAATGGTGTAGTTGGGAAGCTTTTCCTTGAAGCCCGGCCTCTCGTTCATATTACAGGTATTCAGGTCTATCCGGACATTCGTAACAATAAGTTTAAAGCTAAAATTAAGGTTGTAAATCGCTCAATCAATCCTGACAGAGTCAATCTGAACCTGGCAGTTACCGGAGCCGGTACTCCCGAAAGTCAGTTTCATGAATTCACTCTTGTGTCCGGAGAAAATATCCTGACAATGGAATATCCAATGGGTAAAGATGTAAAACTTTGGAGCGAATTTCATCCCGAAATTTATCAGCTAACAGCAAATCTTACTTGCCGGATTTCTAAAACCACCGATTCCTACCACACTACTTTTGGGATGCGTGAATTTAAAGCAGTTGGCAAGCAGTTGCAAATCAATGGCAAACCCACTTTTCTGCGGGGTACTCTCGAATGCGCCATCTTTCCAAAAACAGGGTATCCGGCGACCGATATCCGGGAATGGCTCCGCATTTTTAATGTCTGCAGGGCTCACGGTCTGAACCATATGCGATTCCATTCGTGGTGCCCTCCGGAAGCGGCATTCGCAGCAGCAGACCAAACCGGATTTTATCTTCATGTGGAATGCTCCTCATGGGCAAATGGATCTACATCTATTGGCGACGGAAAACCAATTGACAAATACCTCTATGATGAAAGTCAGCGCATGGTGGAAACTTACGGGAATCACCCCTCGTTTTGCATGATGGTTTACGGGAACGAACCTGCCGGGAAGAATCAGGTCTCCTTTTTAGCTGATTTTGTCAGATTCTGGAAAAGTAAAGACAGCCGTCGCATCTACACTTCCGGCTCCGGCTGGCCAAATATTCCGGAAAACGATTATCTGAGTTCTCCGTCCCCACGGATTCAGGGGTGGGGTCAGGAGTTAAAGAGTATTATCAACAGCGAAGCTCCCCGGACAGATTATGATTGGTCAGACTTCAACTCCAAATACCCTCAGCCAATTATCAGTCATGAAATTGGCCAATGGTGTGTCTACCCCGATTTTAAAGAGATTGCCAAATATGACGGCGTTTTGCGTGCCCGGAACTTCGGGATTTTTCAGGAAACTTTAAAAGAACACGGCATGGCACAATTGGCCGACAGCTTCCTGCTCGCTTCAGGTAAGCTGCAGGCGCTTTGTTATAAAGCTGAAATTGAAGCGGCTTTGCGAACCCCCAATTTTGGTGGATTCCAGTTGCTCGACCTGCACGATTTTCCTGGACAGGGGAGCGCTCTGGTAGGTGTTCTCAATCCTTTCTGGGGAGAAAAAGGGTACATTTCTCCCTCAGAATACAAACGGTTTTGCAATAGCACTGTTCCTTTGGCCCGTTTGAAAAAATGTATTTTCAACAATAACGAATCCTTTGAAGCAGCTGTTGAAATTGCCCATTACGGAGATGAACCAATCACAAATTGTATCCCCCAATGGAAAATAGCAGATGCCACAGGCAAAACTATTCAAACTGGAAAATTTACGACAACTGAAATTCCTATCGGAAATTGTTTTAAGATTGGTAATGTATCGTTCCCACTGATCTTAATTTCGGAACCTACCAAACTGAAATTTGAAGTTAGCCTTAATCACCTGAGCAATAGCTGGGATTTCTGGGTCTATCCGGCTAAAAATAAACCGATCCAGGGAGAAGAGAAAATCCGAATGGTTCAGCAAATTGATTTGCCGACTGCGCAGTTCCTTGAAAACGGTGGTTCAGTACTGCTGACCATCAAAAAAGGGACACTTTCCGAAGATATGGGTGGCAAAATTAAAATTGGTTTCTCAAGCATTTTCTGGAATACTGCCTGGACTCATGGGCAGGGACCTCACACCCTGGGAATATTATGCCATCCTGACCATCCTGCGCTATCCCAATTTCCAACTGAATATTACAGCAACTGGCAATGGTGGGATGCGATGAGCCATTCGGGTGCAATTGATCTTGGCAGTTTTCCATCTGAAATAAAACCAATTGTTCGGGTGATTGACGACTGGTTCACCAATCGTCCGCTCGCATTATTGTTCGAAGCAAAGGTTGGCAAAGGAAAAATCCTCGTTTCGGGCATTGACCTGACAACCGATCTGGAGAAACGCCCCGAAGCACAACAGCTGATTTATAGCCTGAAAAAATACATGATCGGCTCAAAATTTAATCCTGTAGTGGAAGTAAATACAGAAATGTTCAACAAACTCACAACTTATAATAAGAGGTTGTATCAAAATTGACAAATTTAGAAACCGTGTATTTTAATATTTTTCTACCCATCCGCCAGCCGGCGGATCCCTAACAGGATAATAGAACAAATTTTAAACATAGGGACTTAAACTCAGAGGACTGCAAAGCGTTAACTAACAACATGATATCTCCGCGAAACTTTGCGCCTTCTTTGTGTGATCTCAACGGTAAAGCGACTTTTGATGCAACCTCTTACTTGTCTGTTATTTAGTGCTTAATAAATAATTAAATTATTATGAGAAAATTTTTAACGATCAACCTATTCGCAATTGCCGTTATTCTTGCATTGGCACCATGGACATCCTGTTCTGCACTGATTTCAGATTCCGTCGCAAATGGCACTTCTGAAATCCTCACACCCAGTCCGAAACCTTCTCCCCGTATCAATGGTCCGCTGGTATTTGGATGCCGCCCCGGGCACCCTTTTTTGTACCGGATTCCCTGTCAGGGTGAACGCCCTATCCGGTTCTCTGTGAAAAGATTACCAGCAGAATTAAAATTGGATCCATCTACAGGGATCATCAGCGGAACCGTGCCACCTAAAGGAGAATACGAAATTTTGATTCTTGCTGACAATGCAAAAGGTAAAGATAAAAGGAAGCTGAAGATTATAGCAGGAGATCAGCTTGCGCTCACTCCGTCAATGGGTTGGAACCACTGGTATGCTCATTATGATCGCATCACCGACCAGATGATGCGTGAAGCAGCCGATAAGATGATCAGCAGCGGAATGGCCGATGTCGGTTATCAATATGTAAACATTGACGACTGCTGGATGAACGCCCCTAAAAATAATGATCCCAAACGCGTTGGTCCTTTAAGGGATGAAAAGGGGAACATTCTTCCCAACAGTTATTTTCCGGATATGA
>TBL_comb47_HYPODRAFT_10005148_pt1 | contig 14714 bp, 6 predicted proteins | sample TroBogypolimnion_40_FD_10682 | JGI IMG/M metagenome (IMG submission 10682)
CCCGCCACTATAATCAGCCCAACTATCACTTGGATGGTCGGTGGCGGTATTCTTACACTTGACTGGACTGCGACGGGATACAAATTGCAAACCACGCCCAGCCTAAGTCCAGCCGCATGGACTGACTATCCGTTGCCCGATGGCATCAATCCGCCGGTCGCCGTGATGATTAATCCTGCTAACGGGTCTATATTCTTTCGCCTGGCTCCGCAATGATCTTCATCTCCGATACCTCCAAATTAACCCAAAAACCATTTGAACTTATTGCCAACCAATATCAGTAGAATTTTAAGTTCAGGGTTCACACTGGTAATCACCAATTCAGCCCAAGCCCTCGCGTCCTACTCGGATGATTTTAGCGCTGCGCTACTAGAACACCAGCTGCCGCTTACAGGGCGCTTACAGCGAGCCGAGGGGTGGGTGGCGACGTCAAGGGTAACCGTTGCCACGCGAACCAAGAAAAAGCTGATCGATAACAACTACAAGGATGCAAGGCGACCTGACCGTTTTTAAAGAACCTAATGAAACCCTCAAGATCCATTATTGTTTTCTTGTTAGTGACAGTCTTTCAATGTTTGCAGGCACAACCCATTTACAAGAATCAGGATGCGCCGCTGGAGCAGCGGATTGCCGATCTAATCCCCCGGATGACCTTGGAGGAAAAAATTCTGCAACTGAACCAGGCTGCGTTCGGCCAAAATCTCAACCCGAACAATAACGGCGAAAAGGTGGGCGATATTCCGCCGGAGATCGGTTCGCTGATTTTCCTCTGCGAAGATCCGGAATTGCGGAATCAAATCCAGCGTCAGGCGATGGAAAAATCACGCCTCGGTATTCCAATCCTGTTTGGATTCGACGTGATCCACGGGATGCGAACCGTCTATCCGATTCCGCTGGCGCAGGCCTGTTCGTGGAATCCGCCATTGGTTTCTCAAGGCGCCGGCATGGCGGCCCGCGAGACCAAGCTTACCGGGATTGACTGGACGTTTTCGCCGATGATTGACATTGCGCGTGACCCGCGCTGGGGCCGGGTCGCCGAGGGATTTGGCGAAGATCCTTATGCCGCCTCCGAATTTTGTGTGGCCATGGTCCAAGGCTATCAGGGCGCGAAATTGTCCGAGCCCTCCAGCATCGCGGCCTGTTTGAAACATTTCGCGGGTTATGGAATGTCCGAGGGTGGGCGCGATTACCACGCGAGCGATATTTCACCCCAAACCCTTTGGGAGACCTATCTGCCACCCTACGAAGCTGGCGTGCAGGCCGGGGCGGCAACGTTAATGAGCGCCTTCAACGACATCAGCGGCGTGCCGGCGACGGCAAATCATTATCTGCTTACGGAAATTTTGAAACAACGCTGGGGGCATGACGGCTTTGTGGTTTCCGACTGGAATGCCATCGAACAGCTGAGTGCGCAAGGGGTCGCCAAGGATCGTAAGCAGGCGGGACTAAAAGCCTTCCAGTCCGGCGTCGAAATGGACATGGTGGACCGTGCGTATTCCGATTACCTGAAGGAATTGGTGGACGAAGGCAAAGTGAGCATTGATTTGATCAACGAGTCAGTGGCTCGCGTATTGCGCATCAAGTTTCGTCTCGGCTTGTTCGATCGACCCTATACAACAACGGTCGCTGAATCCGAGCGGTATTTGCGACCAACCGACAAACTCCTCGCCGCCCGGCTCGCGGAAGAATCTATGGTCTTGCTAAAGAATGAAAAAGGCACGCTGCCTTTGTCCCCCAAGATCAAAACGCTGGCCGTGGTCGGGCCGTTGGCGAAAGACAAGACGAACCTGCTCGGTTGCTGGTCTGGAAATGGAAGAGAGCAGGATGTGGAATCCATTTTTAATGGACTGGCCAGCGAGTTCGGAGCGCGCCTCCATTTGCCGTTTGCCCGGGGATGTGATTTCGATGGCAATGACGAATCCGGCTTTGATGAAGCAGTCGCCACGGCTCGTGAGGCGGATGCGGTGCTGGTCTGTCTCGGCGAAAAGAAAAGCTGGAGTGGCGAAAATGCTTCCCGGTCGACGATTGCCCTGCCGGCCATCCAGGAGAAACTGGTGTCCCGTCTCAAGCAGACCGGCAAGCCAATCATATTGGTTCTATCGAACGGGCGTCCGCTGGAATTGCAGCGGTTGGAACCGATGGCCAATGCAATTGTGGAAATCTGGCAGCCGGGTATTGCCGGCGGCACGCCGCTGGCGGGAATCTTATCCGGCCGGGTGAATCCTTCCGGAAGATTGGCGATCACCTTCCCGCTCACAACGGGACAAATTCCCACCTACTACAATATGCGGACCAGCGCCCGGCCTTGGGGCGGCCAATACCAAGATATTCCAACCGAGCCACTCTATTGGTTTGGTTATGGATTGAGTTACACCACCTTCAACTATGGCAAGGCAACTTTATCGGCAGACAAAATAACGAGAGACCAGAAGCTGACCGTGCAAGTGTCGGTGAAAAATACTGGCGCTATGAAGGGAATGGAAACGGTGTTCTGGTATATCTCTGAGCCGGTATGTTCGATTTCGCGACCGGGCAAGGAATTAAAATATTTCCAAAAGAAAGAAATCAATCCTGGCGAGTCTGTGGTTTTCAACTTTGAAATAGATCCCATGCGCGACCTGAGTTATCCCGATGCCAACGGCAAGCGTCTGCTGGAGCCGGGAGATTTTCATATTCAGGTCGGCAACCAGAGGCTAAGTTTTGAACTGCTGGAAAATTCTCGCACTACCGCCGCGGTCTCGGCTGCTGCTTTCGGCTCGGAAAACACAACCAAAACTGCCAAAGATTAGGGAGATGAGAATTCCCATTTTCCTGTGTCTCGCAATAGCGGCCGTCGTTCAAGCTTTGCCTGCTGTTGCCAGTGACAGTCAGCCGGCCAAACTTTCATCGGAGTGGAAGCCATTGCTGGATTCTAATCTGTCGCAATGGGAAGTGTTTATCGGCGTGCCGCATAAAACCGTGAGCATCCCCGGCGTCCCGGCCACGCAAAGCGACGACGGCATCCATGGAGGAAAACCGCTCGGTCTTAACAATGATCCGCTAAAAGTTTTCACAGTTGTTGAGGAGGAGGGAAAACCAGTGCTGCACGTCATCGGCCAGGTATTTGGCTGTGTTTCGACCAAGGCGACTTTTGAAAACTATCATTTGCGATGGCAGTTCCGCTGGGGCACCAAGAAATGGCCACCGAGAGAAACACAGCGACGAGACAGTGGCGTATTGATTCATTGTTTTGACCCGCACGGTGCGTTTTGGAGCTGCTGGCGGAATTGTTTGGAATGTCAGGTGATGGAAAATGATTGCGGTGATTTTTTTCCGCTCGGATCAATGGCGGATTCAACTGTGAGGCGGCAAATGCCCGGAGCGCGTGCCATCTTTGATCCGGCGGGTGTTTTCTGTTCCGGTGCCGGTCCCGTTTCGCATGGCCCAAGTGTTGAGAAGCCGCTGGGCGAATGGAACACCATGGAAGTTTATACCGTCGGACAAACTTCCGTTTTCGTCGTCAATGGCACCGTGAACAATGTTCTCTTCAACGCCAAACGCCCGACTCCCGACTACTCTGGAATTGAACCGCTGACTTCCGGCTATATTCAGATTCAGTCCGAAGGAGCAGAAGTGTTTTACCGCGACATCGCTATCCAAGGGATCACTGAGTTTCCGCCGGAGCTTAAAGAAATCACAAAAAAGCCGAGCGCACCGCCCGTGAAATATGCTCCCATTGGTCAGGATGATGACAAAAAATCAGAGATCGACGTGAGCAAGTTTAAGCTAACATTCGACGATGAGTTTAACGGTGACCATTTAGATACCACAAAATGGCAGGCCCCGGAAATGCCTCGGCAAGGAAGTTCGCACTGGGTGAAATCACTGGTGAGCGTGCATGATGGCGCGCTGCATTTGGGCGTGCGGCTGGCGAAAGATCCCGTGTATCGCTATGATTGCGGCGCGGTGCGGACGGAACCGGACTACGATCCATCACGGGCGATGTTTCGGCAGCGTTATGGTTACTTCGAGGCGCGGGCCAAACTGCCGAAGGATTTGAAGGCGGATTATTGGGCGGCCTTCTGGCTGATGTGCGGCAATGCTCACTTGGGCTCCTCCGATTCCCGCGAGGGTATTGAGGCGGATATCATGGAAAGTTTTCATCTCGCCAAGGCGACCAATTGTCCACTGACGTTCCATTGGAACGGTTACGGCAAAAAGCATAACCAAGTAGAAATCGAATCGCCTGCTACACCACAACTGTGGGATGGAGAGTTCCACCGCTATGGGATGTATTGGGATGAGCATTGCTATGTGGCGTTTCTTGATGGAAAGGAAATCGCGAGAACGGATTTGATGGGATTAGGAGCCACGAACGGTGGTAAGGTTCTCTCACAAGGTCCCTGTCAGCAGCCTGGCTATGTGAAGTTGAGTTGCGAAGCCGCCGCGTGGGTGGGGGCGAGCCGGGAATGGGAAAAGAAGATGACGACAGAGGATGAGTTCGTGGTGGATTACATCCGTGTGTATGAAGGCACGTTGCCAGCGCCGCCAAAATTTGATCCAACCACTTTAGCTAAAAAACAAATCGCTGCACCGTCACCTAAAACAAGCGTCAGCATCGTCAGCGATGACTTTTACATCAACGGCAAGCTCACCTATGAAGGTCGCGTGTGGGACGGACATCGAATCGAAGGTCTGCTCATGAATTCGCGCATGGTGCAGGCGACTTACGATGACCTGAATCCCGACACTGCAAAACGATGGGCTTACGCTGATACCGGCAAGTGTGATGCCGAGCGCAATGTGAACGAATTCATCGCCGCGATGCCGGAATGGAAAAAACACGGCCTGCTCGCTGTCACCGTGAATTTTCAAGGCGGTTCGCCGGAAGGCTATTCGCAGTCGCAGCCGTGGATTACCGGTGCTTTCAATGAGGATGGCACGCTGCGGCCTGAATTCACTGCGCGCATGAAACGTGTGCTCGATGCGGCCGACTCGAACGGAATGGTTGTCATTCTTGGGTATTTTTATTTCGGGCAGGATCAGCATTTGCGCGACGAAGCCACCGTTATCCGCGCCAGCGATGAAGCCACGCGCTGGCTGCTTGATGGCGGATGGCGAAATGTTCTGGTCGAGGTGGATAACGAAACGACCACGGCCTATCATCACGAAATTCTGCGTCCGGCGCGCGTGCATGAGCTTATCGAGCGCGTCCGCAAAACCGAGCGCGATAGCCGCCGTCTCCTCGTCGGCACCAGCTATGGCGGTGGTTTTGTTCCGCAGGAAAATGTCATGCGCTCTTCTGACTTTTTGTTACTCCATGGCAATGGAGTCACCAATTCTGCTCGCATCACGAAGATGATTCAGGAAACGCGTAGCGTTCCTGGCTACCGGCCGATGCCGATTCTATTCAATGAAGACGACCACGAAAACTTTGATCATCCCGCGAACAACTGCGCTGCAGCCGTGGCCGAACATGTCTCGTGGGGCTGGTTTGATTTTCGCCGACCGGGCGAGACGCGCGACCAAGGATACCAGTCGCCGCCAGTAAATTGGGATATTTCCTCGCCGCGCAAGCAGGCGTTCTTCGACTACCTCGGTGAAATCACCGGTTACAAATCTTTGCACTCTAGCCCGCAGTGGCAAACGATTCAGCCGACCAACGCCTGCACCGCCCGCCATGAGACCTGCATGGTCGCGTTGCACGGAAAACTTCATTTGTTGGGTGGACGCGGCGACAAGCCGGTCGAGGAATACGACCCGAACATAAATGCTTGGCGTCAGCTTGCGAAGCCGCCCGTCGAGATCAACCATTTTCAAGCGGTGGTCGTCGGCGAGCGCATTGTTGTGGTCGGTGCTTTCACGGGAGTTTTTCCGCACGAGCAGCCCGTGCCCAATGTTTGGTTTTTTGATCCGGCAAAAAACGAGTGGAGCAAAGGGCCGGAGATTCCTGAGGCAAGACGGCGCGGCAGCGCGGGCGTTGTCGTCGTCGGCGATTTGGTCTATGTCGTCGGTGGTATCACCGAAGGCCACTGGCAGGGATTCGTGCCGTGGCTCGACACCTGGAATACCAAAACGGGCGAGTGGAAAATTCTGCCGGACGCACCGCGTCCGCGTGACCATTTTCAAGCCGCATTGCTGGATGGTAAAATTATCGCCGCCGGCGGACGCATGACTCACGGAGCCGTTGGCAAAGTATTTGAACTTACCATTCCCGAAGTGGATGCCTTTGACATCGCGAAAGGCACTTGGGAAACCCTGCCACAACCGCTGCCGACACCTCGTGCGGGAGCGATGGTAGTCGCCCGTGGCGATACCTTGGTGGTGGCTGGTGGTGAGAGCGCGACGCAAAATAAAGCGCATGCCCAAGTCGAAGCGTTCAACATAAAGCGCGGCGATTGGATCTCGCTTCCCGACCTGCAACAAGTCCGGCATAGCGGTGGTTTAAGTATAATCGGCGATACACTCTACGCTGTTGCCGGCTCTGGAAATTCTGGCGGCGCGCCCGAGTTGAATTCGATGGAGAAACTGGATTGGAATGCTGCCCTGGCTGCGAAAAAGTCGGAACGCAAAATTGACCTGAGCAAGTTTAAGCTAACTTTCGACGATGAGTTTAACGGTGATCAATTGGACACCAATAAGTGGGAAGCTCCAGAGATGCCTCGACAGGGCAGTTGCCGCTGGGTGAAGTCATTAGTCACCGTGCGTGAGGGTGCGTTGCACTTGGCAATCCGGCTGACACAAGATCCCGTTCTGCGATACGATTGCGGCGCGGTGCGAACGGAGCGGAACTGCGATCCGTCACAGGCGATGTTTCAGCAACAATATGGCTACTTCGAGACGCGTGCCAAGCTGCCGAAGAATCTGAAGGCCGACTACTGGGCGGCCTTCTGGCTCATGTGCCCCCAAGTTCGTTACGATTCTATTTCCGATACTCGCGAAGCTATTGAGGCGGATATTCTGGAAAGTTTTCCGCTCTGGTATAAGACCAATCTCTCGATGTCATTTCATTGGAATGGCTATGGCAAGAAGCACAACATGGCGGGCATCGAACTCGCGCCGACGCCGGAACTGCGTGACGGCGAATTTCACCGCTATGGAATGTATTGGGACGAACATTACTACTTGGCCTTCTATGATGGGCGGGAAGTTGGCCGAACTGATTTGATCGGCTTTGGCAAGAAGGATGCGGGCATGACGCCGTCGCAAGGCACTTGCCAAAAGCCGTGCTATGTGAAGCTAAGCTGTGAGGCAGCCGCGTGGGCGGGCGGTGACGGCACAAAATGGGAAAAGGAAATGACCGCCGAGGATGAGTTCGTGGTGGATTACGTTCGCGTGTATCAAGGGACGTTGCCAGCGACGCAATAAAAACGAAGTTGGAGAACGAATCGGGCGATGCCGCACGACATAACTGCCGCTCCAAATAAAAATGAATTCGCGCTATTGCCTCATGATTCGTTCTCTGCTTCTCACGCTTATCATCACCGCCAGTTCATCCGTCGCCTGTTCCGCTCCGCTGCCGAAATTGAAGGTGAGCGACAATCATCATTTTCTGGTCACCGAATCCGGCCAGCCTTTTTTCTGGCTCGGTGACACGGCGTGGGAACTTTTTCACCGCGCCAGTCGCGAGGATGCGGACCGCTATCTTGAAGATCGCGAGAAAAAGGGCTTCACCGTGATTCAGGCCGTTGCGCTCGCGGAGATGGACGATTTGAATGGCAAAAATTTCTACGGACATCGTGCGCTATGCGACAAGGATCCCGCTAGGCCCGATGTGAAGGACGGCCCGGCCAATGATTATTGGGATCATGTGGACTACATCGTGGCAAAGGCGAATTCGCTCGGGCTATACATTGCATTTCTGCCGACGTGGGGTGATAAATGGAACAAAAAATGGGGCGTGGGGCCGGAAATTTTTACGCCGACGAATGCTGAAACGTATGGCCGCTGGCTTGGGACACGCTATCGCAATGTCGGAGTAGTGTGGGTGCTCGGCGGTGACCGGCCGATAGAAAACAATGCCCAGCGAGAACTTATCCGCGCCATGGCTCGTGGTCTCCGCGCGGGAGATGGCGGCGCACATCTTATCACGTTTCATCCGCCCGGCGGACATGGTTCGGCGGAGTGGTGGCAGAATGAGGATTGGCTCGACTTCAATATGCGACAGAATGGTCATGTGGCGGAGTTCACCGGTCGTTACGACCAAACTCACGCGGATTACCAACGCACGCCGATCAAACCGGTGCTCGATGGCGAACCGCTTTACGAAGACCACCCGATTTCATTCAAAGCGCCGGAATTTGGCACCAGCCTCGCCAGTGATGTTCGCCGTCCGCTTTACTGGGATCTTTTCGGCGGAGCCTGCGGTCATACTTACGGCCATCAAGCGGTCTGGCAGTTCTTCGATCCCAAGCGCTTCGCGCCAATCAATGCCCCGCTCATGCCGTGGTTTGATGCGATTAACCAGCCCGGCGCAGCGCAAATGCAGCACGCGAAAAACTTGCTGCTTTCCCGTCCGTTTCTCACTCGCGTCCCAGACGACTCCGTTATTGTGACCAGCACGGTGTCGAATAGCATCCCCGGCGCGGGCCGTTATCGCTTTGTCGCCACGCGCGATGAGGAGGGCACATATGCGATGGTCTATGCGCCGGTGGGACGTGCGTTCAAAGTGCGCATGGCGGCAATCAAAGGACCGCAGGTCAAAGCTTGGTGGTTTAACCCGCGCAATGGCACGGCAACGGTCATCGGCAAATTTGACAACAAGGGCGAACGCGAATTTATACCCCCCGCCACCGGTGAAACGCTCGACTGGGTGCTGGTGCTCGACGATGCCGCAAGGCACTATCTCAAACCCGGAACCGAATAGCTGATCAAATGAAATTTAAAATAATCACTGCCTGCTTTCTCTTCTCCGCCTGGGCCGCACGCGCTGATTCATTTCCGGTTCACATCGCGATCAATGCCGCACTGCCAACCGGGCCGCTCAAGCCCATCTGGCGTTTCTTTGGCGCGGATGAGCCGAACTATGCCTACATGCCAAATGGAAACGAATTGTTGGGCGAGCTTGGGGCTTTGAAAAAAGACGAGGTATTTTTCCGCACCCACAGCTTGCTGGTCACCGGCAAGGGCGAGCATAGTCTGAAATGGGGTTCGACCGATGCCTACAATGAGGATGCCGCTGGAAATCCGATTTACGACTGGACCATTGTTGATCGTATCTTCGATGCGTATCGCAGCAATGGTGTGCGGCCGTATGTGCAGATTGGATTCATGCCGAAGGCGCTTTCGGTGAGGCCAGAGCCTTATCGCCATAATTTTCCAAAATCAACTTTTGAAGCGATGTTTGTCGGTTGGGCCTATCCGCCGAAAGACTACGCTAAGTGGGAAGAACTCGTCTATCAATGGGCGAGGCATTGCGTGGAAAAATACGGCGAACAGGAAGTGCTCCACTGGTATTGGGAGACTTGGAATGAACCTAACGCCCCCTATTGGAAAGGTAGCCGAGAGGAGTTCTTCAAGCTCCACGACCATGCCATCCGCGCCGTGCGCCGTGCCATCCCTGGGGCTAAAGTCGGTGGTCCCGATCTTGCTGGCGGCAAAGGTGGTGACTTCCTCGACGCTTTCCTTAGACACTGCCTGAAAGGCACAAACTTTGCCAGCGGCGAAAAAAGCACACCGCTCGATTTCATTTCCTTTCACGCCAAGGGCAATCCTAGTCAAGTAGATGGCCATGTGCGCATGGGAATTTCCAGTCAGCTCAATGATATCAAAGATGCCTTTGGCGTGGTCGAAAAGTATCCCGAACTGAAAAACACCCCGATCGTCATTGGCGAGTCCGATCCCGAAGGTTGTGCTGCCTGCCAAGGAGCGAATCTCGCGTATCGGAACGGCACCATGTATTCGAGTTACACGGCAGCGATTTTTCCGCGAAAACTCGACCTCGCGGAGAAGTCTGGCGTCAATTTGGAAGGTGCTCTCACCTGGGCCTTCGAATTCGAGGGGCAACCCTTCTTCGCCGGCTTTCGCACGCTGGCCACGAGAGGCATCGACAAACCGGTTCTGAATGTCTTCCGCATGTTTTCCCGCATGGACGGCCAACGGCTTCCGGTCGCGAGTGATGGTGCCGTGTCACTTAATGAGCTTTTGAAAACCGGCGTTCGCGGAAAGCCTGATGTTTCCGCGCTCGCCGCCCGCTCTGGCAAACGCACCACCCTCTTGGTCTGGCATTATCACGACGATGATATTCCTGGGGCCAGCGCGGCGATCACCGTCGATCTCACTGGTGCGCCGGCTGGCAGCCCGAAACTCACTCGAATGCTCATCGACAAAACTCATTCAAACTCTTTCAACGCCTGGCTGGTCATGGGTTCTCCGCAAGCACCGACGGCTGATCAGATCCGCGAGTTGGAAAAGGCCAGTCAACTTGCCCCCGCGACTGACACCACCGAAATGAAATCAGCGGACGGACATTATGCGATTAAGTTCAACCTCGCCCGCCAAGGTGTGACGCTTCTGGAACTAGAGTGGCCTTGAGTAACATTTAGAAAACCAATAATGCTCATGAAACTTGACACGGATAGATTCTCTTCCACGTGCATTTTCTTGCTAACGCTTATGCTTGGCATGTGCACGCCATGCACTGCAGTGCCTACCGCCCCAGAGGGAACCCCGTATGTAGGCGCGGAGATTTACACTCAGCCGGGTCAGACGCGTGAAGACCTTGAGGGCTGGTTCCGCACGCTCAAGGATAGCGATATGCCGTATTGTCGCCTGCGGCTGGATGAAGTGCACATGCACAAGCCTGATGGCCAATGGGATTTCAAACTTTACGACGCCGCTTTTGAACTGGCGGACAAATATGGCATCAAAATTTTCGCGGATTTGTATCCGAAGGAAATCGGTGACTGGCGGCTCACTAAATTTCCCCAGAGCAAAGCCAATCTGCAGGAATGGGCTGAATACATAAAACAGGTTGTGACCCGGTTTCAAAATCATCCGTCGCTTTATGCCTGGGTGCTGCAGAACGAACCAGGCTCTTACGGGAAATATTCCAAAAGCGATTTATCCGACGAGCTGATGGCTGCTTGGCGAGCCGGAATCGAAAAGCCAACCTACAACAGTAAGGGTTACGCTGGGAGTGGTGGTTTTGATGAGTTGAGATTCGAGCGGTATTTCATGAGTTGGTATCTCAACTGGATCTCCCAACAGATTCGGCAATACGACTCGAAGCACGAGCTTCACGTCAACACGCACGACATTTATGAGAATTTGCCTGACTATGACTTTGTGGCGTGGCGGAAGTCCATCACTTCCCTGGGTGAGTCTTGTCACCCCAGTCACCACTTTGCCTACTTTGATCGCCCGCAGTATCCCATGGCCATATCGCTCAACTGTGACATCACCCGGGAGGGCGCCGGGAATTTGCCTTTCATCGTGACCGAGCTACAGGGTGGGGACGTCACCTACAGCGGAGACCACGAGCTTTGCCCGACCAAGGAGGAAATCACCCAATGGATCTGGACGTCCGTCGGGTGCGGGGCTAAGGGTGTGATCTTCTGGGCGCTCAATCCGCGGGCCGTTGGCGGCGAGGCGGGCGAGTGGGGGATGTTGGATTTCCAGCAACAGCCTTCGGATCGGCTGAAGGCAGCCAGTGTTGCGGCGCGGGAGCTGATTAAAGACAAGGAGGTTTATGCCACGGCAAAACCCCTCGTGGCACCGATCTATCTCCTCTATTCCAAAGAATCCTTCTGGACGGAGCAAGCCAAGCAGGGGCATCCGGGTGACGCGACGGCTTCCGAGGGGCGATTGGCCGGCGGCATGATCAAATCCGTTGCTGCTTGGTATGAAGTCCTGCTGGAGAACGGCATCAATTGCCATGTTGCGGAAATGCAGGATTTCGATTGGGGGAAAACCAACTATGTCGGAGAAACGATCATCTTGTCCCACCAATTGTCGGTCCCTTCACAAGACTGGGAAAAAATCCGAACGTTCGTCAAATGCGGCGGCCGGCTGATTGCAGATGGCTTGACCTTCTTTTTTGATGAAAACCATTTTGCGGTCATGCAGACAGGATTTCCCTTGGAGGATGTGATGGGTGGTTCAATGGCTGAGGTTTTTACCAAGTGCGGAGATTTTCTCCTGAAGTTAAAAGATGGGATTCAGCTCCCAGCGCACTTGTTCAAAGGCAGCTTGCATGTGACGACGGGAATGCCACTGGCAACTCAAGATGACAAAGTGCTCGCCTTGAGCAATGCCTATGGTCAGGGCAGGGCGATTTGGATTCCTACAATGATCGGCCTGGGAGCCAGACATCAGGGGAATGAAATCTTGTCAAAATGGCTGATGAATGAATTGTTTCCCGACTTAGCTCGCTGTCCCATTCGTTTCCAGACGTGGCAGCCGCGGATGTTGATGCGAACCATGCAAACCGACTCAGGCTATCTCACCATCATCGTGAATAAATCGACGGATACTAGGCGCGTGCCTTTTCTACTGATCAATCGAAATCTTAAACCAACAATTTTGTTTGCGGACAAAGGTGGAACTGTCGCTGGCCAGAGTGCGCGAATTCATCCCGAAGAAACTCTGGTTATTGAATGGTAGTAAACCAACGACCTAAACAACCCGTTCGATTTTTTATAAAATAAAATGAAAAAGCATATCAAAACGATACTTGCCATTAATCTTTTTGCCTGTGGAATAAGCGTTTCTGCCGGCACGCCAGTGCGATGGACTACCGAACGCGCCAACCAATGGTATGCGAACCAGCCTTGGATGGTTGGCTGTAATTTCACGCCCAGCACGGCCATCAATCAATTGGAGATGTGGCAGGCCGACACATTTGACCTGCCGAAGATTGACCGGGAACTTGGTTGGGCGCAAGCCATAGGCTTCAATACGGTCCGCGTTTTCCTGCACAATCTGCTTTGGCAACAGGACAGCCAAGGCCTCATTGACCGCATGGAGAAATTGCTCACAGTGGCGGACAAGCATCACATCCGCGTCATGTTCGTGCTGTTTGATTCCTGCTGGGATTCCAATCCGCAATTGGGAAAACAACGCGAGCCCAGGCCGTTTACGCACAATTCCGGCTGGGTGCAAAGTCCCGGCTCCCAATACCTCTATCATCCCGAACGGCTCGATGAACTGAAACCGTATGTGCAGGGCGTGGTGAAACATTTCCGCAATGACAAGCGCATCGCATTCTGGGATGTGTTCAACGAACCGGACAACTACAACAATTCCCCGGACAAGGATCAGCAGAAGATCCGGGAACAGGCTTGCGAAGAGCTATTGAAGAAGACCTTTGCTTGGGCGCGGGAAATGAGACCAACCCAGCCGCTGAGTTGTGGCGTATTTCTCACGCAATGGGATCATCCGGACAAACTTTCGCCCATGGAAAAAATCCAGCTGGGCGAATCCGATCTCATCACTTTCCATTCCTACGGCAAGATGCCTGAGGTGCGGCGCTGCGTGGGCAACTTGCGCCGCTACGGTCGGCCGGTGATTTGCACGGAATACATGGCGCGCCCGGAAGGCAGCACTTTTGACCCGATCTTGGGATTTTTCCAGGAGGAAAAAGTGGGCGCATTCAATTGGGGATTGGTCTCTGGCAAGACGCAGACCATTTATCCCTGGGAATCATGGAGCAAGCCATACACAAATGAGCCGCCGCTTTGGTTCCATGACATCTTTCGCGCAAATGGCATGGCCTATTCCTCGGCGGAGACGAACTACATCCGTCAATGCACCTTGCGCAAACCGGCGTTTTGAGCGGACGTCTTGTCTGTGAGCCTTCCGCTTTCCAAAATTCCCGTCGCCGTTCTCGCGGGCGGACTTGCAATTCGGCTCTCTGAATCCTTACGATGACCACAAAGAACGAGTCCACTCCGCGAGCGATTCCCTCTCCCCCAGCAGGGGAGAGGGTTATCAAAGGCGAAATCAATGGACTGATGGCCTACGCCGTGCGGTCATGAAGATTCGCGCCGCGACTTGCCGAGTTACATCGGAAGTTGGGTGCGTAAATAGAACATTATCTAAAATTCCAGATTGCTCATAAACACTGAACTTCACTACGATGAAAGCAAACTGCGTGAAACGGATTAAAATCTTTGTAAAAAGAAAATTATTTCCGACAGGTTTTACCGCGCTCACTCTAGGTGTGGTTCGCCCGTCCGTCATGCTGGTGTTGTTGTTGGCGACCGGGTCGCAAGCGGAGGCGCAAACCAATGCGATCGTTGCAAGCCATCGTCTGGCAGTTGCTGGCACGCATTTCACACTCGATGAGAAACCGTTTCCCTACACCGGCTTCAGCTTCTTTAACGCAATCTACAACCCGACTTTCAATGCCAGCGCCGAGGTGCGGCGGGAATGGCTAAACAAGTTCCAGAGTTATGGCATAAACGTGCTGCGCGTCTGGTGTCAGTGGGACAACACACGCGGCTTTGTTGATGCTGCGCCCACGAACACGCTGTTTGAAGCTGACGGCGCGCTGCGCCCAACGCCGCTCGCCAGGCTCAAAGCGATTCTCGCCGCCGCCGATAAGTTCGGCGTTTGCCTTGAGATTGTCATCTTCGCCCAAGAGAGTTATCTCGAAAAAATCCGCCTCGTCCCACCGTCCGACGAGCGTGCCGTGGCTGCACTCACGCGTGAGTTGCTGCCGTTCCGCAATGCCACTTTTCAAATTTGGAATGAGCACTCGGATGCGCGGGTGCTTCCCTTGCTCAAGGTTATCA
>TBL_comb47_HYPODRAFT_10005152_pt1 | contig 14703 bp, 11 predicted proteins | sample TroBogypolimnion_40_FD_10682 | JGI IMG/M metagenome (IMG submission 10682)
TCCGTTATCGAACAAGTCGAGAAGCGGCACCGGAGGCGAAAATCCGCGTCAGAATCGAAAATAAGAATTTCGGCAAAAACGGAAAAAATATTACGAGCGAAACATTAACTTAGTAGAATTAATCTACTTAAAGCAAATTCCAATGCTGGACCCGGTTCCTTGTGAATGCAATAGTTCAATTGATTATGGTCCAATCTATCAAGGGAAGACCGGAGTGCCGAACCCGGTGCGCGAGTCACACAATAGCTAAAACCAAAATCAGTCAGCCGCATTTCGTCCTTGGGTGTTGTTCCCACAAGCCCCTTGCTACATTGGTATGAAGCCGAGGGCCAACCCGGGATGTCATCCAATAGCATGAAATCACCCAGAGCACCACCCGGTTCCGCAATTATGCAGAATTTCCGAAGTTCGGGGGATAGCCGATTATGTGCGCGAGCAAGGGCCACCAGGGGTTCCTTCCGGACCAATGCCTCAAACTGGGCGTCATTCAAGGCACTTAGAACCCATTCCAAGGCGACACCTGCCGCGTGTTCAATGCAAAGCTGAAACAACGCAGGATGAAGGATCAGGCGATGAGCGGCCTTTACTAACGCAATGTCAGGGCGAATTTTCGCGCAATGGTGAAGTTGTTCATCAGAGAGCGCATCAGCATGCGTCCATAATGCTTCCCATGGGGCGTTATTCACTAATAATTTTAGGGACATTTGGATTGTTTTGGTGATGTGTTGGGAAATGCCACTTGTTGAGTGTGTATTGTGTCGTGGCGTAGTGATGTGGGGTGCAGGGCTTTTCAGATTGTGTCTTTGGGGATTTCGGATTTGATGCAGAAACTGGAATATTGAGGCCACCTCTGGCCCGAGGACTTTAGTTGGGCCGGTCGAATTCCTCGCCCTCGCCAAGAAGGCGATTGATTTCCCGGTCAGAGACGAGCGTGACCCCGTAGCCGATGATGGCATGGATTTTGCCTTTTTCGATTTGGCGGTAGCCCCAGGACCGGTGTTTGCCAAAGAAAGCCGCGGCTTCGGCGACGGTGTAGGCGCGGCGATGGTTGGCGATGTTGGAGTGGGTGTCCGTTTGCATGGACACGTAATCGCATAATCCGGCCTCCTCGCAGATTCGATACGATGAAAATCGTCTCGCTACGGATTTTCAGTCTTTTTGCGTGCTGTTTTTCAACAACTGCGGGTACCCCCCCTTGAGAAGGGTCATCACAACGTAACGGTAGGCTTTTTTCTCGTTGCCACCGTTAACGATCAGCCTCTTTCTTGCTTGGTCCTTGTAGGTTTCCCTCCACGGTCCCGAGGCCCATTTGCCCCCGCATCGGATTCTCGCCAGCTTCAAAGACGCGCAGACCCAAGCTTTCATGGTTTCAGCACAAAAGTCTGGCAGATTCGCGACCGTTCTCCACATTCTCTCGATACCCTCAGGGCCGACGGTTGCCATTTCATCAAACAGCCCTTCATCGTTCAACGGTTCGACAACCCCTCTGACAAAGTCTTCGAGCTTAATCCAATCCACCTCCGGTCCTGCATCCCCAATTTTCAGTAGATCTCCGATGGAGTCAATGGGTATTGAATCTGCGTTTAGCAGCGGGCCTTCCGGATCTTTGAACAGGTGCGGCTGATTTCTCACGCTGTCCGCGGCCTCCCCTTGCTCTTTAAGCTTCGCAAAGTAGCCTACCGAATACAGTGCATGCTTCCTGGCGAATTGCCGTCCCCACTCAAGATCATTTTGGTAGGAGCTGGCAAAGCCGGTTCGACTGACTGGATCAAGATTTCGTCGGCCACCTCGTCCCGTGCTTTCGCCAAGTCGGACATTCAGGTCTTCTCCCAACATGGCAGGGATTTGCTCTTCGAGTCTCTGTTTCCTCCGATCAACAATCGCCGGACAACTGATCGGCCATTCCTGGGCTGTCCGGGCAGCCTGTTCTAACGCGTGCTTTTCCGGCAACTTGCGCGAGTTCAATCCCTGGCCCAGCAGATCAGTGCAGATCAGGCTGAATTCCGAAAGCATCTTCGCCGCGTCAACTTCGCCCCTGACGCACAATCGCTTCAGATTGGATAGCGCGGCAATCAGCGAAGCTTCGGTTTCGTCGAGGATTCTCGTGGCTTCCTCTTTCATCAAATCTTTCCCTGCCAGCGCTTCCTCCCTGAGATTCTTGTTCAGCTTCTTTTTCATACCTTCACCTTCTTCGCCATTGCACTCGAGTGCTTTTTGCACAGGTGTCCATACACCCTGGCGCATAGCTCGCCATTATCCTTGTGTCCCAACCATGAAGCCAACGTGGGAAGATCCACGCCTGCCTCAATGCATCTGGTCGCAAAAATGTGCCTCAAATCATGCACCCTCATGTGATCCATTTTGAGCCGTTCGCATGAGTTGTCGAGCGCAATTCGGGGCGACTTGACGAGCATGACCGGATCATTCGGACCGGTTGGCACTCCTGCGGATTTCAAGCGATCAAGCAAATCGGAGGCTGCAGGAATGAGCGGGACCTGCCTCATGTCGTCATTTTTTGCCGTACAGGTGATCAGGCGATCCTCTTTGATGCCCCTCCACCGCATTTTCTGCGCCTCCGAGATCCGCAGCCCGGTGTATGCGAGAAATTCCACCGCCGCCGCAGTGGCTTTGCTGTGGCTCTTGTTCTGGCCGAGGATGTCCGCCACAATTCTGGCAAAATCCTCTGCGGTCGGTAGATCGTGCTCCATTTCCTTGGGGCGAATCCTCTTCAACTGCTCCGGCACGTTGCCAGCCACATACCCGGCCTCTTTGGCACGCTCATAGGTGCGGCGGAGAAGCGCCAAGGCGCCATTGAAGCGGCTCGCCGAATAGGAGGCGGCAAACTTGTCCATGAGTGTCCGCAACTCGGCCAGCGTCACCCGCGAAATCGATTTTTCAAGAGGATTGTCGTCAAGCTCCGCCGCAACCTGGGAAAGAGCCACGGCGACCTGGCGGTAATATTTCCGGGTGGACATCTTGATGGAGGAATCCTCCCGTTTGGCCTCTGCCTGAATGGCGGCTTCGAGCGATGATGCCTTGGAGGCGTTCTTCGCGCCCTTGATTTCCGCGATGGCCGCAGTCAGGCGGTTCTTGGCCACGTTGAAATCGTCGGTTTCCAGGCAACGGCGAATAATCTTGCCGCCAACCTTGGCGCTGGCGTAGTAATTGCCACCCCGATGACGAAGAAGACACGGAACCTTGGATCTGCTGAATTGCGCTTTTTGTTGCATGGTGTCGCAAACTGTGCGACCAAAGGTATGCATTTTCGGTATGCATCGTCAACCAAAATCTTCGTAACTCATTGACGGGCCTGTAGCTCAGCGGTTAGAGCAGGGGACTCATAATCCCTTGGTCCAGGGTTCAAATCCCTGCGGGCCCACCTTGGAAATTAACGAGTTACAGAAGATTTTAGAGTTAGGGTTTTAAGGCCTAGGCCAATTATAGGCCAATTCGGCAAGCCCGTCTTGGGTGCCCATTCAAAGCACTCCGACGGGTTGCTGTTCATCGACTTGCCTGGTGGAAGGTATCTCGTTCGGTGCGAGTCCGCACAAAGTGGGAAATAATCTCCCACTTGGCTCACGGCCCCGGCTGCGGCCGCGGCTGTGATCGGCAAGTTGAGCTTCATCGAGTTTCTTCGGCCCCGGCGTGAATCGGCGTGTGCTGGACGGCATTTGGGCCGGCCGGGAAAGCGCCCCCGCGGACGGTGCGGGAACGGCACCTTTGCCATGTTGGCGCCGGTCATGAGTCTATACGCCGGAGGATGTCCAGACGGTCATGCAGACCGCGCTCACTCAGAGACATTATCGCGCGATCTCCCAGGCCGATGCCAAAAGGCTTTTCGCCATCCGCCCGGCCACTCCCGCCGACAACGTGGTGCCCATGACCGGCACGGCGGCCGGGACCGCGGAGTCCAAGCCCGGGAGCCGGAGGAAGGCACGGTGAAGCGACGATCCTGTGCATCCCATTTGCACCGGGAAGGGCGAGATTTCGGATATGAAATCGCTTTTGGCTGCGCCGCCATCTAGCTGGGAGTCGCCCATGATGTGCGGGTAAGGCCCAGAGGGAATCAAACTTCTCAGTGTCGTCGCTCATACCAAGCTCATCCTTCCGGTGAGGGGCCCCTGCTATATGCACTGCTTTATCCGGCGTACTTTGGCCGATTTGGCCTCTCGATGGACATCCGCCACGCTTTTGGTTGAACGATTCATTGCGGATGTTTAGTTAGGTTATTGAGAAACTTCGCCACCCGCCTGCGCGGCAATCAGGTCCCCCCGCATGAAGTTGAGGATTCTCTCGCCTCGTTCATGAATCACCCTGCCCCAGTTGCCGGAATATCTCCAACGCTCCGGATCCCGATTGTGGTCCGCGTAGCTCCCCCCTTGGTAAGAATAACACTTTTCCGCAGGGTGCGTGTTGCCGACGCGGGTGTTCTCGGCTCTCGTCAGGAGGAGAAGGTTGCCCAAGCCATTGATAAACCCGCCAACCTCCTTCAGGTGCCTTTCCCTCACCTCGACGGGGACCTCGCCTTCCTTCGGGAAATCGTCGATCCATTCCCATTGCCAGTCCTGAGGCAGGATGTGCTCGACCGAGATTGTTGCTTTCATCACCTCGCGCAGGTTGGCGTCCCGGCTATCGGCCCATCAAGACTGCGCCGCCCCCGAGGGCACCATCCCCCATGCGGGAATCCATGACGCAGCGCCACATCCAACGCCGCGATGTCGGCACCCGTCTGGCCGCCGGAGATGAGTTTTTCGATCATGCGCCGGTGTTGGGTGGGGGGGGAGGTTTCCTGAGTTCGGCCCACAGCGGCTGAAGATCAGCCTCGTCCAAGGCCATCACGCGACAGCCCGGTTTCAGGGCGATCGCACGGGTGAGATGTTGCCGCGCCGCTTCCAGTCTGCCGAGTAGTGCCGCGTAGCAGGCCAGTTTGAAATGAACCATCGGCTCGGGGTCGTGAACCCGCAGGGCATCCAACAGCACCTGTTGCGCCTCCTCCAGCGTGCGGCAGCCACGGGTGCCGTAGGCGAGCCAGATCCAATGCAGGTAATCCTCGGGCCAGGTCCTTGTCAGAAAGCCGCCCACCTCCCGCAGCAACTCCCACGCGCCGGCATCCTGATAGACGTATGCGCGGAGGATCAGGACCTCCTTCACCGTAGAGTGTGGGCGGCAGTTGATACAGGCGGCACTCTATCCGAATGTCGCCATTGGCTTGCTCTTGAAGTCTCTCAATCTCTTTTGCAACAGATAGAACATCTGTCATTAGCCGACTATCAATTGCGTCTGTGCCTCGTGCCTCGCCCTTGGAGCGCAGTTGAGCACCTAAGCAGTATGGATGAATGAGCAGCAACTGAAAATAGGTTTTATCGTGGCTGGGATCGGCAGGCGAGGCAGCTAACGTGGTCGCCTCGCCGTGGCTCTTCACCTTGGCCTTGAGATCGTTCCAAGCCTTTCCGAATGCGCCCTTTCCCTGAACGAAGTCATTGAGCGAGATGCCCATAAGGCGGACATGAATTGGACCGCCGACTGAAAGGTCCTTGATTATGTCGGCGCTGGCCTCCTCCCGTCCGGAGTATAGACGACTGATTCCAATGGTCTTCATGGCTGCGAGGGAATCGCTGACTTGGCGGAGGTATGCCTTGGTCTCTTCCAGAGTGTCTAGTGTCTCTTCATGGACGTTAGCGATCATCTTCGACATTTCGGTGGAAAGTCCTCCAAGCGTTGTCTCTGTGGCGTTAGTGACGTCGGCAAGCCTCTTGGTAGTTGCTTCGATGAGAGCTTTCTGTGTTGCAAGATGCTGAACTACATTATCTTTCTCTATTTCGATGGTTACACCGCGAAGGGCATTTTCGGTGTCGCCAAAGAACAGAATGCGATCCAGGACATGAATGCCAGCCACAACCGTAAGGGTGATAAGAACCTCCTTGGCAAGACCCGAAGTGGCTGCCCACAATGGGTGTAACGTAAACAAGATTGAGAGGCCCATCAGAAAAAAGAAGACTACGGTCATCCGTTTAGGAGCTCTCTCCAGCAAATCGGTTAGCAAGGAACGGCGTTGAGGATTAGGCTTTCCACCGCTGTGGGGCGGAGAACTTCCTTGGTTAGAAGATTGGTTGGTGACCGTTGACATCGTCTGGGTGCTAAGTTGTTTGCAGAAACACAATCGACATGAACAACTGAAAGAGCCGGAGGTCGGACCAACCTGAAAATACCCATCCGGTCCGCCTTGCCAAGAAATTTCGTTGGGAAGTTTCGTTGGGAATTCGGCGGCGATTTGGCCACGGCCCCAGACCCGCTTCCAATCTGTACGCCTCCGGCCACCGGATAACGAGGCACTCGCGGCATTCCTCGCCCGGCGCTGGGGTGCTCCCATCACCATCACCCGCCAAATCGCGGAAGGAACCAGGGGCAATGTCAGGGCGGCGTCGGCGGATTTGGAGATGTGGATGGGGTAAGTGGCGGATATTTGGTTGGAGGCTATGATTTGACGGCGCTAATTCGGCAATCACCACGTCTGTTCTCAAATGGACTCCTTGCCGATCGAACGCCCGGTTTGATGGCCGATTTCATGTCTTGACCTGACCTAACTGGAATCAAGTAAGCGGCCCGACTGATCATCCCTCCGAGAAAAACCATTAACGCGGGAGAAATCTCAATCGGACCGCAAGTTGTGTCGCGACACGCAATTTACGCTTCTGGTTTGTTAGTTTGTCAAGAAAAACAGCTCTGCCAAAAAAACGCGCCCAGCCCCGCGCTTGCTTGGCCGCGCGACGGGGATGCTCGTTAACGCGTTCGGATTGTCTTTGGTATGCGCTGATCAATGTGTTCGAGGGAGGGATAGCCAAGTTTGCGACGCTCCCTGGATCACAGTCCGCAGGATTGCACCGAACTATTTCACGGGGGACGTCTGTTGCCGGTCCTCAGGACCGGGATGCCAATCTGGGAGTGTCAGAGCCACTCCAGTAGTCCGCGAAGCACGACCCTCAGGTGCTTCTGACGGGTGAAGGACAGGGCTGTAGAATCACTGGTAGCTTCAGCACACAATTGCGGACAAAAACTTCTCTTATGCTCTAACTAGTTAGAACCTAACTTCTTATGCGTTTTTCGCAGGTCACCGGAAAATACTTGAAAAAATGTGTCGACATTCTAACGAAAACCGGCAAGCTCGAAAAGTTAGCGTTAGTCGGCCCATGACCAATCCAAATCCACATTTTCGCGCGCTTGCGGCTTCTGGTCTGCTTCTCGGCATGGCCGGGGCCGGGCCGGTATGGGAAAAGCCGTCCTTGTCGCTGGGCTCGCTCGATGGGGACGGCGGGCTGAGGCAGCGTTTCGAGCTGGGCGTGTTGTCCGGTTCCCCCGAGTTTGCACTGCCGGTCCTTCTGGAGCACGGTTTCCGCGGGGATGACCCGGCCAGCGAATACAAGATCCCGCAGTTGGAGTCCTACGTCGCGCCCGAGGGCAGGGACCAGATCCTGTGGCTGGAGCCGGGCGGAACGCGCCATTATTTCAAATCCTCCGAGATTCTCGCCAAGGCCCCGGAAAAGCAAAAGGCGGAGTGGGTGGCGACAAAGTCAAGTGCCGGCGATTATGAGTTCAAATCGAACGACGGTTGGACCTATCGCTACGAATCCGGCAGCATTTGTTCCCTGCTCGCGCCCACAGGCCGCAAACTGCGCTTCCAGACGGAGGGGCTGCGGATTCGCCGGATCTATCAGGAGGCCGAAGGGAAGGAAATCAACCTGCTGGAGTCCAAGGACAACGATTCCGGTCAGCCGGAAAGCCTGCGGATCGGTCCGGATTTGCATGAATTCCGCTACGATCCAGACTCCGAGCAACTTGTGGAATGGCGCTCTCCCCGCATGGGCAAGCACGCGGTGACCTTTGAATACTCGAAAGGCGGACTGATCGGAACCGTGACCTTGCCCGAAGAACAAAAGCTCACATACACTTGGGGAGCTCGGGACGCAACCTGGCAGAAGGATTCTGGATTCGAGCTTCCGAAGACCGGCAATGGCGCGTTTCTGATCGCGGACAACGACTACAAGTTCCAATACGGTATCACGAAATCGGGGATCAACCTGATGCGGACCGACGCGCTGGGCATCCGCGAGGGCTTTGCCTTCAATCCGCTCACCCAGCAACTCGTGCGCAAGAACCGCGATGGCGGGGAAACGACGGAATTCTTTGGCGTGCGTGGTGTTGCCAAGAACCACTTGGAAAGTGCCAGAGATGCCCGTGGCCGCGAAACTGTCCGCCTGTCGTATGACGAAAAAGGAAGGGTGAAAACCAAACAAACTCCCGGTCAGGCCGAAATCCGCTTCGAGTACGATGCGCTCGACCGTATCACGAAAATCTTCCGGCTCGATGAGCTGAACAAGAGCTACGAATATCTCGGGGATTCCGAAAAACCGGTAAAAATCACCGACGCCCTCGGTCACGCCATTGAGATCACCTACCAGGCGGATGGCCAGGTCAAGAGCTACAAGAACCTCGACGGCGCCGTCTTTGATTACTCGTATGATGCGCTCGGACAACTCACCGAGCAACGCTATCCGATGGGTTACACCAAGACCCTCGAACGCGATGGCTTCGGGCGGATCACTCGGGTCAAGGAAATCGACGGCAAGGAGACTCGCTATGAATACACGGGCGAAAACCGCCTCGCCGCCGTCCGCGCCCAAGGCACCGTTTGGAATTACGAATACGATTCGGACGGGCAACTCGAGCGCCTGCTCAAGGACGGCAAAACCTGGCAAAAGACCGAGCGCGAGAAAGTGGCCGACAGTGGCGAATCCATCGTCCGCCAGACCGATTCAAAAGGTGACGAAACGGTGATCCATTTCGATCCCAAGGGCAACCTCGTCAAGCAGGTGGACGCCCTAGGCCAAAAGACCAGCTACAAACACGATGCCACCGGTCAGGTCACCGGTTGGGAGGACGAGCGCGGCGTGGCGGCCAATCTCGAACGCGATGCCCTCGGGCGTGTCGCCGGGGTGGACACGGGAGAGAATGCCAAACTCGAAATGGCCTACGATCTAACCGGGCGCATCCGCCGCAAAAACAACGGCGAGCAGGACATCCGCTTCGATTACGACAAGCCCGGACGTCTCACCAAAATCGACTACGGCAAGGGCCAAACCATCGACTACACGTACGACGACTTCGGTCGAGTCCTCACCGCTCTAACCGGGCAGGGCGTAAAAACGACCTACACCTGGGACGCGCTCGATCGCAAGACCAGCGAGCGCACTGACATCCCCGCCGCCGGCTACACCCTGCTCCAGTGGACCTACACCCCCTCGGGCCGCAAGGAGTCCGTGGCTGTCTTCCGGGGAACGTCCGCTTCCGGGGAGCGCCCGCTTCCAGCGGGCTCCTTTCCGCGTCCCGCGGAAAGTCTTCGCTTCCCTCTTCCCTCTTCTATCCAAAATCCACCATCCCCTATCAAAGAATCTTCACCCACCCTCCTCCAAAAAACCACCTACGAATACGATGCACTCGGCCGCTATACCCTCATCAAGGTCAACGAGATCCCAAAAATCTGGTACGACTACGACCCGCTCACCCTCCACCTCATTCGCAAGCGCTACTTCAACGGCTGGGTCATCGCCTACGAAACCTACGACACCGGCCACCCGAAATCCGTGGTCGCAACCGACGACATGGGCAAGACCGTCACCGATGTCCATTACATCTGGAGCGCCGACGGCAAACTCGACCAACGCACCCTCAACGGCGTCCTCCATATATACCATTACGATCCCCTCGGCAGACTCACCGAGGTCATCAAGACACAGGTGGGAAATCCAAAATCCTAAATCCTAAATTCTAAATCTGAAATCTGAAACTAGGATAATGAAGCTCAGCAACACTTTCAACAGCCCAATAACCAATAACTTCTAACCTCAACCCAACACCATGAAGACAAACACCAGACACTGGGCCGGCATCACCGCCGGCATCCTCAGCCTCGCAGGCTATGCATCCGCCGCCTCTGTAGGAAACGAGAAATACGTCTATGACGCCTCCGGCAACATCATCGAGAAACGCATCGATGGTAAAGTCACGAAGATGTCGTATGACAAAGCCAATCGAATCGTCGGCAAGGATAAGGAAGTATACAGCTACGATGCAGCCGGCCGCCCGGTGGCCGAACGATACGCGGACGGCCAAACCAGCCGCAACCTGAGCTACGGCTATGGCGACAAGGTGCTCGAAACACAGACGCAGAATTCCAAGGCCTGTTTTTACTACAACGCCGAAGGCCAGTTGGTCGGAAAAAATGTCAGGGGCAATGTCTCCACCTACACCTGGGACGGCAATGTGCTCGCCGCCGAAGGAGCCGAGGCATTCGCCAACGAGGCCCATATCTCCGGCGGAGTCCCTGCCTTAAAATCTGGAAAAGATATTGTAATATCCGATTATCTCGGCAGCACCTTGGTCTCAGGAGATGAAAATTTCATCAGCACTGCCTACGGCGAAGGATTGGAACAAGGCCGCTTTACCGGGAAGGTATTTGTGAAAGAGTTGCAATCGTATGCATTTGGCTACCGTCTTTACTCGGCAGAAACGAATTGCTGGGCATATTCTGATCCATCTGGATTTCCAGACGGAGCCAATAGTATCGCTTACGTAGGAGGAGATCCTTTATCGAAGGTTGATCCACTTGGTCTCTGGACAATAGAGGGTCCACTACCAGGAGCTTCTGGGACATATGGCGAACATGATCCTCAGGTACCAACCAATTCGCCTTGGATTCCACAAATCAAAAAAACGTGGGCGAAAGAGTGGTCTGCAACGGGTTGGTTTAAGACTCAGCAAAGTGTTACAGGACCATACAATAGCGCTTGGACGGGAACACTTTCGGCAGGGACCTCCACGACGACGACTTTTTCTGTAGGATTTCAAAATGAGCCTGTTACTCTTACCGCGAGCGTTGCTTCGTCAGTTAATACGGGATCTAGTCAGAGCAAGAATTTTGACGCAGTTGATCATACTGCCTTTGAGATGAGGGGTGCTATCAAAACAGGTGATATTACCAAGTACGAAGTATCGTGGATTTGGGATACTGATATTTGGTATCCCGATACTACCTACGGAAGCGGTGGAGTATTAAAGACCGTTATTGACACTAATGTGAAAGTTCCCACAATGGTGGGATATGAGGTATGGAAGGATGTGGAAAATTAATAAATATCGTTCTTTTTCCGTATGTGCTATCCGCTCTTGCTTGTGCTGCCATGAGCAGGAGCGCTAATCGATTGAGAAAATTAAAGTTTTTCATATACTCAAATATAAATCAATAATTTAAAATGAAAAGACTATTGACGGGTATTGCCGTATCATTTCCCTTTATTGGAATGGTTGTTTTTCTTTCGGCAAATTTTGAATCTAATATGAAAAATCAAGGTGCTTCCGAGGGTAATTCCAGAGAATCGCGGGCATCAATGGTTATCAGTCAGCGCAAGGTCAATAAATCCCAACCACCTTCCACACAGTCAACTGGTGAGGACGCAGAATTTTCGGAATTAATCAGGCTAGGTGACTTAAGGGGGTTCCATAACAAGGCGCAAAGCGATCCTCAGGGTGTCATTGACTATGTGGAGCAAAACTTTGAATCAATTGATCACGCACTAAGGCGGGGATACGCTATGTCGGCTCTTCACGCTATCGCGCGAGTTTCCCCGGAACTTGCATTGCAGTGGGCAAGCCAGTCAAAAATCTTTTCCTCGGAGAGGGATGCTGTACAAACTGTTTTCAGTGCCTGGGAAATGAAAAGTGAGAGTGACGTGAAATTGGCATTGAGCCATGCCAGTGATTTTAAGGGCCGAGAATGGGCCGTCTCGTTTATTCCAGATACAGTTGTAGCTTTAGCCCATTATTCTAATGAGGATGCTATTGATTGGATAAGAGGGAATCTAGCAAATAATATCGAGATTTATCGTCAAAGCATGCAGGGCGTCTTTTTAAATATTGCCGATAAGGATCCAAGTGTTTTTTGGCAAACAATTGGAGAATTTGAATCAGACCCTCTAATTACAAAATCTGCTTCTATAGCGCTAATCAATCTCTCAATTAGAAATTTTGATGCTGCCGAGAATTTGCTAAATGAGATCAGGACATCTCATGACAGTGGCTTTGCCGATAGTTATCTTAATACTATTAATAGTATTGCCCGCCAGAACATTGTAGAAAGTCCAGGCAAAGTATTAGATTTATTAATCAATAGTGGAATAAATGAAAAGGCAGCATATGAGCTTTTTGGTAATAATATGTTTTTTTGGGTTAGAGAATCACCCGAAAAGGCTTTAGGTTGGTTGAATTCTCGTGAGCAAAGTGAGAAGATCACCCTACTGTCAAACGATAATGTAATCAGATCAATCGCCGAATTTAGTCCTGAAAGAGCGATTAATTCGATTGAGGCGCAAAGTCTTCCAAAGGAACAGCTAATACGTGGATATAATGCTACTCTTCAAGTTTGGAGCGCGTCCTCGCCTGGTGCTGCTTTTGAGTGGATATCATCAAAAGAACCAGAAACCCAAAAAAAGGTAATTGATAGTTTTGTTAATGGAATGTTTTCAATAGCTCCTGATTTAGTTAATAGTTATTTGGCATCGCCAAGTATTGCTAATGAAGCTCGCGAACAAGGGTTGCAATCTTTGAAACAGTTAAGCCTAAAGAAATAAGACGCATCGGGATAAGTCCGCAATAACAGACATTGGCTTAATTCTCAGCATATGGGTCCTCGCTGATGAACATGGGGGCTGTAAATTGGAGGTGAAAATTCAAAAATGAGGATAGAACGACCCCTTTTCGACATTCTGTCATTTCTGGTCATGTTCACCAGCATGCTTTCGGCTGGCGCGGAGCTGTCTATCGACGTGGAGTCCGCATTGGAACGCGCAGGTGGCAATCGCGACGAACTGGAAAGCGCTCTTCGTGCGGTGAAGGGAAAAGACACGGACTATTTGCTTTTGCACGCTCCTCAATACGACTTGGTGAATCTAACTTCCAAACAGGTAATCGAAAACGTCACATGCGCCCGAGAAGTACATGAAGCCCTGCCGTATCTTGCCAGGAAGCTGGACGACGAGCTGTGGCGCGATTGGGTCTTGCCGAATCGGGTGCTGGATGAGGATGTCGGATTGTGGCGCAAGGATTTCTACGAGCGGATGCAGCCTGTGGTGCAGGGAAAGAAAAGCGTGCGGGAAGTGGTAGAGGTCATCCATACGTGGCTGATGGTGCCGAATGAGACTGGGACAGCCAGGGTTGGCCTCTGCGATGCTGAGAACCGGCCCAAGACTCCCCTTCAAGTCCTCAAGTTCGGCGGCGGCACCTGCGGCGAATTGTCGATGCTGTTCGTGTGCTTGTTGCGTTCGGTGGGGATTCCCGCCCGGCATTGCATGATGAGTTGGAAGTACAATTTGGCTGACCGGCATTTCTATTGTGAATATTGGGATGCGCAGTTGCGCCGATGGGTCACTTTGGATTCGTCCGACAACCAGCCAATCACAGGCACCAGAACGCCTCAGGAAAAGGCGAAATCCGGGAATTGGAATTCGTTGGCGTTGTATGTGCACCCGGGATTCACCGGCACGCGAGACATTTATGACACGGATTGTTTTGGTCGATGTTTGAATGTGAGCGAGAACGTCTGTGCGAAGTACTCACTTAGGTTAGGCGCAAGGGAAGGCATTTCCGGGCATTCAACAGCTTATGTTTGGAATCTACAGAACTGGCGCGCAATCGCCGGAGCCGCACCAAATGACAAGGGTTCTTCTGCGGAAATCGTCTTGGCAGATACCCGGCGGGTTGACCGTCCGGTTCTGTTCACCTTGATCAAAGACAATCAACTCTGGTGGGGATTGCGAAGGCCGTCGCCGGCGTCGGCTGCTATTCCGTTGGAGCGGGCGGAGGCGGGCCGGTGCCTGCATTGGCGTGATTACGAAGATCCGTAAAATGAATTTCAATAGGCCACGCATGATGTCGAGCAAGGGGCTTTTTTGGATCCTCTGCACAGGCGTTTTGACTGTTCAGGTCGCGCTATCGGCCTACTACGATCAGTCGGTTGGCGACAAGCAGGAAGCCTACCGCTTCCTCGATCAGGTCGAGAAGGAGGTTGGCACACAGGAATACGAGTCCGTTTCATACGATCTCGCGATGCACCTGGCGCTCACGCTTGGGCGCATCGATAAGGACCACATGACGTCGCAGGCTTTTGTCAACCACTTGCGGCAGGTGGAGCGTGCCAAAGAGCGTTTTTACAAGAAGAAGAAGCTGACGGGAGAGGACGTTGAGAGCTATCTATTGCCCTACCGGATTCGCTACGAGCCGACCTCGAAACCGGAGTGGCTGGTCACCATCGCTGGCCATTTCCAACCGATCACCGCCGACGCCACAAGTGCCGACGATGCGGCAAGGGCGGTGCTGGGCTGGACGGCTGTGAATCTCAAGTTGTTGGACCCGGCATTGTCCTACAAGCTCCCCTTGCGCGGCGACCTGGATTCTCTAACGGTTCTCAAGGGGAGATGCGGCAACGAGTTGGATCTCGCCATATTCGGGGTGGCCGCGCTGCGGGCCTCTGGGGTTGCGGCACGGCTCGTGTGGGCGCCAGCGCTGAGGGGTGAGATTGGCGGCAAGGTGTGGATGGAGTATTTGGGAGAGGCCGGGAAGTGGATCCCGTGGGTGCCTTCGTTCAGGTCCAGCGCT
>TBL_comb47_HYPODRAFT_10005154_pt1 | contig 14697 bp, 15 predicted proteins | sample TroBogypolimnion_40_FD_10682 | JGI IMG/M metagenome (IMG submission 10682)
TAACATTACAACCAATAGTTACTTTGTAGGTACATTTGCTGGTAGTATTAGTGGAAACGTAACAGCTGCCGGCTCAAATACACAAGTACAGTACAATAATAGCGGTAACTTAGCTGGCTCAGCTGGATTTACATTTAACCAAGCAACAAATGCCATGGCAGTTACTGGCAATACTACATCAGGTAATTTTTTAACTGCTGGTTTAATTTCAGCTACTTCAACAATTACAAGTGCGGCAAATATTTCAGGTGGTAATATATTAACTGCTGGTCAAGTGTCAGCAACAGCCAACATAATTGGTGGCAACGTATTAACTAGCGGCTTAATTTCAGCTACTTCAACTATTACATCGGCTGCAAATATAACTGGCGGCAACTTATTGACGGGTGGATTAATAAGTGCTACTTCAACAATTACCAGTACTGCCAATATCTCAGGTGGTAATGTATTAACTGGTGGATTAATTTCAGCTACTGGCAACATTACATCAAATGCCAACGTAATCGTTGGCGGCAACGCAACTACTGGTGCGGCATTATCTGGATCAGGCTTATTAGCTGGTAATTCGGGCGGAACTCCCCTAGCTACATTTGTATATAACAGCACTACGCAAGGTTGGTTAAGCAACGTCAGTGTTGCTCCAGCTGCTAACACATCGGTAAATTTGGGAACTACTGGCAACTGGTGGAATAATTTTTACGCACTCAACATTAACTCAAGTAACGTCGCTGCCACAAACAATATATCAGCTACTGGCAACTTATCAGGAGGTAATGTATTAACAGGCGGAATAGTATCGAGTACGGGTAACGCCATTCATGGCAACATCCTAACTGCTGGATTAATTTCCGCTACAGCCAACGTAATTGGTGGCAACATCATAACTGTCGGATTAATTTCCGCTACAGCTAACGTAACTGGTGGCAACTTGTTAACTGGCGGATTGATCAGCGCAACTAGTACAATTACCAGTACTGCCAATATCTCAGGCGGCAATATATTAACTGGTGGATTAATTTCCGCTACTTCAACAATTACCAGTACTGCCAATATCTCAGGCGGCAACTTGTTAACTGGCGGGTTGATAAGTGCCACAGCCAACATAACTGGTGGGAACATATTGACAGGTGGATTAGTTTCAACTGTTGGTAATATCTACACCGGTGCCAGCAATGCTGGTTATGTATACGGTAATGCTTACTTCATGACTGGACTTGGAAATGCTATTGCCAACTCTGTTACCAAATTAGTTAATGGAACCAGTTTTGCCAATATTGCCACGGCCAATGGCAATTTAGTTATTTCAATTGCTTCCACAGCCAATACAGCAAACTCTAATACTGTGGCAACTTTTTATGACACAGGGGTAAACTTTACTGGTCCAGTCAGTGCGTCAGGTAATGTAACTGGTGGAAACATCTTAACTGCTGGTGTTGTAAGTGCGACAGCAAACATTACAACCAGTGCTTATCTTAATATGGCTAATAGCGCCAACGCTGCTGGCCCCGGAGCACATGTGACATACAATACTACACTGCAAAGTATAGACTTTACATTTGGATAATGGAGAAATTTAATGACATTTTTAGCGGCAAGATTATACAATACAGGTAATTTATTGATAGCAAACACAATTCAATTTGACGAAGTTACTTACAGTAACGCTAGAATTGCCAATGCCGCGTGTTATGCTGGATTATTAGACGAAGTTACACAACCTGCAGGAGTTCCGTTGCGTATTTTAAATAACGGTACCATGCAAACTGGCAATATAGCAGGATCCAACGGAATTTTTGATGAATACACAGGAATATCATAAATTAGTATATGGCTCAATTACAAAGCGGATCTAAGGTATATGGTAATCTAACAGTTCAAACATTTTTAACGGCTACTGGCAATGTTATAAGTGGTAATATTTTAACTGGTGGATTAATTTCAGCAGCTGGCAATACTTACGCAAATATTTTCATAACAGCTGGATCTGGTGGTAATATATCTGGTACAGGTAATATCACTGGTGGCAACTTATTAACAGGTGGACTTATAAGTGCCACTGGTAACGTTACCGGTGGTAATATATTAACGGCTGGTTTAATTTCAGCAACAAGTACTATAACAAGTGCCGCTAATATTACAGGTGGTAACATAACCACTGTGGGTCTTGTAACAGCCACTGGTAACGTCACTGGTGGTAATATCTTAACAGCCAATAATATTTCAGCTGGTGGTAATATTACTGTCAGTACGGGCACAGGTGGTAATATTTCTGGTGCCAACGTAATTAGTGCCAACACTTTTACAGCTTCTGCCAACATAACAGCAGCCGCATATTATGGTCCATTGGCCAATACAACAAGTAACGTCTATATAAATGCCGCCGCAGGTAATATAGCAATGACAGTAGGCGGTGTTGCCAACGTGGCTGTGTTTTCCAACACCGCTGCATTCCTTACTTTAAGTACAGGTAACACCACTGTAGCACCACTGGTACTAGCCAACTCCGCTACAAGATTAACTACACAAACCATTGGAGCAATAGAATTTGCCAACAGTTCATTGTTCTTTACACCATTTGCCGCTAACCGTGCTGTGGTTTCAACACCATTCTTTTACAGAACCGGTGCCACAGCCAACACCACCAACGTGAACACAGGTCAGTCGTGGTTGGGTGTAGGCGTACAGTTAAATGCCAACACAACTTACAACTTTACCGGGCTGTTTAACATAACAACCTCCAACGTCAACAGTCACGTTGAGCAAATTGGATTTGGTGGTACTGCTACTTTGGCCAACATTTATTATACAGCTACTCGTCTTCCATCCACAGTGGCCAACGGCGCCAACGTGTTTACACAGTATTTTAGTGCCAACACCCTGGCCAATATGACACCGGCAATTACTACCGCACAAAACTCAATTTATCAGCTGAGTGGAACAGTATCAACCAACGCTGCTGGTAGCTTTACCCCGCAATGGGCCACCAACGTGGCTATCAGCACCACTGGACAGTTCTTGGCAGGCGCAACATTCCGTATTGAACCAATCTCTCAGGGCAATACCACTGTCAGCGTTGGTGTCTGGGCTTAATATGGGGGTAATATCAATTACAGGTGGGGTAACAATTACAGGCGGTGTCAACACCACTGATCTGGTTGTACCCGCTAATTATATCATTGTTGCCGGTGGCGGTGGTGGCAATACAACCAGTGATAGAACAACCGGAGGTGGTGGTGGCGGCGGTGTACTTTCTGGCCTAGCATACCTAACCCCCGGAACTGTGTATTCAGTTGTTGTTGGCGCCGGTGGCACAGCAAATAATAATGGCGCCAACTCAACAGCATTTGGTTTAACAGCTATTGGCGGTGGTGCAGGTGGAAACACAGCAGGCGCTGCCAATTCTGGTGGATCAGGTGGTGGAGCATATCATAATGCTGGTAGTACAGCAGGATTGGGAACACCGGGACAAGGATCAAACGGCAGTGGTGGTGGGTATGATAGTGGAAACGTTCAGTTAATATTTGGTGCTGCTGGCGGGGGTGGCGCCGGTGGTGTTGGTGGAGCCGCATCTAGTTCACTTACAGGATCTGCCGGCGCCGGAGGTGTTGGATATGTAAATCCAATTATAGGATCTACTTCAGGGCAAAACGTAAGTGGTGTTTATTATTTTTCTGGTGGTGGTGGTGGTGGAGCACAATATGGTAATCTCGCCACTAGTTATACTGCTGGCGCAGGTGGGTTAGGCGGCGGTGGCGCTGGGGGAGCAGGAAATGTCAACGCTGCTACAGGAGTTAACGGCACTGCCGGAACTGTAAATACCGGTGGAGGTGGTGGCGGGGCTGGGGCAGGTGTTGCTCAGGCAACTGGTGGTGCTGGCGGCTCTGGAATAATAATTTTTTCCGTGCCAACTGCCAAATTTTCAAATGTGTTTGCCAATGCTACTGTTACAACTAGCGGAGCAAATACCATAATTACATTTACAACCGTTGGAAGTGGTTCATACACAGCGTAGCACTAATTCAATTTGTTATTAAATAATTGCTCTTGAATAGTTGAAATTTTACTTTGTACCGCTTCAAAGTTTATAGTTGACCAAAGCCCAGGGTGCAGTGGGCGAGGCCATGTTCCCGAAGTAATCCAAGCATAACCTGAGTGTTCTTCATTTAATCGAGGGGTAAACTCTGACTCTACCACAGCAAAAAAAGTATTATATTCAAATACGCCGTCTGCCGATGTAAATTTTTCCAATGGAATTAATTTAATATACTCAGGCATAAATCCCAGCTCTTCTTGACATTCTCTAGTCATAGTGTCTAGTAATGATTCACCCAGTTCAGACTTTCCACCAGGCAAACTCCATGAATCTGGGTGTTTAACATCATTCCTCATCAAATACAAATAGCGATTAGTAGACTGAGAATAAAACCAAACGCCCACAGCTGAAATTATATTTGTCATAGTGTGATATTTACTACAAAAAGATTACTGCGTGTTATATTATAAGCGACCAGAACCCGCCTCTGTATAGACCCTGGTATGATTTGACCCAAGCCTCACCACTCCACTTGTACTGGATTTCTGTAGTTATGTTAGTCACGTATTGAGTATTGATGGGACTACTCATCGAATCAAAAGCAACTACCCAAGCATCGCCAGTGTACTCAACAATGTCATTGGCGTGAGCAATCAATATTTGACCACTGGCTCCTGCCCATGCTTGAGCATAGCCATTATCACTGCCAGTTGCTTCTGTCAACAAATAACGCTGACCGGTAGCTGCCGGAGCTAACCCCAACCCCGGACCACTGGCCAGTGGATTAATAACTGAGTTTACCGGGGATAATGTGTTTGAAGGTACTGATTCTTCCATTACTGTATACAGTAAAAATTGGTCATTAGTTGGGTCAAACGCCACCGTTCCATACACCTTACTACCATCTTCTTGGGTTAGTGCTATTAAACTTATACCTGGGCGCAATACTCCGTACATATTAATTACAGGAGTCCAATTTACATTACTGGGTTCAACAGGATCTGGTGGAGCTAGTTGATAATTTTGTTCATCTACTATAGCTGATTGTGCTAATATCTGTAATTTATTGCCAATAAGCACAACTTGATAGCCGTATGGCGTGATATATTGACGTGTGCCCAATAGTAAGTCACTGTCGGCAATGGCATTAACCAAATCTCCGCGGGCGTCGTAAATTGATGCAACGATAGTTTCTACAACTCCCAATTTTTTAACTTTAGCAGGCAATGATAGCCAGATGGGAAGCACAAATTTTAGTGTGGCAACATCAATGGGATCACCTGTGCCCACAGGAATCGTTTTACTGCTCCATCCAGTTGATGCCAATTCAACAATACTTAAACTGGTCCAATCTAAAAAATTATCTGTGCTTTGTATTTCTAAACTGGGATTGAATAAAGGCAATATTTGCTCTAAAATCTGCATTTTTTGATTGGTATTTGAAGTCCAAATGTCTAAACTAATGGACAACTTGTATGGCGCTGGCATATAGCGTTCAACTGTGAAAGCATTGCCTTGCGTAGTTTCATATGTGCCTGTAGCTGGATCATATTCGCGTTGGCGGATAGATTTGTTGTCAACATAAGTAGGATTTTGCATACGAGGCCGGTCAAAATCCAAGCCAGTAATATAAAATGTCATTAATGGAGTTGACGGCATATTACTAGCTGAATTTTCTTGTAATATAGTTTGTGCTTGCCGACTACTGTCACCATATCTAACAGGCACACGATAAAGTGTGTCGCCCGTGTTGGCTGCTCCGGCTTCGTTGCGCCCAAATTCAACAGAAAAACCACTGAACATTCTAGCAAATTGTATTAAGAAACGACGTATCTGTTCATCGTAGAAGAATTGCTGTGCCATTATTTTTTCCTTTTACATTTATCGCCGTGATACCTGTAATAATTATTGCTTGCCATTTCGAGTTTACAATGAGGACATTCTAGTCTTTCCATTTGTTTTTTCCTCGGCAAAATTCGTTTTTTGTTAGTAAGTGTAATACAATTATCTCCATGATACCGGGCGTAGTTGCTTTTACCAAATCCTGATACATTGCAATGAACACAAGTCCATAATTGTTTTGCCGGATGCGTTCCATCATCTAACATACGCTTATTGACTTTTCTTTGAATTGTACCACCTAAAAAATTATGTGTTCCATTTTTTACAGCATCAGTTGCGTGACTTGTTCCATCAGCTCGACGTAACAAATGATGAGTGCCTGCTCGAACACGGTCTAGCGATACACTACTACCGTTATTTTGTTTTTTAAATCTATTATTTTTTGCTGCCACTCCGCCTCCAGTTTCAGGTATACGATTAGCATAAATTTTATTACCAAAATCATCAGAAGCATTTACCACATTTAATAATGTGCTGTAGTATCTTCCTAACTGCGACATAATTTTTCGATCAGTGCCACTATATAAAATTTCAGTTTCTACATTATAACCGTGTTGCGATAAATGTGGAACCCAATCTTTTCCTGAACCAGAATAACGATACGGATCGTAAGATGTTTGTCCTAAATATTTTAGGCCGGTTATTTTGTGAGTTTTAATATACAGCGTATAAGTTTTCATTATCGTCCTAATGGTGGTGGGTTGGGCGGCAAGTTGCCACCATCGTTGCCATTGTCAGCCTGAGGTTTAAGCAACTCAGATAAACTTTGACGACTTGGAATATTACCTTGATCCGATGTTGGAACAGTATATGGATTATTTACAAACGAGCTACGCTGTGTTTCATTTGTCAAGCCCCAATCTAATGGAGTACGGACATCGTCGGAAATGGCGGCCCAAAATTTACCATTATAACGGAACAATCTGTTGGGAAAATAATCCAAGCGCAAACAGTAATCCCCCGATGCAGGGTGATGCGGGAACGAAACTCCCGGAGTAACTGGCAAACCATTCGGAGCCATCTTATCACCAGTGAGATAACCCATAGTATAACCAAAAGATGTTGGGGTATTACCTTGGTCTTGTTGCGTACCATCAACTGTAACATTGGGATTGGCAGTGTCTATTCCAATACTGTTTGGGAAACCTTCCGGCGTTGTTGGTAATATATAAAATGAAACATTGTCATAACCACTTAGTGGAACATCAGCATTGGCTTGTACTACTAGAGCATCATTAATTGCCAGATCTTTATTTCTTGTAGAGTTAGCATCAGCAAGTGTAGTTGGTTTGTCAATCAATGCCCAGTAATTGGGGTCAGTGATAGGTGTCCCGGGCGGCACATTTTTTGTTGCTTCGTAATATTTTCCGCCGTCATTAACTATATCACCAGCAGGATAAAAGTTTCCATTGTCCCAAATATTATCGGGCATAAATGGCTGATCTAAAATTTGTTGGTATTCTTGGGCGTTAACCATTGGGGTGGCTTTGACACGCCAAGTGTGTGGTAACCAAGTTTGAGAGAACCCTTCGGCGGCATAGCTGGCATCTTGAATCACATAATACTTTGGCAGTGCTCTTGTAATATTAGCATTAAGCGGATAGTAATCTTTTAAATTGGGCAACTCCAATACGTCGCCCGACATTAACTTACGCCCAAAGGTGTCAATCATTTTATTATAATGAAATTGAATAAACAATGTATCGTTATTTAAAAATAACCCAAACTGCGTTAAGTCAAAATCAATATCTTGATGAGTATAAACCCCACGCATGATATAAACATTGGGATCATAAGCGCGGTCACGATTTTCAAGCAATAGCAAATCTTCAATAAACAAAGGATTTTGTGATGAATAAACCGGAAGTGTGGCATCTTTATTTCCAGGATTATCTGTGGTGTCTACAATAGGTCCCAAATATTTGTGGACGTAAATGTCAACTCCGCCCACAGTAAATCTCTCCTCGATAGTTCGATCTAGGAACTGATAATCATTCGTGCGGTTTGGGCGCCAAAGGCTAAGTTTAGGCATAGTAATGTATTTAGCTGGTTATAGGTTGACTGTTTATTCCAAAAGCTATATAATAGTTGTTATGGATACTATATTAGACCGTATAAATCAAGCAGAAAAATCAATATCTACCGTAAAAAGTAAGGTAGCTTATAAAGATCTGCGCAAAATGCTGGCTGGGGTTGATAAGGTAGTAACACAATTAAGCCAAGAAAGTGTAGAGTGTCGTAGACTTAAACGCGACACTTCAAAATATCAAGATTTACTCACAGAAGCTACTCAACTTTTGGATAATTTAGAACAACACATTACTTTCGCATCATTAATAGGTTGACATTTTACTAACTTGAATATAAACTAATAAAACTATGGCAAAAAACGAAATTGTAATTAAAAGATTAAATCCCAAACACATCGAACAAAAGTACACAGGTGACGAACCTGAGTGGAAATTTCAACCTGAAGAGTCTAATCGTATTAGCGCATTTGCTAAAGGATTTGCTTGGTATAATCGATACTATAACAAAAAAGATGCCAAGGAAATGATTGCTCAATACTTACATCTTAACCATCGCGAACGAGATGCTAAAACTATTCGTGGCATTCCAGATAGTCAAATTCGTGTAACACCGGCGTGGGTATGTCGTATGACCACAATGGGATTAGTACTTAACGAACATGAGCAATGTATTATCGACGAGCAAATTGCCGAAATGCTTAAAAGTAAACAAGAAGTTAAAAAAGCCGCCGCAACAGATGGGGAAGTTGAAGAACAACGATTAACAATTCAAGACCATTTGCGTGAAAAAGCATCAGAGTGTGCTGGCGAGCTTGAAGGAATGTTTGACGATTTTATTGTGGCAGGAGCGAAAATGTCGGCTGATTTTAAACCCGTGGCATTAATTCGTGGCATGAACATCTCCCCGCAAATGATTCCCAACATTACATCAGTTTGGAATCTACGCTTACAAGAATTTAACACAGTACTAGATGGTGACGACGAACAACTAGTAGAAGGTTACAGTCACTTGTCCAAATTACAACTTAAAAATTGTGTAAAATTCTGTGAAACGGTTATAAATGATTGTGCTTCCTACATTCAAATTAAGAAAGTAGAGAAAAAACCACGCACTAAAAAGGCAGTAAGTCCAGAACGTGTAGCCAACAAATTTAAATATCTCAAAGAATTTGCCGAGTTTAATCTTAAATCACAAAGTCCAGCTAGTTTAGTTGGAGCAAGTGAAGCGTTTTTATACGATTCAGTAAAAAGAAAACTTGTTTATGTTGTTGCAGATACGCACTTAGGTACTTTTACTGTTAAAGGCTCCGCCGTTATTGCTTTTGATGCGGCACAGACAGTAACTAAAACATTGCGAAAACCAGCCGACCAATTGAAAGAATTATTAAAAGGCGGTAAGCCAGTAATGCGTAAATTCTTCAAGGATATTAAAGCAACCGAAGCGAAATGGAACGGTCGAGGCAACGAAAATTTAGTAATATTAAAAGCGTGGTAAAAATGCTAAATATAAGGACGAGGGAGTCCTTATGGCACTGGAAACAGAATCCACACTTGAAACATTAAAACAAGATTTAATTGAATACATCAGGCTACAATTAGCAGATCAAATAATTGATATTGAGCTAGATGCGGCTCACTATGAAGCAGCTTATCGCAATGCCATAGGTACATATCGCCAGCGGGCAGAAAACGCCTATGAAGAAAGTTATTCTTTCATGGAGCTAGTGACCAATGTCAATATCTACGATTTGCCACAGGAAGTAATACAAGTTCGTCAAATTTATCGCAGAAGTTTTGGTGATTCAACCGGCCCGTTTGCCTCAAATTTTGATCCATTTAGTCAAGCTTCATTAAATGTATACCTTATGAATTTCAATGTTTCAGGCGGCCTAGCAACATACGACTTTTATTCACAATATGTAAAATTAGCCGGACGTATGTTCGGTGCTTTTATGAACTATACTTGGAATCCAGTTACCAAAAAACTACAACTTATTCGAGATCCCAAAGGCACGGGAGAAAGTGTTTTACTTTGGACATACAATTTGAAACCAGAAGTTAATTTACTACAAGATTTTCAAATTAAACAATGGATTCGAAATTTTATGTATGCCAATTGCAAAGTAATTATTGGTGATGCTCGTGAAAAATTTGCCACAATCAATGGTCCGCAAGGTTCAACATCCTTAAATGGTGCCGCAATGAAAGCCGATGGCGAACGATTAATGCTACAATGCTACGAAGACCTCAAAAACTATGTAGATGGATCGGCTCCGCTTACTTGGGTAACTGGTTAGGTAGTCGGATAAGAAATTAACCTATGTAGTCGGTTAGCATAAATAATAGTATGAAAAATATACTATCGAATATTATTGATAACGATTTAAGTTATAATAAATCTGCTACAAGATATCTTTATAAAACTCATCCTGAGTTATGGACAGACATTATCAATGCCACAGCATTTCTTCCTGTCACTGCAAAGCCTAAGCAACGCATTTGGCATATAGTAAACAACATTTATGAAATACCATTATGTCCTGTCACAAATCAACCGGTTAAATGGCACGAAAATAGATATCTCGAGACATTAAATCCTCGAGCTAGTATGTTATTACAACATAAACGCGGAGATTTTGCTCACGGACACAGTCCAGAAATAAATGCTAAACGAAGCAAAACTAACAAAGCAACTGCTAATCGCGGTCGAAAATATAGGGATCTTAAAACATACACATTGGCTGATAGAGAAAAATCTAAACAAACCTGCTTAGAAAAATACGGTGTAGAAAACGGTAGTCAAACAAAAGCCGCTAAAGAAAAAATCTACCAACGAGCAGTGGAGCGTGGCTGTACTCGCCGAGAAGAACGATCGCTACGCCGCTTATATTATGATGCTGTATGGCGGATTACCGAGGAAAACTGGCGTGATCATTTTGATGACATTAACCCCACGAGATTGAACCGAAGCCATAATGCATTGGACCATATTTACAGCATCCAGCAGGGATTTAGAGAATCGATACCACCATACATCATAGGGCATTATACCAATCTCCGCGTGATTGGACTAAGTGAAAATGGTATAAAAGGCATGCGATGCGACAAGTCTAGAGACCAATTATTTGGCGATTTCTTTGGATAAAAATCTGTTGTAATTAAATCGTAATCATGCTATAATAGTAGTATTATGAATAACATGAAAATTATATGTCCAGTCACCTAATGCTGGATATTGAAGGACTGGCCACAACGCCAGATGCTGTAATTTTGACTATTGCCGCCCAATCTTTTAATCCTTTTGGAACGGGTTATTACGATGACAGATTCTTTTATACTCGTGTTACATTAGAAAGTCAAGAAGACCGAGCGATAAATGATGAAACTGTAGCATGGTGGGCCACACAGGGCAAAGCGCAGGAAGAAGCATTTAACGAAGAAGGACGCATATCGTTAGATGATGCGCTGACTGGTTTACATAAGATAGCATGGCAACACGATTATATTTGGGCCAACGGACCATGTTACGATATTAATATTTTAGAACACGCTTATCGTTCTAGAAATAAAAAACAACCATGGCAATTTTATCGAATTCGAGACGCCAGAACAGTATATTCCCTACATCCAAACTTGCCTAGACCCCCAACTAGCCACCATGCTCTTGAGGATTGCAAACGACAAATAGACATGTTACAAGCGGCATTTCGGCAATTAAATATTAAAGATATTAAATGACTTCAGTAGAAATTGTAGATGCGCTAATTGATCCCACAGAAGCTGGGGCATTAATACAACAGTCATTTGACTATAAACCCGCTGGGCGAATGCCCGATCTTGTTAGCAAACAAGTAGAACAACGCATTGAAATTGAAAAAATAGTTTATCTCATTGGCCTAGTTGAACCACCACGATATTATATACTCGCTCGAGATCAAAATAAATTAGTGGGATTTGGAATTGTTAGTGAATCAAATTTACAACATTTTTATGACTTAACTTGGGTATGCGTGGATAAAAATTATAGAGGTCAAGGCTTGGGAAAACGTATAACAAGCAAGGCTGTAGATTTTGCCGCTGCCAAAGATAGAAATATTATAATAACAACTGATGCTCCTAAATTTTATACCGATTTAGGATTTACAACCAGTTCAGAATTTAGAACTGGTTGGTACTTAATGTTGTCGCCCACTTTAAAGGAAAAATTATGATTATTGGTATTTGTGGATTGATTGGTTCTGGCAAAGATACTATTGCTGATTACTTACAAAATATACACCAGTTCCGACGAGAATCATTTGCCCATACACTTAAAGATGCTGTAGCCGCTATATTTGGATGGGATCGAGAACTATTGGAAGGCCGCACAAGAGAATCTAGGGAATGGCGCGAACGAGTTGATCCATGGTGGGCAGAACGCTTAGGCATGCCCAATTTAACACCCCGTTGGGTATTACAATACTGGGGCACAGAAGTTTGCCGCCGAGGGTTTCACGACGATATTTGGATTGCTTCACTTGAAAATAAACTACGCACCATACATGATGACGTTGTAATTTCAGATTGTAGATTTCCTAATGAAATTGCAGCTATTAAAAGTGCTGGTGGCCGAGTAATTCGAGTAATTCGCGGACCGGAACCTGTTTGGTACGAGTTTGCAGTTTCTGTCAATACTGGTAGGGATCGGTCAGCGCAACGATTTTTAGGTAAATATAATGTACATGCCAGCGAAACAGCATGGGTTGGCACTAAATTTGATGCCGTGGTTGACAATAATGCGCCAGGGCTTGATAACTTATACGCTCAAGTTAACGATCTTCTTCAAGATCTCCGGGCCGCCAAGGCAAATCAGTCTTTTGAACTTCAATAGCACAGTTTTGACAAACGGTTTTTAAGTTTTTTATTGCAGAATTATTTAAATTTCCGTCCACATGAAACACCAATAATTGTGCAATATATCTTGCCCTGAATCCACAACGGTCACAAATTGTTTTTTTCTTATATCCCGTTCTGGCCCACTGTGGATCTGCAAGTTTGATTTTTCGACTTCGCTTTAGACAATTTTCACAACGACTACGATAATAAACTTTTTCACCTCGATAGCAATTTATAGCGCACAAACGTTGGTTACAGGCTTTACATAATGGTCGATTCATGGAGTATTTAGTTAAATTTCATACAAAAACCTTACTGTAAGGGATTCATTACACCTCTATTTTTGCCTTATGGAATAAATATTAGTAATTAATTAAAAGGATTTTACAATGGCTAACACATTATTATCTCCAGGCGTACAAGTCACAGTAGTTGACGAAAGCCAATATCTTCCAGCTGCAACTAATTCAGTTCCGTTGATAGTACTAGCAACAGCATCAAATAAAGCAAATGCCGCCGGCACAGGAATTGCTGCGGGAACATTAAATGTTAATGCTGATAAATTATTTTTGGCAACCAGCCAACGTGCTTTGCTTGCCCAGTATGGTAATCCATTATTTTATACAACTACTAACGGCACACCTATTAACGGTTATGAGCTCAACGAATATGGTTTATTGGCTGCCTATTCTGCTCTTGGAGTTACTAATCAATGTTATATTTTACGTGCAGATATTGATCTTTCAGCTCTTACTGCCTCATTAGTGCGTCCAAAAGGCGCACCAGCTGACGGTGAATTTTGGTTGGATGCTACCAATACTTTGTGGGGATTATTCCAGTGGAATCAAGCCACTGGGGTGTTTACAAATGAAATTCCGTTAGTTATTACAGACCCAGCATATTTAACAGACATGTCCACCGTGCCATTGAATACATATGGCAGTATTGGAAATTATGCTGTAACTGCTACAAGTACTTCTAATCCTATTTACTTTAAACGTGGTGGACCAACAAGTACACAAACTAATGATACTAATATTAGTATGCTGTTTAATACATGGGTATTAGTTGGAAGTAACGATTGGCAAACTTCTTGGGCTACGGTTCAAGGACAAAATACACCCTCTACTTTAACTCCGGGGGACACATTTACAATCAATTCAACATATAGTGTAACGGTTCCTGGATCTCCAAATGATACCGTCACAGGATTGGTTGATGCAATCACTGCCGCAAATATTCCCGGAGTTCATGTTGCCAATATTGGTGGAGCATTGAACATATATGCTAATAATTTGTCGGCAAGTAATGGTTCTACTGTTGATGGTAAAGTTGCTATTACTGGTACTCCTGCTTTACTCACTGCGTTGGGAATTACAGCCAGTACATATTATGCTCCACAATATCAACCTAGTCCAAGTTATACAGTTCCACAATGGAATAAATTTAGTACTAGTCCAATGGGTGGTGCTCCTACTGGGTCCGTATGGCAAAAAACAAATACTGTAAATCTTGGTACTGATATAGTACTAAGCAGATATAATTCAACTATTGAAGTATTTGTTAAACAATCTTGCCCACTTTATGCAAATGATGCTGAAGCAATTTATGCCTTGGATCCATCAGGTGGTGGCCAAAGTATTCCAGCTACATCAACTTACGCTCAGTACGAACCGTTGGCTAATGGTACAGCAGGATTAGTAATTTATGAAAGATTCATAACTGGCCCAACTCTTGTAACCGGAGGAGTTGCATTTACCGGTACAGGCACTCCATTTACTCCAGGCAATTCATTTACAATTAGTGGTACAGAACCAGGAACAGCAGCATTAACTACTGTTACGGTTTCAATTGGTG
>TBL_comb47_HYPODRAFT_10005155_pt1 | contig 14697 bp, 6 predicted proteins | sample TroBogypolimnion_40_FD_10682 | JGI IMG/M metagenome (IMG submission 10682)
CTGAAATAATAATAAATTTCTTCTCAGTGACCTCAGTGGTGCTCCGTGTTTCAGTGGTTTTTTGACCCGCTTGTCCTAAAGTTGGCGATTTCTCGACCCTCTTCCCCTTAACTTGACGCGCATGCCTGCCGGTGCGTTTCGTGGAGGTCTCGCGGGTCAAAAAGCCCGGCAAACACGCCACCCCCGAGGAACTCGCCCAGTGGAAAGAGGCCCGGCGGCAATTCAGACTCAGACATCCTGATCCCAGAGGAAGATGGATGAGCCTTTCAACAGCTTGGCAGCGGGCAGGGATGCCCGCGCCACTGTGGTCTGGGCATCCTGCCCGGATCCATCATTCTAGATAGCAAAATAGAAACCACAGATTACGCGGATTATGAAAGAGTTATGAGTTTCCTGGCATTCATCTCCTGGGTGAGCCTGAGATTTGATAGGTCGCATTCATCTTTTCCGCGTAATCCTCTTCAACCCGTCAAATCTGTGGTTAAGAACGGCACGACAACCGTTTCCGTTTTCCTTTTCAGGGTTAGGCGAGGATGGCGGAGACGACCTTGGCGGGTTCGACGCCGGTGAGGCGGATGTCGAGGCCCTGGCTGCGGATGCTCATGCGCTCGTGGTCGATGCCAAGGAGGTGGAGCAAGGTGGCGTGGAAATCGCGGACGTGGACGGGGTCCTTGACGATGTTGTAGGAGAAGTCATCGGTTTCGCCGTAGGTCATGCCGCCCTTGACGCCGCCGCCGGCCATCCAGATGGAGAAGTTTTTCGGGTGGTGGTCGCGGCCGTAGTCATCGTGGGTGAGCTTGCCCTGACTGTACACTGTGCGGCCGAATTCGCCGCCCCAAACGACGAGGGTGTCGTCCAACAGGCCGCGGGCCTTGAGGTCCTGGACGAGGGCGTAACACGCCTGGTCCACGTCCAAGCACTGGGAGGTGAGATGGGCGGGCAGGGTGCCGTGCTGGTCCCAGCCGCGGTGATAGATCTGGATGAAGCGCACGCCGCGTTCGGCCATGCGGCGGGCCAGCAGGGCGCAGTGGGCGAAGCTGCCGGGCTTGTTGACGTCCGCGCCATACAACTCGCGCACGCGGTCGGGCTCCTTGGAAAGGTCGGTGAGTTCGGGCACCGACGCCTGCATGCGGAAGGCCATTTCATATTGGGCGATGCGGGTGAGGGTTTCCGGGTCGAGGCAGGAGTCGGCCTCCTGCTGGTTGAGGGCGGCGAGGCTGTCGAGCATGCGGCGGCGGGTGGCGCGGTCCATGCCGGGAGGGTCGTCGAGGAATTGGATGCCGCCGCCGCTGGGGCGGATGGCCACGCCACTGTGCTGGGAGGGTAGCGGGCCGCTGGACCAAAGCCGGGCGGAAATGGCCTGGACGTTGGAGTTGGGATTGGAATGTTGGGCGTGGAGGACGACGAAGGCGGGAAGATTCTCGTTCATCGAGCCGAGTCCGTAGGAGAGCCAGGAGCCGATGCACGGGCGGCCGGGGTTCATGTTGCCGGTGTTGATCAAGGTGTTGGCGGGCTCGTGATTGATCGCCTCGGTGTGCATGGTTTTGATGACGCAGAGGTCGTCGGCCATTTTAGCCGTCCACGGCAGCAACTCGCTGAACCAGGTGCCGGCCTCGCCGTGTTGGGTGAACTTGAACTTGGACGGAGCGACGGGAAAGCGGGCCTGGCCGGAGGTCATGCCGGTGAGGCGCTGGCCCTTGCGGATGGAGTCGGGCAGGTCGAGGTCGAAGAGCTTGTCCAAGCCGGGCTTGTAATCTAGCAGGTCGAGCTGCGACGGCGCGCCTAACATGAAAAGGTAGATCACGCGCTTGGCGGTGGGCGCGAAGTGGGGTAGCAGCTTGTCAACCGCCAGGGCGGCGCGGGTATCGCCGCGCAGGCTCTCGCCTAACAAGCTGGCGAGGGCGGCCACGCCCAGGCCGCGGGCGGAGTGGCCGAAGAAATCGCGGCGGGTCAGGGATCGGTAGTAGGATTCGCAGGCCATGGCGTTGGGTTGCTGGATCAGCGGTTGAGGGCTTCGTCGAGGTTGAGGGTCTGGCTGGCGATGAGCGTCCAGGCGGCCAACTCGGGCACGGCAAGGGTCGGGTCGGCAGGGTGATCGCCATAGGTGATGAGTTTTTTGGCGGCGGCGGCGGCCTGGCCGAAGGTGCTCCTGAAATCCGCTAGAGCGGCGCTCAGGACGGGCAGTTCGGCGGGTTGTGGCGAGCGGGCCAGCACCAGGCGGTAGAGGCAGTCGAGGCGTTCGGCGTCGGTGGATTTCTGCTTGAGGACGCGCTCGGCGAGGACGCGGGCGGCCTCGACGAACTGGATGTCGTTCAAGGTGACGAGGGCTTGGAGCGGGGTGTTGGTGCGTTCGCGGCGAACCGTGCAATTTTCACGCGACGGGGTGCCAAAAGCCTCCAGCGAGGGATGCGGGGCGCTGCGTTTCCAGAACGTGTAAAGGCTGCGGCGATACAGGGCCTCGCCGGAGTCCCGCACGTATTTGCTGGTGTTGCTTTCCTTCATGGCCACCGACTCCCAGACGCCGTCGGGTTGATAGGGCTTGACGCTGGGACCGCCGATTTTGTTGACCAGCAAGCCGCTGACGAAGAGGGCCTGGTCGCGGATCATTTCGCCGTCCAAGCGTTGGCGCGGTCCGCGCGAAAGCAGGCGGTTAGCGGGGTCGAGTTCCAGCTTGGCCGGGGTGGTCACGCCGGATTGGCGGTAAGTGGCGGAGGTCACCAGCAATTTCATGAGTTGCTTCACATTCCAGCCCGACTCGCGGAACTCGACGGCGAGCCAGTCGAGCAATTCGGGATGCACCGGCCGTTCGCCCATGATGCCGAAGTCGCCTGGGGTGGCCACCAGACCGGTGCCGAAAAGCTGCTGCCAGAAGCGGTTGACGGTGACGCGGGCGGTGAGCGGGTGGTCGGGATGCACCAGCCAGCGGGCGAGGCCGAGGCGGTTTTTGGGATCGTCCTTGGCGATGCGCACGCCGAACACGGCGGGGACATCGGCACCCACCTTGTCTTTTTTCTGGGTGTAATCGCCGCGGTTGAGGATGTAGGCGGATGGCTCCTCGTTGTTCTCCTGCATCACGAGGGTGATCACGCCGCGCTTGTCGATCGCGTCGCGTTCGGCCTGCAAGGACGCCACCTCGCGGCGCAGCGCGGCGGCGGGGGAGGCATCGCCTTTTATGTTAGAGCCGAGAATCGCCCGCAGCGCCGGATCCATGGCGTCCGGGGCGAGAGTGGCGAGGTGGGGGCGGAACGCCGCAAGGGCGATGGCTGGAACCTCGGCGGCGGCGAGCGCGCGGGCGTAGAGGCGGATATCGTGGAAGGCCGCATTGTGCAGCGCCTGGCCGGGGGTGCGGCGGGCGACCTGGACCGGCACCGAGTTGGTCAGCGGACCGGTTAGAGAATCGCTGTCCACCCTAACAGGTACGGCTTGTCCGTTGAGGTAAAGTTTGACTCCGGAGGCTTTCGAGGAGCCGTCGTAGGTGACCAGGACGTGGCACCATTCGTTAGGCGGCAGCGGGGTGGTGGAGACCACTTTGATGGCGTTGTCGGGCCAGTTGTGAATCAAGTGGGCGCCAAAGACATGGTTCTCAAACCACAGATCCCACCCGGTGTACGAGTGGGTTTCATCCATCCGCGAGAGCAGGGCGCCGGCGAGGTTGTCGCCGCGGACCCAGGCACCGTAGGAGAACGCCTGGGAGTTCGGATAGTTGGCAAAGTCGCCCAATGCGGCGGAGAAATCGTCGCCGCTTGCCAGGGCGGATACCGGCCCGTGTTTCACCCACTGGTATTTCCCGCCGAAGGTCGTTGTGGCGGCTTGGCCCGCTAGCGTGAACCCGGCTGAACCGCCCGTACCCTCGGCCGCGGCAAAAGCCAACAGCATGTCGGCCGGTGCCTCCGGCAAGTTGGCGGCGGCGGCGGCCGCCGTGGCGAGGGTCGTTTTGAGCTGTTCGGCCTCGAGCTTCTCGGCCTCTTTCAACGCCTGTTGTTTCGCGGGCAGCAAGCGGGTGAGTTCCTGCGAGCGCGCGGAGTCCTCGGCGGTGGGCAGCCTCAGGTTGGGGGGGTGATCCGCGGAGTTGCCGTCGAGGGCGGACATCGGGTTGTTGCGGAAAAACGCGGTGAATTGATAGAAATCCTTCTGTGAGATCGGATCGAACTTGTGGTCGTGGCAGGCCGCGCAGCCGGTGGTGAGGCCGAGCCAGACGGCGGAGGTGGTTTCCACCCGGTCCTTGGCGTAGGTGGCGAGGTATTCGTCGGCGATGGCGCCGCCCTCGCCGGTGGTCGGCAGGCAGCGATGAAAGCCGGTGGCGACCCGTTGTTCCACGGTCGGGCTGGGCAGCAAGTCGCCGGCGAGCTGCTCGATGGTGAACTGATCGAAGGGCTGATTGGCGTTGAACGCCTTGATGACCCAGTCGCGGTAGGGCCAGATGCTGCGGTAGTTGTCGATGTGAATGCCGTGGGTGTCGGCGTAGCGGGCGGCGTCCAGCCAATAGCGCGCCTGGTGCTCGCCATAAGCGGCGGAGGCCAGCAAGCCATCCACGACTTGCTCGTAGGCGTCGGGTCGGGTGTCGGCGAGGAAAGCGTCCAGCGCGTATGGAGCGGGCGGCAGGCCGGTTAGATCGAGGGTGACGCGGCGCAGCAGGGCGGCCTTGTCGGCTTCGGGGGCTGGTGCAAGGCCCTCCTTGTGCAGGCGGGCGAGGATGAAATGATCGATGGGAGTTTTCGGCCAAGCGGTGTCTGGCGCGGCGGGGACGGGCGGGCGCTGGGGCGGGATGAGGGACCAATGTTCCTCGTAGTTGGCCTGCTGATCGATCCATTTTTCCACCAGAGCGATTTCCCGTTCGGAAATGACCTTGTGGGAAGCCGGGGGCGGCATGACTTCCTTGGGGTCCTTGTGGCGCAGCCGCCGGACAACCTCCGAGCTGGCCGCATGCCCCTTGACGATGGCTGGTTGGCCGCTTTTCAGGGGTTTGAAGGCAAACTCGGGGCGGTCCAGACGCAGGTCCGCCTTGCGCGAGCCGGAGTCCGGGCCGTGACAGGCGTAACAATTTGCGGAAAGGATCGGCAGGATGTGGGTGTTGAAGGTCACCACCTCGGGCAGCGCAGTGCCCACGGCGGCGGGAGCGGCGAGGACCGTGGCTTTCTTTTCCTGTTCGTCGAACAGATGTTTCCAGTCATTCGCGGTGAGGTTTTTCCAGTTGGGAGCAGGCAGACTTTTCCACGACACGCCGGGCACGAAGCCGAGTCCGACCACGGCGCCGCCGGCAAGAACCAAAGAGCCGATCAAGGCAAGTGAGCTGGGGATTTTCATGGCAGGCTCAGGGTTTGTTAGGTTCGGCGGGGGTGGCTGGCGCGTCCTTGCCGGAAGCTGTCGCTGTTTTCGTGGCATCGGGCAGGCCGAGGTTGACTTCCACCCCGGGGACGGCGGCGCGGAGATTGGCGGCACCTTCGGCGGTGACCTTGGATTGCCAGAGGTAAACTTTCCTCAGGTTCCTGAGGCGCGCAAGGTGTTTCAGGCCGGCATCGGTCACGCCCGTGCCGTAGAGGTTGAGAATCTCCAACGACACCAGTTTGCCCAGATGCTCCAGGCCGGCATCGCTGAGCGCGGTGTTCTGAAGCTGCAACTTGCGCAGCTTGGTGAAAGGGGTGAGGGCGGCGAGGCCGGCGTCGGTCACCTTGGTTTGTTGCAGGTCCAGGGTCACCACGCTGGCGGCCACCGGGGCCAGCGCGACGAGCTGGGCGTCACTCACTGCGGCAAAGTTGGAGCCGGGTGCGTACTCGAGTTCCGGCTTGCCGGGAACGACACATGCGAGGCGGCCGGGCAGGTTGCCGCGCAGGGTGGCGAGGGCGGTTTCGAGGGCTGCGGCTTCGGCCTGGGTTTTGGCCTCCTGGGTCTTGCGCTGGGCTGGGGTGAGCAGGGATTCGAGGGTGGCGCGAAGGCTGGCGGTGAGTTCAAAGTCGCCGGCGGTTTTGTCGGCGGGACTGCCCATTTCAATCCAGTAGGCGAGGGCGGCGAGTTGCGCCTCGGTGGGCTGGGGTTTGCCTTTGGGCGGCATGTGCTTGTCGTCGTCGGCGGCAAGCTGGAGGTATTTCATCAAGAGACCTTGCTGTGGGTTGCCCGGCTCAACGGCCACACCGCTCGCCCCGCCCTTGAGCAAACCGGCCAGGCTGTCAAGGCGCAGGCCGCCCTTCGCTTTGCCCTCGTGGTGGCAGGAAACGCAGCGCTCTTCCAGAATCGGCTGCACCACGTCATCCCACAGCAGACGCTGCTCGACGGGCTTGATCGCGCCCGCGTTGGGATCGTGCCCGGGTTTGAGGCCGACGAGTTGGCGAAGAAAATCCGGGGCGTGCTCGGTCAGATAGCCCTCGCCATGGGTGAGGCTCGCGCCGTAGTGGCCGGCAAGTGTCAGGCTCGCGCAGGTGAGGGTCAGCGTGAGGTTGGCGATGCCGCTGAGAAACCCGGTCCCGATGGTACGTGACGACAAGCGCAAAACGAGTGCGAGGTTGGCGCCAAAAGCCGTGGCCGCTCCCGCCCACAAATGCCGGCCCAACAGGTCCGGCTCATAGCCGCCGCCCTGCGCCAGCAACCAGCCGCAGACGAGCGCCAGCGTGCATCCCACCGCCCCCCACGCCAGAATCGTCGTCACCGTCGAGGCGTCGGGCCGCGGCAGCACGCGTCGCAGTCCGGGCAGGCGGGCCGCCTCAAACGCCAGCGCAACGAGCAACAGCACGATGGGAAAGTGCAAAACCAAGGGGTGAAAATGGCCGAGCCACTTGACCATTTCCGCCGCTCCGGTGTCCCAGGCGACCTTGTCAATCAAGGGCGCGGCCGCCGCCACGGCAAGTCCCAGCGACGCGACCAAGAGCCAGCGCAGGCGGGCGGGCGGTTTGGACGGAGCGGCAGATGGAGGTTTCATTGGGGCGGTTACAGGGAGGGCTGGCAGCGGCGACAGGTGTGGCAGATATTCGTGTCGTTAAACGCACAAGAGCGCAAGATATTGCAGCGAATTCAAGAAAGGACAGTCGTTAAAGGCGATTGGGACTCAAAAATGGGGGGCCGACAGGGCCTGCCTTACGGGCGCATTCGTCGCTGCGTTGCCGCAAGGCGTAGGGGCGTTGGTCACAACGCGTTGGGGGTGGAGGTGGCGGTAACGGGGAAGCGGGACTCGTCCGCCCGCATTCTGACGAATGCGCCTACGGGGGCGCGAGCGCTGCCGCAAGGCGTAGGCGCGTTGGTCACAACGCGTTGGGGGTGGAGGTGGCGGTAGCGGGGAAGCGGGACTCGTCCGCCCGCATTCTGACGAATGCGCCTACGGGGGGAAGATGCGCCGTCGCAGGGCGTAGGCGCGTTGGTCACAACGCGTTGGGGGTGGAGGTGGCGGTAGCGGGAGAGACGGACTCGTCCGCCCGCATTCTGACGAATGCGCCTACGGGGGCAGAGGCGCTGCCGCAACGCGTAGGCGCGTTGGTCACAACGCGTTGGGGGTGGTGGTGGCGGTAGCGGGAGAGTCGGACTCGTCCCCCCGCATTCTGACGAATGAGCCTACGGGGGGCGCGAGCGCTGCCGCAGGGCGTAGGCGCGTTGGTCACAACGCGTTGGGGGTGGAGGTGGGGTAGCGGGAGAGCGGGACTCGTCCCCCCGCATTCTGACGAATGCGCCTACGGGGGCAGAGGCGCTGCCGCAACGCGTAGGCGCGTTGGTCACAACGCGTTGGGGGTGGAGGTGGCGGCGCCGGGAGAGACGGCCTCGTCCCCCCGCATTCTGACGAATGCGCCTACGGGGGGCGCGAGCGCTGCCGCAGGGCGTAGGCGCGTTGGTCACAACGCGTTGGGGGTGGAGGTGGCGGTAGCGGGAGAGACGGCCTCGTCCGCCCGCATTCTGACGAATGCGCCTACGGGGGCAGATGCGTTGCCGCAAGGCGTAGGCGCGTTGGTCACAACGCGTTGGGGGTGGGGAGAGCCCAACAGATGCCCGGACCATTGTGGCGCGGGCATCCTTGCCCGCTGCCAAGCTGCTGGCACGCGGGCTCGGCTATTCGACGATGAGCTCGACGATGTGGACGGAGGGGTTGGCGCTGTTTTTGAGCATGTTGATGCGCACGTAGCGGGCGTCGGTTGGAGGGAACTTGCCGGAGTACCCGGCGGCGGTGGCCGGGGCGGTGTTCTTGGAGAAATCCAACACATTTTTCCATTGCTTGCCGTCCACCGAAACCTCGGCGTTCAACTGATAGTAGCGGCTGCCGTCCCAGAAGGTGATGACATTGATGAAACTGACCGGCTGGACTTTTTGCAGATCCACCTGCAACCAATGCGGCCCCTCGCCGCCATCCCAGTAGTCGTCCGCATTGTCGGCCTTGCCATCGACGGCGATGGAGGGCGGCTTGCCGTTGTGGGGATCGGGCGGCGGGCCGGCGGTGGCGGGCTTGCCGGTGGCCAGATTGGGTTTGATGACCGTCTTGTGATTGAACCAACTGCCGACCAAGTGGCCCTGTTGGATGCCCTTGTCATCGAATAGGCCTGCGCGCAGGTGTACGGTTTGGTTCGCGGTGATCGGGCCGTTGTACACCTGCCACTTGTTGTTAGGCATGGAGTTGTCCAAGGTGTATTTGAGGGTGAGGCCCGTGACCCTGGGCACCAGGGTGATGGTCAACGCGTCGGTGAAGGTGTTCTCATCGTGGGTGAAGGTTCCCTTAACTTCGATAGATATGGGATTGACCAGTTTGTCGAGAATCGGATCGGTGTGGGCGAGGCGGGCTTTGAAGTCGGCGAGGGTGCCGCCGGCGGTGGGGTTCCAGGCTTTTTCGCAGACCAAGGCGAGGCGCTCGCGCAGGCTTTGGATCTCGATGTTCTCGGCGTTTTCCCACGAGCACAACTGGGCGCCGAGGATCTTGTCGGTGGCCGGCAGGGTCGTGAAGGTGTCATCTCCCAGATGCCCGCGGCCAAACATCGGGAGTTTCCAGTTGAACAGGAAATCCAGCGGGCGTTTGTCGCCGCGCACGATGTAGAGCGGCGTCCAACTGGCATTGATCACCTGATAGCCGGCCTTGACGATGTCGGCGGGGTTTCTGCCGTGGGTCCATGACATGACGATCACATCCTTGGGCAGCGGGAAGGCGCCGGAGGGGTTCCAGGCTTCCTCCCAGACGATGGCCTGTTTGCCGCGCTTGGCCACGACGCCGCGCATATCGACGATGAACTTGCAGTAGAGGTCGTGGACGCTTTTGACGCCGAACTGCGCCTGGGCCTGCTTGTACTCGGGCGTCTGGTCGAGACCGCCTAGGCCCACTTCATCGGCACCGAGATGGACGTAGGGCGTGCTTTGGAACACATCCATCACCTCGTTCATCAGATCGGTTAGAGCGGCGAGGGTCTTGGGGCTGGCAATGTTGACCGTCGAGCCGTTGCCGGGCAGGCCGAAGACATCGTGGGCATCGGCGATGAGGCGGCCGGAGTGGCCGGGCAGGTCGAGTTCGGGCACCAGATAGACGCCGCGCTCGCGGGCATAGGTTTCCAGGCCCTTGAGTTCGTCGAGGCTGTAGGGGGCGACGTGCGGCATGGAGCCGGGCTCGAAGCGGGCGAATTCCTGGTTGCTCTTGCCGACCTGCGGGAACTTGGTGGAGGGAAACATGAACAACTGGTCGTCGGCCAGATGCAGTTGCAGGTAGCGGACCTTGTACATGCGGCACAGTTCGATGACCTGCTCGATGCCGCCGGGCGAATGGTACTTGCGCGCGAGGTCGATGAGCGCCCCGCGGTAGGCAAAGGCCGGCTCGTCGGCGACCTTCATCTGGGGAATGGTTAGAGAGGCGTCGGCGCCGCTGCGGATGGCTTGCAACAAGGTCACCGTGCCCGAAGCGACGCTCTGATAGTTGCCGCCCGTCACCGTGACGGAACCCGTGGAACCGGCCGCGGTGACCGTTTCCCGGGCATCGAGCGTGTAGGCCTCACCCTTCAACTTGGGATCGAGCTGCAGCGTGATATCGACCGGATAGTGATATCCGATGGGGCGCGCCCCGGCACCGTCGGGTTTGCGTTCCCCGGTGGAGAGCAGCACGCCGGTGCTTTGTTGGATCTCGCCGGCCAGCACCTTGGCCAAGGGCTCCAGTTCCTTGTTAGAGGCGTCGATATGGCTGACCTTGGTCAAGGTCAGGACGCCCTGGCCGAGGGTCAGCGTTTTGGGCAGAGGCACCAACGGAGGAACGACGCCCTCGGCCAAGGCGAAGCCGAGCAAGGCGGGCAGCAGTGGGAGAACAATGGGGAAACGGGTCATGGTGGTTAGGTGGTGATATATGTTAGAACGGCTCATTTCCTGCCGGTGCAGGCTTGGGCGATGCCTCTGGCCACGAGGTCGGCGACCAGGGCATTGCCCTGGGCCGAGAGGTGGATGCCATCGTAGGTGAGAATCCCCTTGTCGTTGTTTTCGGGATTATTGGTAGCGAGGTAGTCGAACATTGCCTTGCGGATTTCGCAGAGCGCGAGTTTGTCCTGCGTTGCGATGTCCTTGACGATGCCGGCGAACTCATCCATGCCCTTGTCGCAACGGTTGGTGCCGAGCTTCTTCTCGCCCACCGTGCCCGGCGTACACAGCACCACCACCGCGCCGATCTTCTGGCCCATGGCGATCATTTTTTGCAGGCCGGCGCGGTAATCCACGGCGGTGGTTCCCTTCGCGCCGTGTTCGACGTCGTTGACGCCAAGGAAAATGACCACGACGCTCGGCTGTTCCTTATCGAGGTGTTCCTGCATGGTGCCGTTCATGTCGCCCCAGGGGGATTTGCCTTCCAACACGGTGGGCACCCTGCCGCCGTTGAGACCGTGGCGGAAGATTTTGACTCCCAACTCTTGGGTGGCCGCGCCTTCCTTGATGGACTTTTCGATCAGGTCGATGTAGCCGCCCTGCATGGTGATCGAATCCCCGAAAAACGCGATCTTGTCGCCTTTGCGGAGAGGAGTCTTGGGGCCGGCCAGCAATTCCAGGCCAGCGGTGGAAACGGCTGGCAAGGCTGCGGGGGGCAGCTTGGCCGGTTCCGCCGCGTGGACGGCGAGAGCGCCCGCCAGAAGTGATAGAGCCAGTGCGGTTTGCAGGAACGAGATATTGGATCTGGGATTCATTGCTTACGGTGAAGCGCACGTTAGGGCGCGGAGCCGCGGCTGCAAAGCCGGAAAACGGCCTTGCACGGTGTCCAGTGATTGGACATGTGCCGCCTATGACTCAGGTGGCACCGCGGAGCGGGATGCCACCTGAGGGTTAGGCTGTCGGATGGACGCGGTTTATGGGATGACCACCACCAGGCGGCAGAATTTCCGCGGATCGACGCTGGGCAGGGTGTAGGTCACTTGGTTCGGGTTGGACGTGTTAATGCTCGGGTCGGGCGGCACGACATCGGTCCATGTGGTTAGATCGTTGGACACTTGCACCTTGAACGACGCGGTCGCGGCCGGATCGCGTGGCCAGGTGACCGTGCGCACGCCGGCAGTGTTGACCAAGGGGGGGTTCGGGGTGAAGCTGGACCCGGTGGCCCCCATGAAGTATTCCACGCCATTGGCCATGCCGTCATGATCAAAATCCAGGTTGGCCGCCTGGCCGCCGGCATTGGCGGCGGCCCAGGTCGTGTAACTGTTGAGAGCGGGGCCGGTGGTGTTGACGGTGAGCGTGCCGGTGCCGGTGATTTGGGGGATCGAAGTGGCCGATGGGCCGTAAACACCGGCAGCCATTGGGGTGGAGCCGATGTAGAGTTTGTCCACGACTTCGGTGCCCCCGAAGTTGAGGTCGAGCGTGGCCCCGCTGCTGGCAATGATGACGGTGGAGGCATCGTTGTTGGCATTGGTGGTGACGAGCGACAGGATGCCGGCGTTGACCGTGGTGTTGCCGCTGTAGTTGTTCAAGCTGGTGGAGTTCTGCGTCAGCGTGCCCGCGCCGCCCTTCACCAGGTTGAGGTTGCCGCTGAAAGTGCCGCCAAAGCTGTTCGCCACGGCGTTGTTCACCGTGAAGGTGGAGACCGTTGCGGAACTGTTGGTGATGGTGTTGTTCGTGGGAAGAACACTGTCCGAGGATTGCCCGATGCCACTCACGGTCTGATTGAACCCGTTGAGATCGAACGTGCCGTAAATGGTGTTGCCGACTGGGGCAACGCCCGTCGGGGTGCCCACGGCGGGAACCAGGCCCAGTTCGGGCCAAGTCGCTGCGACGTAGAAGCCGCCGCCAACGAGTAGCGTGGTATTGGGCAGGGCGTTGTTCACGCCGAGCTTGAGGGTGCCCTGCATGGCCATCGTGTCGCCTGTGTATGTGTTCACGCGGCCCAGAATCAGGGTGCCGACGCCTACCTTGCCGAGATTCATATGGCCCGTGTCAGTGAGCATGTTCTCGCCGATGACCTGGTCGATCTCCGCCGTGTAGTTGGCACTGCTGGTGATGCGCATGATATGGGGGAGGGTGGAGCCATTGGTGCCCGGAATGCCCAGCGTGGTGTCCGGTGCCACATTCGAGTAAACGTTAGGGCAGGGCTCGAGGGTCCATGTGCTGGGGACCGTCAGCCCAGCGTCCGTCATGATCATGGTATTGGGATTCGTGACGAGGGTAACGCCGCCGGGCCGGCTTCCGAAAGTCATGGCATTGCGCATGATCACGTTGTTGTGTAGCGTGGTGGTGGCCTGCCCATTGTCCGCCAACCCGCCGGCGCCAGTCCAGGTGCCGGTGGCCGCGGTGAAGGTCACCGTGCCTCTGCCCAGCGGACCTTGCAGGATGGCACCGCCGGAGAGGGTGTCGCCCTGATCAACCGTGACGCCCTGGGTGATGCCATAGGTGCCGTTCCAGCCGGTGCCGCTCAAGCCGACCAGAACGCCGCCTTGGAAGGTGTTGGCCCCTCCCTTGAAAACATCGCCGGGGTTAAGCACCGCGATTCTGCCGGGGCCGGAGATCACGCCGGTGTTGGACGTCCGATAGCCGCCATTGTTGAAAAGCAGCGTCCCCGAGTTGATCTGAATGTTGCCACTCCGAGTCGCGTCTGCGATAAAATTGACGACGCCGAACGAGACGAGGCCCGCGCCGGCGTTGATCACGAAGTTCTCTGTCGGCGCGGTCATGCCGCTGTTGGGGATCCCAACATAAATGATGCCGGTGCCGGAGTTGGTGATGGTCGTTGAACCTACGGTGCTGCCGAAGCCGTTGGCGCCGGGCGTCACGAGAACCTGCTGCGCATTGGGATCGGGAGGCACCGCCTGGACTGGACTGGCGGCGATCACGATGTTGCCGTCGTAACCGGTGCCCAGACTGGTGAGGTTCTTGGTTCCAACGCCCACGAGGTTGAGGGTGCCTGTGCCTGTGGTGGCGGTGGAGTTCACAGTGACAGCCACGTCACCGGTGCCAAGGCTCAGGGTTCCACCGCTGAGCGTGAGCGCCGTGGTGGTGGTGGGCAGGGCAGCCATCGTCAGGATGCCGTCGTTGACCACGACCGGTCCGCTGAAGGAGTTGGCGCCGGAGAGAATCCAAGTGCCGGTGCCGCTCTTGGTGATGCGCAGGCTGGTGGCGGTGCCATTGCCGATGCTGCCGCTGAGGGTGTTGGCGTTGGTGTTGCTGCCGCCGAGGTTGAGGACCGAGGCTCCGGCTCCGGTGCCGGTGATGCCGCCACCGACGACCAGGGTTCCCACACCGGCGCCCGTGCCGCTGGCGCTGTTGTTGGAAAGGGTGTAGGTGCCTGCCGCACCTTGGATGGAGAGCGGGGCATTGAGCGTTTCAACTGCGTCGCTGGCAGTGAGTGTGGCGAGGATCTGGATGCTGCCACCGCTGCTCAGCAGCAGGGAATTGCCGCCGGTGGAGCCGATGAAATAGTTGCCGGCGGCAGTATCGAAGCTGATGCCGCCGAGGTTTTGGGTGGCTGAGTCAATGACGATGGGAGAACCCACATCCCCCCAGGTATTGGCGACGGCGGCATTGAAGGTGGCAACATCGGTGTTGTTGGTCGCGGCCGTGTCACCGGGTGCGGCGGAGTCGCCGACCCAGTTGTTGACCGTTGACCAGTTGGCGTCTGCTCCGCCGCCGTCCCAGACTTGGTTGGCGGCATGCGCGACGGGAATCACCATGGCACCAGCGACGATGCAAACGGGAAACGGCAGGATCCGACGGGTTAATTTAATAGGTTTCATTGTGTCCGAGTTTTTTGGGATTTGGGTTCGATTTGGGTCGATTGATCGAAGACACAAGAAACAGGGGTGTTGGAAACCGCGGAGCCAATCTGGGTTCACACGAATCACGGAGTCCTTCGCCGCCTGGAACTTGGCAACCTAACCAAACTGCGTGCGCGGACCTTGGGTGTACAGAAAAAAATGCGTGTTTGGGGTGTCCAATGTTTGCATATCTTTCAGGCGGTTTGCCCGGCCAGGCGATCACTCTTGATCCCGACAAGGTCGGGTACGGCGACCGAAAACCATCACGTCCCTCACGACTCTGACGAATGCGCCTACGGGGAGCAGATGTGCTACCGCAAGGCGAGGGCGAAGAATCTCAGGGGAATTCTCAACGAACGGATAGAAAAACGCAAAACGCCGGACTGACCTGAGGGCGGCCCGGCCAGCACTGTTCAGAACTCAGCGTTCGACCTCAAAAGAGCCACGGTGTCGAGCAAGTTGGATTCCCTCAAACCAGGCAGCGCCGTGGACGACGCGGGGTCGGAGTTGAGGAGCTTGCTCGTGACGATTTTTACCACTG
>TBL_comb47_HYPODRAFT_10005156_pt1 | contig 14697 bp, 10 predicted proteins | sample TroBogypolimnion_40_FD_10682 | JGI IMG/M metagenome (IMG submission 10682)
AATACTATCACAAACAATGCCGGATCATTGAGTTTCCGCGGTATGCAGGTTTTGCTCAGGCATTCCCGGGTACCATGCCCTACAGCGAAGGAATCGGATTCATTATTGATCTGCGAAAGGTTACCAAGGAAGATATTGATCAGGTGTTTTATGTGGTAGCCCATGAGATGGGACATCAATACTGGGCTCACCAGATTTGCGGTGCCAATATGCAGGGGAGCGAAATGATGAGCGAGAGTTTTGCCCAATATTCGGCCCTGATGGTGATGGAAAGGGAGTATGGGAAAGACAAGATGAAAAAGTTTCTGAAGTATGAAATGGATGGTTATTTACGCGGCAGAAGCACTGAATTTGAGGCAGAACGTCCCCTGATGAAAACGGAACATCAGGGTTACATCCATTACCAGAAAGCAAGTGTGGTCATGTATTATCTGAAAGAAATGATTGGTGAAAACAAGGTGAATGAAGCTTTGCACTGTCTGCTCGATTCATTTGCTTATAAAAACCCGCCTTACCCGACATCGCTTTCTGCCATCCGGGCTTTCAGAAAGGTGACGCCGGATAGTTTGCAGTATTTAATGGATGATCTGTTCGAAAACATTACCCTCTTTTCGAACCGGACCATTGAAGCCAAGTATAAAAAACTTGGTAATGAATATGAAGTCACCTTAAAAACGACTTCCGAAAAATTCAGAGCCGATACCCTCGGTAAAGAAAAAAATGTGGCCTTGTCGGACTATATGGATATCGGTGTTTTTGCTCAGCCTGCAAGTAAAAAAAATCTGGGCAAACATTTGATATTGAAACGATTGAAAATCACTGACAAAGAAAATATTTTCAAGTTCAGAACAACCGAAAAACCGTTCCAGGCCGGCATAGATCCCTACAATTATTTGGTTGACAGGATTCCGGATGACAATTTAAAAGGGGTGGTTGAAGAGTAGATACAAGGCAATACCGTGTATCAATAAATAAATAAATGCAATCAATGTAGATACAAGGCAATACCTTGTCTCTACAAATAAATCATCTTCCTGGTCATCCCCCCATCAACGGTAATGTTGGTGCCATTAATGAAATCGTTTCCTTCAGCGGTCAGGTAAAGACAGGCGCTCACAATATCCTCCGGTTTACCAACGCGGCCGGAGAGATGCTGATTATGGTCAGCTTCATTGAGCTGGTTGTAATCGCCCGTCTCAATCCATCCGGGACTTATGCAGTTCACCTGGATATGATCGGGCGAAAACGAAGTGGCCAGGGCATGGGTTAAGGAGACAATACCTCCCTTCGAAGCAGCGTATGCTTCCGAGTCTGGTTCAGACATATAGGCTCTGGTTGATGCAATATTCACGATGGAGCCTCCGCCATGGGTCCGCATGATTTTAGCGGCTTCCCGTGAGCAGAGAAATACGCTTCGAAGATTGGTATTGATAATTTCATCCCACTCTTCGACGGAGATTTCGTAAGGGGACTTCCATTTGGAAATGCCTGCATTATTGATCAAAATATCTATCGTCCCGTAAAGTTCCAGGCTTTTTTGGATTAAGGCATCAATCTCTTCCGGACGGCTGACGTCGGTTTGTATAAATGTGGCAGTACCTCCAGCTGCAGTTATTGACTTTTCAGTGGCAAATCCCAAATCGGGCAACTTCTCTGCCAGAATCACTTTCGCACCTTTGGAGGCATAAGTTTCAGCTATGCTGCCTCCGAGACCCCTTCCGGCACCGGTTACAATTACAATCTTACCCTTATAGCTCATTGCCCTTAGCCTTTTGATAATCTATTACTATTCCTTTATTTTTTCAATCATTTGCGGATTCTGCCTGCAATCGAAGACTGAAACTATCCTTGCTATATTTTCGTTCAACCGGTAAGTGATTAAGAAGAATTTTAGCCTCTATTACTTTCCCATTAATAAAATCATCCTCGGATTTATCAATAATTTCATTAAATTCGATCAAAGTAATGGGATATAATTCCCTGTCAAGTTTTTTCTCATCTCAAAGATAAGGAATATTTATTCAAACTATTTTTGAAATTAAGACAGATACTTACAGTTCTCTCATGTTTTCAAATCAGGAGAAGTCGTATAGATAAAAATTACCTGAATCCAAACTCCATTTTCAACAGCTCCAGAACATTGAACACGATCGGGCAAACCTCATAATTGCGAATCATTCCCAAGGTCCTTGAACTAAAGCTCTTTTTATGAATATTAGGAAAAGAGCGGCAATCCTCAGGGCTGAAATCATAAACAGAACATTTCTTGTCTTTCAGATATTTGCAAGGCGAATCTTTCAGATAAAGTGAAGCTTCAAAATCTTCTTTTGCGGTATATTTTTGGACAAATTCTTCCCGTGATATCTGATCAATCTTTGAAAGTGTATCAATCTCTTTCCTTTTACTGAAGGCCTTAAAACTTTACAGCAATTCCCGCATTGTGTACAGTCAATCTGATTTTTAACCTCATTATTTATGGCATGGACCAACCTGTCTGTCTTGCTCTCTGATTGACCCTTCAAAAAAGTCCGGAATCGATAATTTTGATCTTCCCTCTTTTGAGCCCAATAGCTGATTTTGCTTAAGTCAGTTTCCAATGGTACCATGAAATCGTGGTTTTATTTATAGTAAAAATAAAAAGATTCCATCAGAATAATCCTATAAATAAAGAAAAATCATTTTTTTAATCCCCCTGTAATAAGTTCCGGTTGGTACCGTTTTTGTTGTAAAATAAATGTATATTTAGTCATTATCGATTTCATTACCATCAACTGAAAGGGAGTATCTTCATTTTCCTTTAGTATAAAGCACCGGATTGCCTTTCTTATCGTTAAACCTTTTCTAAAAGAGAGGACCAAACTATAATGAAAAATAACTTTCTAGGGATTGATATTGGTTCGGTAGCCATTGGAATTGCCATTATTGATGAACAAAACCGGATTGTTCACACCTCCTATACTTTTCACAAGGGCCGGATAAATGAAGTTTTAGTCAAGTCACTGGGGGGAATCGATGTAAGCAGCCTGAAAGCGATTGGTTATACCTCCTCCTGTCCTTCAATTTTTAGCCAGGGAATTGCAGTCGATTCAAGGATTGCCTTCATCACTGCAGCCAAACATTTTCACCCCGGGGTGCAGTCGTTATTAATTATTGGTGCGGAGAGATTCGGTCTGGCAACCTTTGATAAAAACGGGCAATACCTGAATTATAAATCCAATAGTTCATGTGCTGCCGGAACAGGAAATTTTCTCGACCAGCAGGCTGAACGGCTGAACCTGCCGGATATTCAGGAATTCAGCCGGGTTGCCTGGGAAAACAAAGGAAGCTTCCCCAAAATTGCTTCGAGATGTGCCGTGTTTGCCAAAACTGACCTGATCCATGCCCAACAGGAAGGATATTCTCTCAGTGAAATTTGTGATGGATTATCTTACGGCCTGGCGAAAAATATCGTGGATACTGTTTTTCAGAATAACACCTTTTCCAATATTGTGGCATCCGGAGGAGTGGCCCTGAATAAAGCCGTGATTGGCCACATCGGTACATTAGTTGAACAGCAAATCACAGTCGACCGGTATGCCAATATCTATGGCGCAATTGGAGCCGCGATAATTGGTAAGGAGGAAGGGAAAACATATGAATACATGCTTAATTGCATTGAAGATCTGATAATTACAGAAAAGAAGGAGAAACAATACTATTATCCACCCCTACGATTAGCTTTATCGGATTATCCGGACTTTGAATCGAATGAAAAATATGCATTCCATTCGGTTTGTTTTCCATCCATGAAGCAGGTTGAAGTCGATGTTTATTCAGCGCTAAAAAGCAACAGCCGGGTACCGGTTTTTCTGGGTATTGATATCGGATCAACAAGTACTAAAGCCGTTATCATCGATCAAAACAGGGAGGTTGTCGCCGGGTTTTACACCTACACTTCAGGGCAGCCATTGCAGGCCGTGCAGCTGATTTTTGAAGCAATCCACGAATATGCTAAAAAACGGCATATCACCCTGGTTATTTCAGGTGCAGGTACAACCGGCTCGGGCAGAAAATTTATCGGCAAAATTATTGGCGCAGACATCATCCTTGACGAAATCACGGCACATGCCAGGGCTGCCTACGAATTGAACCCTGAAACTGACACCATCATTGAGATTGGAGGACAGGACTCCAAATTCACGGTGATGCGTAACGGGATGGTTACTTTTTCGGTGATGAACAATGTTTGTGCGGCCGGTACCGGGAGTTTCATCGAAGAACAGGCAAAAAGATTGGGATGCCCGTTAAATGAGTATTCCTCCCGTGTGGAGAATGTTAATGCTCCACGGGCTAGTGACCGGTGCACGGTCTTTATGGAACGGGACCTCAACCATTACCTGATGGCAGGCTATTCTACTGATGAAATATTGGCCACTGTTTTGCACTCAACGCGCGAGAACTATTTCACTAAAGTGGCAGTTCCGGGCTATATTGGAAAATCGATATTTTTTCAGGGAGCTACTGCGAAAAATAAGGCATTGGTAGCCGCTTTTGAACAAAAACTGAAAAAACCAATCATGGTCTCCAGGTATTGTCATCTTACAGGTGCCCTGGGTGTTGCCATTGAAATCTGTGACCTGAAGAGCGAGAAAACAAAATTCAGAGGTCTTGGATTGCATCGGAAATCGATACCTGTGAGGTCAGAAGTTTGTGAATTATGCACGAACCATTGCAAACTAAAAGTTGCGGAAATCGATGGTCAGATTGAAGCTTATGGCTTCTTATGTGGCAGGGATTACGAAGTAAATAAATACGTAAAGAATAAGTCTATTCATTTCCAACTGATCCGAAAAAGAGATGAACTGTTCAGGTTCAGGGCAGAAGCAAAAAATCCCACCCTTACCCTTGGTATTCCTGCCGGATTATATCTGTATGAAGAGATCCTTTTCTGGCGGAAATTTTTCGATCTCCTTTCTATCCGGACGGTTACCAGCGAAAATTACTTATCGGCTATAAAGGATGGAAAAAATCTGAGCAGTGCTGAGTTTTGTTCTCCTATTGCAGCAATGCATGGTCATGTAGATTATCTCCGTGATAAAGTCGACTATATTTTCCTCCCTGTCTATCTTGAGGAATCGCGCGAAACCAAAACAAACAAACAATATTGTTATTACACTCAGTTTGTTTCATCTGTGATTTCAGTTCAAAAAAATTATAAAGGGGATAAAAAACTGCTTACCCCGAACTTGAATTATTCCTATGGTGAGCTTTCTGTCAGGCTCGAATTGTACCAGATGCTTAAATCAATCTCACTGGCCGATATTGGACTCATCAATCTGAGTATGGCTTATGAAAAAGCAAAAGAAACTGTACGCTGGGCTAAGGAGAGATGGAAGTCGCTTTATCAGGTGGAGTCTAAGGACAATGAGGATATCCACATTATGTTATTAGGTCGTCCTTATACGGTTCTCTCCCCTTCAATGAACAATTCTATCCCGGATATCATCGAAAAGCTGGGGATCAAAACCTTTTACATGGATATGTTGCCGGCAAATCAGGTGATTGCCTCAGAATCGAAGGAGCTGGTTAAAGCCATCCAATGGAAATTCGCTTCTAAGATTCTTCATGCAGCTGATGTGATTGCCACGACTGATAATTGTTATCCGGTTTTGATCACTTCATTTAAATGCACACCAGATGCCTTTGTGATCGAATATTTCAAGGAGATTCTCGATTCCCGGCAAAAGCCATATCTTATTCTGCAACTCGACGAGCACGATTCAGCCGTTGGATATGAAACACGTATTGAGGCTGCTATCAGAGCATTCCGGAATCATAATGCGAGGCAAAAATCTGAATTTCTGAGTATTGCTCGCAGAAGAGAAGCTGAAAAAAAGAGAGAATTGTCTATTGAAAACCCCGCTCCGAAACAGGCGTGGCAAAACAATATCAAAACGCTGATTGACGAATCTTCGCGGATACTCAGGAGCCATTCGATAGACTTCAAACTTTTCAGCAGCCTCATTCAGCAAATTGAAGGTTTGGAGAATCAATTGCCACCTTCAATTTTCAGCGGGACCAAACATTTGAAGGATAAAACACTGCTGTTGCCCTCCTGGGATCCGTATGTTGGACCTTTACTGGAGGCGGTATTGCAAAATAGCGGAATTGATGTCCGTCTGACCGCTAATTCCGATGAATCCATCCGGCGAAGCCTTAGCCTAAACACAGGTCAATGTCTCCCGTTGAATATTATTGTGCAGAATGCTATTGACTACATTGAAAAAACCGGTCTGAAACCCTCCGATACCGTTCTCTGGATTATGAAATCCGATCTTTCGTGCAACCTTAGTATGTTCCCTTGGTTTATGAAAAAATTATTGGACAACTATGGGAAAGGGATGGAGAAGGTCTCCGTTTATCTGGGTGATTTAATCTTTTACGACTTTTCTCTACCGACAGCCATCAATGCTTACCTGGCCTATATGTTCGGCGGTTACATCCGAAAAATTGGTTGCAGGATAAGACCTTATGAGAAGCAAGCCGGATTAACAGATGCAATGATTCAAAAGGGATTGATTTCTTTGGCAAAAGCGTTCCGATCGGGTGCTCCCAAAGATTTAGCTCTTGAAAAAATCATCCTGGATTTTGAATCCATTGAAACAGAAAAAGCAGAAAAGCCCAAGGTAGCCATCTTTGGCGACCTCTATATCAGAGACAACGACCTGATGAATCACGAGCTGGTAAAAAACATTGAAACATACGGAGGTGAAGTGATCACAACGCCTTATAGTGAATTTCTGAAAATAGTTGTGAATACCACAACAGATCGTTTTTTCAAAACTGGCCAATATGCCGAGTATGTCAAGCTTAAATTTCTGAAGTCACTAATTCCGCTGGTGGAAGACAAATACAAAAAATACTTTTTCAAATACAACGGTGAGGTTCCCATTCAAACATCCGGTGAAACCGATATCTGGCTGAACAGGTTTGGCTTAAATATCCTGCAACGGGGAGAATCACTTGAAAACATCCTTAAAATTCAGGCACTCATTAAAAGTCATCCCGATCTTGACCTGTTTATTCAGACCAATCCATCCTATTGCTGCCCTTCGCTGGTAACCGAGGCGATGACCTCAAAAATAGAAGAGATAACCGGTGTGCCGGTGGTAACTATTGAGTATGACGGGACGTCAGGAACAAAAAATGAAGATATCATCCCTTATTTAAAGTACAGGAAGAAGAAATAAGGTTGAAAAGAAATTGGCTTTTCAATGAAACGTGTGGGCATATAAGTCTCCCTTTCTGAAAACAGGTTTATGATTTGCAGCTAGCTCCTAGCTGTTGGTAGCTAGTTTATTAACCTCCTATTATTTTACTTTTATTCTTAACCTTGTTCTGGGAAATAAGGTCGAAAATTTTAATACCCACCCTGGAATAAATTAGTCTGAGTTTGCTTAATTATGTCCAATCTATTATTTAACAGGGTATTAAAAGCGGTTCTTATTCATCATTATATAAAGGAGGCTAAATCGGAATCTGGAAAAAGAAAACGCCTAAAAGCAGAACAGCTACACCACACACGACAATTAAAACAGCATTTAGTTTACTGATTTCAATTGGGTTTGGGTTATCGCTCTCGGAAAAAGCTTCACGCAACACATAGAAATAATAATAGATTCCGATAATGGCCATTACGATGGCAAATATAGAGATGGCAAGATACCCCCGGCTGATCGATAAAATAAATACGCGGTATTTAGCCAGAAAGCCTGCGGTGGGAGGAAGACCTGCCAGTGACATCAGTAGAATAGTCATAAAAACGGCCATCCATGGCTTTTGTCTATAAAGTCCGCGAAAGATGGACAATTCTTCAAGCCCCTTGGAAGCCCTTTTCATATGGATAAAGATGATGAAAAGCGGGACTGTGGCCAATGAATATACAAAGGTATAATAGAGGAGAACGGTGGCCGATGAATCGTGCTGCGACAGCATGGCCAGCATCATAAAACCGGTGTGCACAATGGCAGAATAAGCCAATAAGCGCTTAAAATTAGTTTGATTTAAAGCCGCTAGATTTCCCACCAGCAGGGAGAGGCCGGTCATCACCCACAAGGTTTTTTCGAGTGGTGCCGGAAGGGGAAGCAATCCCATTCCCAATAACCTGTAAAACGCTGCAAACCCGGCTGTTTTAACGACGGTAGCCATAAAAGCGGTAACTAATGTGGGTGAGCCTTCGTACACATCAGGACTCCAGAAATGGAACGGAGCCACAGCTACTTTAAAGGCCACTCCAATGAGTATAAACAGGAGTCCGAGCATAACCATAGGGGGCAGGTGGCCGCTGAATTGGGCAATATAGGTCTTGATCTCAGGCAAATAAAAGGTTGCTGAGGCCCCGTATACCAAGGCTATCCCAAAGAGGAAAAATGCGGTCGCAAAAGATCCGAGCAAAAAATATTTAAACGAAGCTTCATTCGACCGGTAAGAGGTTTTCTTTCCACCGGCAAGGATATATAACGGGATAGACAAAATTTCAATCCCCAGGAAAAGCATGATCAGGTTTGAAAAAGAGGTCATCAGAAAGGCTCCGGTAAGGGCAAAAATCATCAGTGCATATTGCTCTGCCACATGGTGCTCCATGCGCCGGTAGTAATTGATTCCAAACAGAAATATCAGGATGGTGATAATGAGCATAGACACATTGAAAGCGATCGAGAAATTATCGATGATCATCATATCGTGAAAATACTTCGATCCAAGACCCCAATCTTTCAGCGAAAGGATCATACTGATGACCAGACCTGTAATAGCAACCGGAGCCAGAAGTGCTTTGTTATTTGCAAACCCCAGATACAGGACGATGATCCCAAAAACTGTCAATAAAATTAATGCGCTCATTGGCTGACTAAATTCAAGTTATTTCTAAAAGATCTTATTTTATCGTACGAATAAGTTAACCATCTCATTCGCGGGCAGAAAAAGCTTTTGCAAGGAATTAACCGATACTTCAGCTAAGTTCAAGATTGGTTGGGGATATATCCCAAGTAAAATGATTACTGCAATCAGGGGAATCAGGATAATGTAATCCAGAGTCCGGATATCCTTTGCTTTCACAAGAGCCGGATTTTTATCTCCAAGCATGATCCGCTGATAGGCATACAGCATATAAATTGCACCAAGAATCATGGTTGTACCGCCGAAAACAGCAAACCAGATGGATTGCCTGGCAAGTCCCGTAATGATTAAAAACTCTCCAACAAAGCCGGAAGTAAGTGGAAGAGCGATGGAACCTGAAACTATGATCAGCAACAGAATTGCCATATTGGGGGCAGCAAGCTTTAAACCCCCCATTTGCGACAGGTCAAGGGTCGATGTTCTTTCCTGGATAAGATGAACCATATAAAAGAGAGCCACAATAGTAACTCCATGACTAATCACCTGAAAAAGTAGCCCTTGTATGGAATAATAATTCACCGCAAACATGGCTGCCGCCATCAGCGAGATGTGGGCCATGGATGAAAAAGCGATCAGCCTTTTAATGTTCGTCTGACGGAAAGCAATCACCGAAGCGTAGATAACACCGATCAAACACATGATAATCACTATATTTTGCCAGTACAGAACGCCTTGGGGGACTATCGGAAAGAGAAAACGGAGTGCGCCGTAAATACCCATTTTTGTCAGAACGCCTGCCAGAATCATAACCCCCTGCTTGGAGGCCATGGTATAGGTTGAGGGTTGCCAGGTATGAAATGGGAATACCGGCATTTTGATGGCAAATGCGATGAAAAGAACCCAGAAAAGCCAGGATTGTGTATGAGCTGCAATATGTAGCTGATTGAATGCCGCAAAATCGGTGGTATGCAAACCGGGAGTCAGCTGAAACAGAAAGATAATTCCGAATAACAGAAATAAGCTGCCCGTTAAGGTATAAATAAAGAATTTTAAGGTGATGGCCCGGCGGTTTTCACCTCCCCATAGAAGCAGGATAAAATAGACCGGAATCAGCGTTAACTCCCAGAAGATATAAAACAGAAAAGCATTCTGTGCCAGGAAAACACCAATCAATGCAGATTGGGTAAACAGGATCAGGAAGTTGAGCACCGGAATCTGGACGTGCGAGCGGGTAAAGCCTGAAAGGATAATAAATGGAAAGAGTAAATTAGTCAATAACAACATAATCAGACTAATTCCATCGAAACCTAAGGAGAATTGGGTCCCCATAAAATTATCCCAGTTTACAGAATAGCTTGTGGAGGGTATGCTTATGATCAGCCCCAACGTAAGTATCAAATTAACTAACGCCGATACCAGTGCAATTACCCGCACGGTGGCCGGATCCCTTAGAACCAAGAGAAAAAGACCGGTGATAATAGGTATTAAGAGTATAATCAGCAATATCATAGGGTCAGACGATTAAAATAAAGATGATAAATAAGAGAATTCCGGCGACCATAGCAAAGAAGTAGAAACTCATGTTGCCTTGTTGAAGCTTACGTGCAAGATTTCCGAGTTTGGAAGTAAGTATTCCGACTTCGTCAACAATAGGATCAAGAATTTTGTTTTCCACTTTATTGAAAAAGAAATCGGAAAGAAACCCGAATGGTTTCTCAATTACAGCATGATAAAACTCGTCAATATAAAACTTATTGGTGATGGTTTTACTGAGAAAACTGGTTGGGACACCATCGGCCACCGGAACAGCGGCTTTTTTCACATAGGTCCGGTAAGCCAACAGAATAACAACAATCAGAAGAATCAGCGAGCCGGTAATTAATCCTGATTCAGTGGAAAAGCTAAGCTCTGTCGTCACTTTAGATCTGACAGTACTGCTCAGAAATTCACTGAAACCTGACTTGCCGCCAAAAAGTGATGGAATATTAAGGAACCCGCCAAAGACAGACAGAATGCTCAGAATGATCAAAGGAATTGTCATAACCCGCGGTGATTCGTGCGGGTGAGCTGTGCTTAGCCTTTGACTTCCAAAGAAAACGAGGTATAAGAGGCGGAACATATAAAAGCAGGTAATCAAGGCACCACCCAGAGCCAGAATGAAAAGTAACGGATTATTTTCAAAGGCTTTGCTCAGGATTAAATCCTTGCTGAAAAATCCGGAGAATGGGGGGATTCCGCTGATGGCGAGGGTTGCAGCCAAAAAGGTTAGATATGTGACCGGCATCTTTTTCCGCAGACCACCCATCTTCCGGATATCCTGCTCTCCACCCATTGCATGGATAATGCTGCCGGCTCCAAGGAAAAGCAATGCCTTGAAAAAAGCGTGGGTGGTGAGGTGAAAAACCGCGGTGGAATAAGCCCCCAGCCCAAGTGCCAGAAACATATAGCCCAGTTGTGACACCGTGGAATAAGCAAGTACCTTTTTAATATCATTCTGTCTGAGTCCAATCACTGCAGCCAGTATTGCTGTAGCCAATCCCAGGATGACCATGATATTCATCGTCAGCGGGGCAAGATTGTAGAGAATGCCTGAACGTGCAATCATATAAATACCGGCCGTGACCATTGTAGCGGCATGGATCAATGCAGATACAGGGGTAGGACCAGCCATAGCGTCAGGCAGCCAGGTATATAAAGGGATTTGGGCGCTCTTCCCTACTGCTCCGACCAACAGAAGAAGGGTAATCAGTGTGATCATCGGAGCTCCGGAGTGTAAAGACACAGCCTGGGAGAAGACTTCTGTAAAGCTGACCGATTTAAAGGTGAAGAAAAGGAGAATAATGCCGAGTATAAACCCCAAATCACCTATTCGGTTCATTACGAATGCTTTCCGTGCAGCATAGTTAAACACAGGATTTTTAAACCAGAAACCAATCAGCAGATAGGAACAAAATCCAACGCCTTCCCATCCGATGAAAAGAATCAGGTAGTTTGCTCCCATTACCAAAAGTAACATGCTGAATGTAAACAGATTCATCTGGGCAAAGAATGAATTCACCCGTTCATCGCCGTGCATATAGCCAATGGAATAGATATGGATAAGAGCTCCTACCCCGGTTACGATCAGCATCATTGTAACCGAAAGATTATCAATTAGAAATGCAAATGGAATCTTCAAACTTCCGGCTGAAATCCAGTTAAACAGAGTGACTGTGACTAATTCCTGTCCTGAAGCACGAAGTGCAAAAAACACAAAAACGGAAATCAGAAATGAAATTGAAACCATTGCACTGGCAATAATGCCCGCCTGATTATTTTTCAATCTGTTTTTTGCCAGTCCGGTTACCAGAAATCCCAATAAAGGAAAGGCGGGAACAAGCCATGAAATTGTTATATAGGGATATAATGCTACCATTTCAACCGGTTCAAAAGGTTAATATCAACTGAATCCACATTCCGTTTCATCATCACTACAATAGATAAACCAACGGCAACTTCCGCTGCGGCTACGATCATGATAAAAAATACAAAAACCTGCCCGGCCGGATCGGAATGATAGGCCGAAAAGGCTGTAAGTAACAAATTGACTGAATTAAACATCAGTTCGAGGCACATCAGGATGGCAATGGTATTTCTCCGGAATAAAACCCCCATCATTCCTATGCTGAAAAGGGCTACGCTCAAAAAAACGTAATTTTCAAGCGGGATGAGCTGTATGGCGGATGAGATCTCTTGCATAGTTATAAATTATGAGTTATGAATTATGAGTGTTGTTCTTTGAAGTGATTATTGCGCTTCGTAACATCTTTAATAATTCAATCGCTTCGTTATTAATACTTTCAAATTCTTGTTCATCTATATATTTTGTTTCTTTTAGCAGCTCAAGCCAATACATTGACTCGTCACACTCTTTCTGCGAAATACTCAATTTATGGATAAAATCCTTTTTGCTCTCCGCATTTTGCGCTTCACGAACCATTGCGCCAATCGAGGTTCCGCTTCTTAAAAGTTGCTTGCTAATCACATATTCTTTTTTATTATCAACTAAAAACTGGTAAAGTTTAATTATTCGAACAGCAAACAGAAAACTTTTATCTTTCAGAATACTCTTCCGCTCACTCATAACTCATAACTCATAACTCATAACTCATAACTTATAACTCATAACTCTTAAACGTCTTTCTTTCCAAACATCAACGCACCCACCATGGCCGAGATAAACAGGATGGATGACATCTCAAAAGGGAGCAGAAACTCATTGAACAATACTTTCCCGATTCCTGAAACCAGTCCGAAATCACTCGCAAACGGATATTTCGCATGGATCTCGAAAGTCTGGCGAGTTGCAGCAAGGAGAACGAGAAAAAATACTCCGCCTGTGATAACTGCAGAGACACGGGTTACAGTCGATTTACGAAGGATGATGGCCTTATTTAAATTCAGGAGCATAATCACGAACAGAAATAATACCATGATTGCCCCGGTATAGACAATTACATGAACCACAGCGAGAAATTGTGCATTCAAAAGAATATAATGACCAGCCATCGCCAGAAAGCAAACGATCAGGTAAATAACATTATTGATCGGATTCTTGGAGAATACAACCGCCAGTGCACAGATAATCATTATTGCAGAGAGCAGATAAAATAGAAAGATCATTTTCGATTTGTTTTAAAGTCGTAACCAGTTATTTATTATGGGCAAATCGTTTGTCCGATTTAAATTTGTGCACCGCTTCGGTTTGTCTTGCAGAAATATCAATCCTCAGATCCATCAGTTCCACCAATATATCCTTCCCGTAAACAAAGGGTTTGCGTTCATATTGGGATGCCACAATTCGGTCGGTAAGGAAGATAGCCTCTTTCGGACAGGCATCTTCGCAATCGCCGCAGTAAATGCACCGGAGCATATTGATTTCATAAATTGCAGCATATTTCTCTTCACGATAGAGGTGTTCTTCACCCGGTTTCCGTTCAGCAGCTACCATGGTGATTGCCTCTGCGGGGCATGCAACAGCGCATAGTCCGCAGGCTGTACACCGTTCCCGACCCTCGTCGTCGCGCTTCAGAACATGCTGGCCACGGTAAACCTTGCTGAACTCGCGCTTTTGTTCCGGATAACTAATGGTGACCTTTTTACGGAAAAAATGGCGTATAGTGATAGACATTCCTTTGATAACTGCCGGAATATAAATCCACTCCATAAAGGTCATCTTCTTATCCGAAGCAACTACCGATCTGTTTGTTAATGATTGCATAGCTTTTCGGATTACTTTAATTCGGTAAAGAAAAAATAAATTCCTGTGGCAACGATATTGAACATCGCCAATGGTATTAACCCTTTCCATCCCATGTTCATCAGCTGATCGTAGCGGAAACGGGGGAGTGTCCAACGGATCCACATAAACAGAAAGATCATGCTGAATATTTTCAGGAAGAAAAAGAAGGTCCCGATAAAGGTGACTGCATTCATTGGCAACCCAAGCTGATCAAGGAAAGGCATGTTATAACCGCCAAAATAAAGGGTAGCAATGACAGCTGATGAGATAAACATGTTAATATATTCAGCAAAAAGATAGAAACCCAGTTTCATCGAACTATATTCGGTGTGATATCCCCCGATAAGTTCTGTTTCGCATTCGGGAAGGTCAAACGGTGCACGGTTCGTTTCTGCAAAAGCACAGATCAGGAAGATAAAAAATCCAAGCGGCTGATAGAAGACATTCCAGTGCATTCCATGTTGTTGTGCAACAATATCATGGAGGCTCAATGAACCTGTGGTTAGAACCAATGCGATAATCGACATCCCCATGGCCAG
>TBL_comb47_HYPODRAFT_10005157_pt1 | contig 14695 bp, 16 predicted proteins | sample TroBogypolimnion_40_FD_10682 | JGI IMG/M metagenome (IMG submission 10682)
CCAACAATTTTAACAATAGAAGATGCTGATAAACCTTTATTAACAGACGCAAATCCAATAGCTAAACCTTTATTAACAGACGCAAATCCAATAGCTAAACCTTTATTAACAGACGCAAATCCAATAGCTAAACCTTTAATAACAGACGCAAATCCAATAGCTAAACCTTTATTAACAGACGCAAATCCAATAGATAAACCTTTATTGGCTTTAGAAGCTAAACCTTCAATAGTAGTAGAAGATATAAAAAATATACAAATGTCTGAAGAGAATAAACCTCTTTTAAAAATATCTTTAAATTCTACTAAAGCAGTAAGGTCATATTTTGGTAGTGATTTTTTTTATTCAATGATAAGTATGATTTTTAAATATATGTCAGACGACCAAAAACTTTTTATTCAAAATATTTTTAAAAATACAACAAATATTGATGTAAAAGGTTTATCTACTAATATTAGTAAGGCAGCATATATTTTTACAATAACTGGTACAAAAAATATTTCTTCAAGTGGTGTTTCAATAAAAAAATCTTTTACAGATGGTTTAAGAGTTATTTCAAATTTTGGTGGTGGAGATTGTTTATTTTTAGCTGTAGCAGATGCTATAAATTATTATAATTATTATAATGATATTGATAAAAAAATTATATATAATAGGTGGGGTAATGGAAATAATATGTTTACAACAAAAATTTTAAGAAATATTGTATCAACAGAAATTATTAAATTATTTAATTCAGACGAAGATTTAAACCATACATTTTTAGAACTCGCCCAAGTAAATTTAGAAGTTTTAAATGATGCGTTTGAACGAATAATGCTAACTGAAGAATCTGTTTTACAACAAGGTAATGAGGAATATTATACTGATACCATTATGGATACATATAAATCATATGATAATTTTTTTGTTATTATTCCAGATATTATTACTAATCGAAATAGACCATTTGAATTAGTATCAAATAATGATGAAATAAAAAAATATATTGAAAGTGAATATTATTGGGCAGACCAAAAAACAATAGATATATTTAATAAAATATTAAAATTAAATATAATTACTATAAATAATACTGATGGTATTTATACAATTCCATTTCCAACTATAAAAAGTGATAATAATAATACGTGGAATAAATATTTATTTTTATATAATGCTGAGAATCATTATGAATTAATCACATTTGACTATTTGTTAAAAGTTTCTTCGAAAATGGTAAGAGTTAAAAAGGTTATTTTTGACAGAGGAAGTAATATATTACCTCCGTTTTATATAGTGTTTTTATTATTTTCATCATTTTATATAAAATTATTGCCTGCTGATAAAGAAATGGTTACCTTGTTTATAAATTTTTTTAAAGCTATACAAAATAGTTTTAATACTATAATGGACGCACCAATAGGTTCAGATAAAAATATCACTAATTTTATTACTAATTTTGAAAATTATTTTGGACCAATTAAAAGAGAAATTTTAGGAGGTGCTACAAATAATATGGAGAGGGGTGCGTCAAGATTTTTAAAAAAAGCAGATAAACAAGATAGTATCCAAATAAGTTTTCATATAACAATTGATATGGAATTACAAAAAGGAAAGACATTGACAAAAGAACAGATAAGTGATATAAAATGTATAAAAGGATGGAATAAGGTGAGAAAATCATTTGCTGATTTTACTGGTAGAAAATATGTCGTACCTCCAATATATGACAATTTAAGTGATAAATATAATAAAAAAGAAAATGATAAAGATAAAGAAAATGATAAAGAAAAGAATAAGAATAATATTACACAAAAAAATATTAATGGTGGTAGTAGAGGAAAAAGAAGAAAAACTTTGAAATATTTGAAATATTTAAAATAAATATATTACGGTGTAAAATATAATATATTTATTATTTACTTATCAAAATTAAATTTTTGAAAATCAAACTTAGTAAAGGCTTCCTTCTGACCTTTACGTTGTTTCTCTCTTTTAGCTTTTTCAAGAACAGAAATAGCAGCAGCTAATTCTGTTTCAGAAACAACTCCATCATCATTTGTATCTATTAGTTTATCAAGAATTCTCATATGATGTGGTACTATACACATTGAGCTTTCTTCATTAAATAAGTGTTCGGATAAAATAGTGAAAACAGCTGTTAATCCGAGTGCCGCATAAATATCACGAGTACCCATCCAAGCCATAGCAAAAACAAGTATTTGTTTACTTAATGAAAATTTCATATATTCTTCAGTTGATCTGCTAAATTGTATAGAAATAAATTTGGACCCAACGTTAAGAAGAATCATTACAATTCCAGCAAAGAATTTACTGTTATTTAAGTACATAACGTGATGATTAATATAACCAAAAAAATTCATAAATGTTGAGCTTATTCCACCACCAATAATATTGACATTATTAATATTATTATTATTAGATTCAATAATCTTTTCCTTTGTCATATATTAAAATAATATATAATTATTTCTCTCTTAATATAATCCGAATTTTCTAAAAAGACGATTAATATTATTTTCACCATCACCATAAAATCCCTCAGAAATAATTCTAGCATCTCTTACATAAGGTCTATATAAACCGCGAATTTTTGGTGTAAAATGTTCTTTAGTATTATAATAATTTACAATATAATTTATAGTATAATATAATCCAACTAAAAATATAATTGTAAGTATAATTCTTATATTTATTAAAGCTCCTTTAGTAATTAAATATTTTGTAGTCATTTATAATATAAAAATATTTTTAAAATATTTTAAAAAGGCGAAAAACTTCCTAAAAATGAAGACCCTTCATAAGGTGATATAGAATCAGAATCGTGCATAAAGTTATTTACTGGTATTGAGTTTGATTGTTTACCTCTTTTAATATTATTTTCAATTCCTAAAATATCAAAACCTTCCGCAGCAGTAGTAGAAGAAGTATCTTTAGAAGCATCTAAATTAGTTTTTGCGTCAGATAATTGTTTTTTAATATTTTCTTTTAATTTTGTAGGTTCAATTTGGGTTGTATTAGATTGTGTTGAATCAGCTTGCGTTGAATCAGTTTTTGTTGTATCAGTTTTTGTTGTATCAGTTTTTGTTGTATCAGTTGGTTTGGTTATTGTTTTACCATCTGATGTTTCAAAACCTTCTGAATACATATTAGTATTAAACATAATTACAATAAATAAAACACCTACAACTCCTAATATCTTATTACAATGACTTAGACATAATATAAATACAATTAAAAAAATTCTTCCTAAAGCAGAATCAATTAGAAAATTAAAAGCTCTAGCTTGACTAAGAGCTATTATAAGCAATAAAAGAACAACAGTTCCAATGTTATTTTTACTAACTAGCTTAAAGTCCATATATAATATTCAATATAATTATTTGAAAAAAATAAATTATATGATAAATAAATTTCAGACTGTTTTACAAATTATTATCTAAATTTTTATTAAGAATGTCTTTAGCAATGTACGCTGCTCCATTTGATAATGATTCATCAGAATACAAAAATAATGATAATGATAATATTATTAATAAAAAAAGACAAACACATAATAAAACACAAAAAAAATATCCTAAAGAGAACTTTGACCAAGAAAAAGTAAATTCTGTATTAGAAAAAATCCATAATAATTCAAATATGGATGAAGAAGATACTCTAGCGAATTTCAGTCCTCCTCCTAAACCAGAATCTGTTGGTGTTTCTAAAACTATTGCAACTGAAGAAATGCAAAATATGACTAATGAAAATATGTTTAGAACATTAGGTAAAGAACCATCACCAAATTATGAAAATGAAGAAAAATTAGAATTAAACAATTTTAACTCGAATTATGCTGACAATAAAACAGCTGAAAGTTATTATAAAAAATTTATTCCTGGTTACGTAGCTGGTAAAAATCCGGTTAATAAACAATATTATAATTCAAATATACCAACCGCAAATATGTCGGGTGATAACTCAAATGATTTGTTATTAAAAAAAATAAATTATATGATAAACCTCCTTGAAGAACATCAAGATGAGAGAACAAGTAATGTAACGGAAGAAGTAGTATTATATTCTTTTTTAGGTATATTTATTATTTTTGTGGTGGACTCATTTGCTAGGGTAGGAAAATATGTAAGATAAGTTAAGATATTCTACTCTTTTTAAATTTAATAAATAATAATATTATTCTAACTACTTAAAACCATAACACTATATATTTATAACATAACAGTATGAGCCAATTTAATATGAATCAATTTATTAAGCCACAATATATTATAGTTCATTGTAAACACGATGGATGTTATAATCCTTTAATGTTTAAAGATGAAAATCCAGCAATTAGGACAGCTTCCGTACAACTAAATCCTCCAAAGATTTTTTTATTTGATAATAAACCAGAAGCAAAAGAATTTTTTGGTGATTATATTAATGATGTTGATGTTTTAGATGAACAATGTAAAACAAACGAAGATATTAATCATGTTGATGGTTGTAATTGTGGAATTGTTAAGTTAGATGATGATGACGGGCAACCTATTTTATTTTATAATCAAAAAAATCAAATTTTTCTTTTAGAACCATTAGCACAAGTTTTCGCACCATCTCACGAAGTAAAAATAGAAGTAGCTAATTTAAATTTAATCAACTCATTAGTCAGGTCAAGTAAAACCTTAGGAAGAGAACAACAAAGAAGATATGTTGACCTAGGTAAAAGGTGCGAAGTATGTTTAATTAATAAGACTTAATCCAAAGTTAAATAAGACTTAATCCAAAGTTAAATAAGACTTAATCCAAAGTTAAATAAGAATGAATAAATAAATTAATTAATTATTAAGACCTTTTCTGGTTTAAATGTATTATACGCAAAATTATAAAAAAAATATGCTGTTGGACTTATTATTAATGGGTTTGTTTTTAAAAGTAAATTATTTATTATTACATTATTATGTGAAATACTTTCAATTGCCGCAAATCCAAACTTATTTTTTTCTGCGGTTTTCCAAAAACTTATTTTAAATCCACTAATAAATATTTCTTCTGAATCACAATTATTAATAGAAGCAAAACAACTAAGAACTTCTAATTTTTTCTCAATAAATGTGCACGATTTTCTATAAAAATAAGCACTTATTATTTCATCGTTTATTAAAATAACATAAATAAAAATATTCTTGGTCTTTATTAGTTCAATAATATTTGAAATATCTGAATTTATAATAATATCAAAATTTTTGTTATTTATTTTAATAAAATCCAATAAAAAATGAAAATTTTGTTCTGATATTTCTAAAATTGTATACATTGAATGTAAATCTAATGGTTTAGACCACTTCTTTACATGAAAACCATATGTAGAATAAACACACAATGGAACAATCCCTGTCAATTCATCTTCTCTCTTAAAGAGAGAAACAACAATGTTTTTATTAATGTGACTTTGGTTATATTGATGTGTTTGAATAATTTGTGGAGCTATACCTTTTTTTCTATAAGATTTATCTACACATAAGTAATCAATATAATAAGCATCAAATTTAGCATCGATTTTACTACTATTTTTCGTACAATTATTAATAGATATATGTATTGGTCTACCAGTTATTATTCCTATTAGCTTTTTATCTTCAATCATAGTGCCTTTTTTTAAGTCGTGAAAAAGTGTATCTTCAGTATAAAAAGTGAAAAAGGATTTTGAATTATGACTATTAAAATATGGAATAATATTTTTCTTTTTTGGTGAATATATATTGTCTTTATTTTGTAAATAATGTATTTTTACAAAGTTTACAAATTTATTTATTTTTAAATCGCTAAGTTCGCTGTAAACAATTGTTTCTATATTTTTAAAATTTGTATATTTATTTTTTTCTGGAAGTTCGTGATTTATTATTCCTGGAGGCCAAATCAAATATGTTAAGTTGTATACGTGGAAAACAGGTTGTAAAGCCCAAAATCCAAATTTTACTCTTATATAACCCATTATAAAAACAATGATTAGAGAGAAGATTAATAATATATATAATATCATATTATTAATTTTAATTAAGATTAAATTTACTGAGGTTTAACCAATATATATAAGTATTGATACTCATAAGCACAATTAACAAGATCAATCTTACCTTGAATTAAAAATCCTGCCTCTTGAGCCATATTTATAATATCATTTTCTGAATTCATATACAATGTATGTTCTTGTTTTCTTGTTTTTCCATCATTAAATTTAAATTTTTCGTGAAATGTTGCGATATCCTTTGATTGGTCTAATTCAAAATTTGATGAATATACAAAATCATTAAATGTAATTTTAGTTTTTGTTATTCGTTCTTTAGAATATTTCTGTGGTGAAACAATATATAAAGGATTTCCAGGTGGAAGAATCGGGTCAAACTTCTCTCTATTTACTACATGCACAATTAATGTACCTCCTGGCATTAACCATTCCATACAATTATTAAAAAACTTCATTTTATCTTCAAAATAATAGATTGTAAAATATAAACAAAGAATATGAGTAAATTGACTATTTTTAAACATCGACATATCTAGTACATCACCAACCATAAAATTATAATTAGGAAAATTATATTTAGCTTTATCTATCATTGAAGAAGACTTATCAATTCCTATTACATTTAGGTCATATTGAGATAATTTATCAACATGATGTCCGGTTCCACAACCAACATCTAATATTACACTTCTTGTATTTGGTGTTGTTTTATTTTTAATTGCTCCAATTTCATAATCATTTTTTAAATTATTGAAAACTAAATGGTCGTAAATATCAGAATAAAATTGGTCGTAAATTTCTGAGTCTCTTTTAAATAAAAAACTATCATTTTGTTCGTATCCTTCTTTATTTGAAGTGTTAACTGATTTAAATAATACAATTAAAATTAAAAATATGGTTACAAATATTAAGATTTTCCCAAAATTAGACATATTTTTATAAATATTTGAAATTGATTTAATTGAATTGTTAATTTTCATCTATATGTATTGTTGTTATTTTTTTTGTGTGAATTTGTATTATATGGTAGAAACAGAAATTAATGACATAAGACAACAAAAAGATTTTAAAGGAATATCATTTTCTAAATTTAAAAAAAGTGATGTTAGAAAAGAATTACTAAATAGTCTTACTAATTCAAAAATAGAGCCTGTTTGTTATTGGAGTGCCGAATTAATTTGTGCCGGTCATTATAGTGAATTATGGGATATAATTTTATTTTTTTATAGTAAATATATACATTTAGGTAATCCTAAACTTGCTATTTATTTAGAATTAAGAATTAACAACTTTAAGGAAATTATTCATAATGGTTATGTAGGAAACGAAATAAGAATGCGAAATAATGATAAAATTAGAAGATTATTTTGTGAAATTATGTGTGTATTATGTGATGCGAAAAGAAAACATAGTTTTGATAATATTAAAATACAAAAAACGGACTTTGACATGACACAAATGACAGATAGATTTAAAGCACCAAATATTTATTATGCTGAAGGTATTTTTATGAAAGATGACCCAAAAGAATTATTTGTAGCCATAAATGAATTAGCATATAATCTTTCTATAAGGAATGTAATGAATTCTTGTTATTGGATAGAATGGATAATGGATTTTGAAATAATATGTAGATTAAAAAAAGAAAAATGTAAATGTGAAAGAAGAAGTCATATTCCTGTAGATAGCAAAAATCAAATGGATTTAATATGGATAGTTTGGGATTTATTTTTAAAAGAATCCGAAAAGCAAAGCTCTATTATCCAGAAGGTAATTAAATCATTATTAAATTTGTTTACATTGAAGTACACAAGCGGCTGTCAAAAAAAAAGAAAATATATTTTATATTTTGTTGTTTCAATATTATGTGAAAATATTAATTTCGATGAAGAAATTATTAGAGATAGTCAAAAAACTGTATTATCTAATGTTCTTAAAAAAATAGATTCAATATACAAACAAATTAAAAAAAATGAAGAATCTCCTGGAACAGAATATTTATTTAAGGATTCTAAGGCCGCCCAATTAGAAAAAACAATTGAAAAACTAGAAAAAATGAATACATTTGGAGAGACTTTTATTCCTCGCGTTTAATTATTACAACCTAGCTCGACAAATCGGGCAGGTATTATGACCTGCTTTCCAAGATCTAAGACAATCATAATGAAAAGAATGACCACATGGTGTTTTTGTTACAGAATCACTATTATGTAATGATTCAAAACAAATAGAACAATTATTACGCTGATGTTCAGGAAGTGCTAAATCGTCATCACGTTCTTTATCTTTTTTAGCATCAAGAAGTGTTTCTTCGTAATATCTTTGAAACATTCTATCTTCTCGTTCTCGTTCTCGTTCTGCGTTTATTCGGTCGTTGTCTATTCGTTCATTATTTTCTCGTAACAAATTTTGTGATGAATTATATCCTAATGTTAACACTGCTATTCCAGCAGTAACCATAAGCGCCGCACACATATAAATTAATTCAAAATTTCCACCTTTTTGATTTTTACGAGTTTTTTTATTAATATATTTTATCATTTTTGTTTTTCTTTTTCTTTTTCCACCATCTATTTTTTTTTCCGATATTTTATTTTTTAATTCTGAATAAAAATCTAAATATTGTTTACGAACATCTTGGTCAGTTATACAAAAACAATCATAATTTTTTATTAATATTTCATAATTATTAATTACTTCTTCTGTAGAAGTATATTTTTTACTATTTTTAACGAATTCTTGTAATTCTTCCAATTGTTTCAATTGTTTATTTTTACTCATTAATATATTATATAATTATTATTATTATAAAAACATACTTTTATAACAATATAATGTATGACTAAATCTAAAACTTACAAAAAAAATAAAAAAACTCATAATAATGTAAAGAAAAACAAAACATTAAAATTAAAAATAAAACATACAAATGAAATACCGTCAAAATATAAAAATATAACTGGTACTATAGATATAAATGCGTTTAAACACAATATTAAATATTTAAAAAAAAAAGCAAAAACTGACATTATGCCTGTTTTAAAAGCAAACGCATATGGACACGGAATTGTTGAAATGGCTAAAATTTGTAGAAATTTAGGAATAAAATATATTGGTGTTGCAACACTAGGTGAAGCGATTCAAATAAGAAATAGTGGAGATTCAGGTAGAGTTTTAGCTTGGCTATATGATGTTACTACTGATGAAGTAAAAGATGCTGTTTTAAAAAATATCGATATAGGTATTTTTGATGAAAATCATATTCCTATTATATCTAAGTCTCTTCCTCGAGGAGTTAAAGCTAAAATACATTTATTTGTGGATACTGGTATTGATAGAAATGGTGTACCATATGATAAAGCTATTGAAGCAGCACAACAAATAGTAGCTGACCCAAAATTTGAACTAGTTGGATTAATGTCACACTTATGTTGTGCTACAGAAAAAGTAAATAACAAACCAACATTAAAACAACTTGAAATTTTTAGAAAGATTAGAAAAGATTTAGCTGATTTAAACATTAACCCACCATTAGTTCATATTGGAAATACCGCAGGAATTTTAAATTATGATCTTTCAGATTTTACATTAGCAAGAAGTGGAAGTGGAATATATGGTTATGGTTCAAATAAATTAACACCTATAATGGATATATCATCCAAAATAATTCAATTAAAATATGTTCCAAAGGGAGCAGGAATTGGATATGATAGAACATTTATTGCGCACAAAAAAACATATATTGGAATTATACCAATAGGTTATGCGGATTTTTTACCATTAACAAAATCCGAAGAATTAAGTGTAATTGTTAATGGAACTAAAAGAAAAGTATTAGGATTAGAAAGTATGGACCAAATTGTAATAGAAGCAAAAAAAGGAGATAAATTAGGAGATGAAGTTGATATTTTTGGAAAGAAAAATAAAAACTTTATATCTGGCGAAGAGTTTGCCAAAATGGGGCATACAACAATATATAATATATTAACACATATTGGAAGTAGAGTCGACCACATATATATACTTTAAAAAAGTATAACAAATAAATATACTTTTTATAAAAGTATATATAAATGGTGAAGACATACAGAAAAAGAAAAGTAAGCTCAACACGTAGAAAAAGTGGTTCATCTAGAAATTCATCATCATCTTCTTCGAACAAAAATTTTGGAAAAGAAGTAACTGTGATATTTTTAGAAATGTTACTAATGGTTAAATTATTTCATTGGAAAACTCACAGCTACGCAACACACAAGGCAACAGATGAACTATATAGTAAATTAAATGACGACATTGATAAATTTATTGAAGTTCTTTTGGGAAAAACTGGGTCTAGAATTGACTTAATGGGACATAAAAGTATTTCATTAATAGATTTAAATTCACCCGAACAATTAAAATCCAAAATTGAGGCATTTAAGAGTTATTTAGTCGGCTTAACAAATAATAAAGGGCTTGGTTCAATGACAAACACAGATTTATTAAATATTCGTGATGAAATATTAGGTGATATGAATCAATTTTTATATTTGCTAACGTTTAAATAAAAAAGAAAAAACTTAGTTTATATATTTTATAAAACATACTATTAATATTGTTAAAATAATAATATTATATGAACAATGATTTACATCTTCAATAATATCATTATAATCATATTTTGTATTCATAATTGTATCCCATAATAAAATATCATAATTTGTTTTTAAGTTTAAATGATGATTTTTATGTGATTGAGGTTTTATTATATCATAATTTATCATATGAACTGTCGCATATAAAAAACCCCATAAAAAACACACATAATAATTTAAATATTTTGTAAATAAAATAAAAAGAAGTAATAATCCGGATTGTGTAATAAAATTCATTATAAATTCATATATTTTATTATCTAAATTTTTATTAATTAATGTATCATGATGAACTTCACTATGAAAGTCAAATGCTTTACATATAAAAAGAATTATATTATGCATACCTGGTATTATAGATATATAATTATGTACGTTTGATGATGTTTTATCGCCTTTATATATTTCTCCCAAATTAATTTTATGAGATAAATAATGGACGAAATAACCATTAAAAGAAACATATATAAATGTAATAATACACCATAAAAAACTAGAATTAGTATAATATGAAATTATAAATAAACATACAATTAATAATGAATAAAATACATAATTTAACTTAATTGTCTTTAACAACGGGTCTTCTTCAGATTTATCCATAATTTCAGAATCAATAATTTCAGATTTATCCATAATATGTTTTAAATATATATTTAAAACATGTTTTATACTAAATTTATAAAATATCATTTTTATCACAAAAAACCACAACTGTTACTAAAAAGGCAAATATAATATTTAAAATATAGTGATACATATGTTCAAAAGTTTCATTATTATTTGTTCCTAATAAATGATCTACCGGATCAGGACCAAAATTAGTAGTTTTATCTAAATAATGTGAATAATTACCGAGATGAAGTATTGAGTAATTTATATTGTTAACAGTAATATAAATAATACTGTAATATAAAATTAAAATAGGTGGAAATAACTCATAATTTATAAGTATTTGAAAATAATATAAAATAAAAAAACAACATATATCCAAAATTATTGATTTAATATTGTGGAAAATATTTTTGTCAGGTTTATTAATATTATGGTGTATTAACAAATGAGGATTATACTTTTCTGGTATCATATGAAGCACAACGTGCATAAAATAAGAATAAAACCCTAATCCAAAAATTAAAAAAGTTGAATAAAAAGGTGAAATTGTTTTATATGTTAAAATTATTCCAAATAAAACTATAATTATCTGATATGGTTGATGATTATATAAATATTTTTTAAATGTTTCTTTACCAAAAAAATCAATGTTTAATTTCATATTATATAATTTCATTTTATTTATTTTATTTATTTACAACACATATTCTTATTCAAAATATGTTATTTTATAAAATCTTAGTATTGACAAAATAACAATTTTATTTATTATAATAGTATTTCCCATATTGATTAAGATTTCTTCAACATTTTTGTCTTTTGGATTTTCTAATATTGTATTTCCAAATAGTTCAGATGAATTATTAAATAATTCATTTTCCTCCAAACTAGTTACCATACATCTTCCAATAAAATAAAATAAAAATTTAATTATGCTCATTATAATAAGTAATATTGTTAGTATTTTCATATCATTTGAAATTAGTGAAATTGTTAAAACAGTATATGTAAATAAAAAATGTATTAAAATCCATAATATATTTTTAATATAATTTAGATTATTATTAAACATTTATAATAATCTAATAAAAAAATTTAAGTAATTAAAATTAAAATCCAAAATTAATATATTTATTTTTAATATAATGAGTGAGAATATTTCTGACAAAATATCAAATACACTGTTAGGAACAAATCAAATTTCATCAATACCAGATCTTACTCCAGATATAGATATATCAAGTAGTGGTTCAGATAGTAGTATGTCATCTTTTTTTGAATGGATAAAAGATATTAGCATTACAACATGGATTTTAATTATATTAATTTTAACATTTTTAGGATTTAATATTTTTGTTTATTTAGCAAAAGGGACTCAAGATGTTAATGATTTGTTTGCTCCTTTAGTTCAAAAAGTGACTTCTATTTTTGCCGGAGTTACCGGACAAGTTGTAGACGTATCTGCTGAAGGTGCTAAAGCTGTAGTTGGTACATCAGCTGATGTAATAACAACTGGATTAACAGGTGTACAAAATATTACTCCTGGAAAACAAGTTGGGCCTTCACAACAAAATTCTAAAACTACAACAAAAGGTCAGGACATTAAAACTACATTTCCTCAAGGTGACGTTGCACAAGCGAATACAGTAAATAAAGCAATTAATTCTTCAACCGCTCAAAAACAACAAGTAAATGGAGAAGATTACCAAGCAGATGAAGCAACAAGTAGCATTCAAAATGGCGCACCTAAAGCAGGCTGGTGTTATATTGGCGAAGACAGAGGATTCAGGAGTTGTGCTGAAGTCGGTGTAAATGACACGTGTATGTCAGGTGATATTTTCCCTACAAGCCAAATATGTGTAAATCCTAGTTTAAGAGCATAGATATGCTTTAAAAAAGTATAGCAAAATATACTTTAAAAATTATATACTTTAAAAAAGTATAGCAAAAGTATAGCAAAATATACTTTAAAAATTATATAAATTATAAAATATATTAAACATTATTTTATAATTAACTGTATAATTAAATTATGACATTTTTTACAAGAATTAATAAAAATCTTATTAAATATTCAATGAATACTAAGTTACGTTATTCACATCATCATTCTTTACATAATAATTTTTTATTAAATATTGAAAAAAATAAAATCATTATTAATTTATTAGGTGATTTAGAATCTGTTGAGACCGCATCATGGGAAATTCAATCATTTGCTAGAGAAAAATCTTTACTAACAGCTAATATTGTTTTTAACCCAGAAATGCTAAGATGTTTTCTTTTTAAACATAATTATTTACAATTTATTGTGAATAGATGTTATAATATGCCGTGTTATCAAATATTAGCATTAAATAATAGTATTATTAATACAAATACAAATTGGAAATCATATAATTTATATGTAATACCAGAAGCAAAAAATAGATTTACAACATGTGATTTTATTCGAAATTGTGACCACTCAAAATTTATTGTTTATCCTTTGGCCGCATCAGAAGAAAGCAAAAGAAGGGATATTTGTATTTTAATTAATTAAGGATAGTAGTTATAAAATATTTAAAATTATTTTAATTTGGAATTGTTATTTTAACAATTCCTTTGTAACCAGCCCCACCAGCACCGGCAGAATATTCCATATTTCCACCACCACCACCACCACCTCCAATAGTTGTTGAATTTTCACCATTTTGAGTTGGTGAGGTTGTTGAACCTCCTCCTCCACCAATACCATTAGAACCCGCATATCCTCCTCCTCCGATGTAAATACTACCATAATTTGACCCCCCCCCTCCTCCACCTGAATATGGAATTAATGAACTATTTTCACCAGGGTCTCCAGGTCCACCATAATAAGTTTTTGATCCATTTCCTCCATTTCCATTTCCATTTCCACCTTCGCTATTTGGTGTTGTACCAGTTAATCCACCACCACCTCCTCCTCCAATAATAATAGATTGAAAAGATGAATTTCCACCATTTGTTCCCTTATTATTAAATAATGCACCTCCACCTCCATTACCAACAATAATATTATTTGATGTTGTAGAAAAAGAGTAAGCGCTATTATAAATAAATCCCCCTCCGCCACCTCCTCCACCATCATAACTAGGTATGAAACTACCTCCCGCACCACCTCCACCACCGCCAACAAGTAACAAACTACAATTTACAATTACTCCTGCGCATGAATAATTTAATGTTCCAGAATTTGTAAATGTTATAATATAATTCGACCCGGAAATACTTCCAGAACCTCCTGTAAAATATGATGATGTTAGTGGCATAGATAAAGGATAAATTGTTGATTTAGCGGATTCAATCCCATAAGTATTTGTAGCAGACACAGTAAAATTATAATTTTGTCCATTTACTAATCCGGTCACAATATATGGTGTTGTAACTGGTGTAATAGTTTGGATAGAATACC
>TBL_comb47_HYPODRAFT_10005158_pt1 | contig 14695 bp, 11 predicted proteins | sample TroBogypolimnion_40_FD_10682 | JGI IMG/M metagenome (IMG submission 10682)
AAGGCGCATCCGGGGAGTCAGTGCTGCTCCCGTCGTCCGTCAGGATTGCCTTTTCCGCCGCTCCCGCCGCTCCCGCCGGCGATGATGACGCCGTGATGTTCCGGGTGTCGCCCGGCAGAGAAGTCTGCGGTCCCGGCAAGATCATTTTTTCCCTGGAAAAACACGCCTGGGCGATGACGTTTTCAGCACTTACCGGCGATATTGCCATCGCCGAACAGGACCCTGACAAGCAATGAACAGCAAAAAAATCAATTTCACCCTGGTCGAAGTCGCTATCGCTATCGGTATTCTGGCGCTGGGCATTGCCGCCGCTATGGGCATCATTGGCGCCGCCAAACATCGTATGAACAAGGCGGAGTCGCAGTGGCGGCGTCAACACGCGCTGACCCAGGCTGCCGAATTTCTGCTGCTGGCTCCGCCGGACACTATGCTGCCAAGGACAATATTTGATTATCCGGAATTTACGGTGACAATCAACACTTCTCTTCCGGAAAATCTTCCGGAGAATGTTCCAGCCAATACTGTCGGGTGGCAGCTTTCCGCACTCCATATCAACCTTATTGACAAGACCGGCAAACAGGTGGATTCCATCGTTATTGACCGGCTGCTGCACGGAGGTAAATAATGAACCGCATCTTCCGTCGCAAATATTTTACTTTGATCGAGCTTGTTGCCGCCGCCGCCATCATGGCGATGATCGCTGTTACTATCGGTTTGGTGCTGACTACGGTTTACCGTTCCTGGCGCCATGCGGACATTGTGCATAACCGCTTGTCGGAAAAATTGCGGATTGACGCGATTGTTGATACCGCGTTTAAAAACGCCGTGCCGTTTAACTGGAAAACTCCCGACCTGAAAAATACTTTAATTTTCATCGGCGGTTCGAATTATCTGATGTTGACTTGTCTGCACCGCGTTACTCCCGGCGAAAATGCCGGTATCCGTTTTTTGAAGCTCTACCGCGAAGACGACAAGCTCATTGCCGCCTATCAAATCACGCCGATCCTGAGTTGGGACGAGGCCCCGGGCGACTCCCTTCGCACGGAAGTTATTGCCGGCGGGATCGCGAGCATCAGTTTCCTCTACGCGGACCTTGACAAAATGAACGGCTCCGTCCAACTGTTGAGTCAGTGGGACGATTCCAAAGACTATATCCCGCAAGGCATACAACTTACTATTGAGTGGAAAAATGGCGAAAAAGAATCATGGTTCAGGCGGACCGCCGGCAACGGCTACCTCCAGTCCTTCAGCACTCCGCGCAGCAACTGAAGCGCTTGATGCCGTCTGCTGCAATGGGCGCAGCGAACGCGGTGTCGCGCTTGTTGCCGTTCTCGGCTTGCTGATGCTGGTTTCGCTGCTCGCTGCCTCCATTGTTACGCTTTCGCAGCTCAGCGCCGCCAAGGCCGGCACACTCTGCCAACTGGAACGATCCATGCTGCTGGCGGAAAGCAGCGCCGCCCGCGCCTGCTGGCTGATCCTCAATGACAAACAAGCTTACAAAAGCCGGGATTTTGTATTCGCCGCGGATGTTGTCGTTCCTCGCTTCATGGCTGATGGCGCGGAACACACCTATGAGGCGTACGATTCCAAAAACACTTTCAGCATTAATGACATGAACTCCGGATTTGACATCTCCGGCACGGCTCCGGACAAGAATTTCAACATTCTCGAAAAATACTCTTTCTCGGAAAAAAAGGCGCAGGACGAACTGGACGATTTCAAAAACCGGCTGCTGGACTATGTCGACGAAGATTCGCTAGTCCGGATCGGCGGNATGGAAGCTCCGGAATATAAGGCTATCGGACTTGCGCCGCTGCCTCGCAACGGTCCAATGCAGTACAACCGGGAAGTCTTCTATATTCCCGACTCCGACAAATTTTTCAAAGTTGACGACAACGGCCGGCCTGATCTGCGCCCCATTTCACCAAGCGCTCCAGGCAGCGGTTGCAGTATCTTCAATGCCACTAAAACTATTATAATCGGTAAGCTAGGCTGTTCCAGCGGTGAAGCCGACGAGATACTCAACGCCATCAACCTCTGGAAAACTAAGCAAATTCCGCTGCTGCAAAACCTGCCGGAACCCCTCATCGCCACCCTGAAAAACAACTTTTCGTTTACTGAATCCGGCAATTATACCATTACGGTCAACGCTTCACCCCATTCCACCGTCAAGGGCCGCACACTGATTTTTTCCCTTAAACTGGACAACTCCATCCCTTTCAGCGGTATCTCCTATGTGGAATGGACATTCTACTGACCTTACACATCAGACAAGACCAATCATGACATAATATATTTATTTCATTTCCAGTTCAATTTCAGCGGACCATGATTGTCCCGGTTCCAGTTTTACCGGCTGGAAAATGCCTTCCGTCGTGGGATTGCTGCCGCCGGTCCAGAAATATAATTTTTCCAGCATTGTTTTAGGCCAGATTATGTTAAATCGGGGCGTTCCCTGGTCGGCAACTGTGATACAGCCGGAAATTCTATCCGCCGGAATATAAATGTTAGAGTCGTTTGATGACGACGGAACCAGCGTTTCCGAATCAGATATTTTAAATTCAGCGGTTTTAAGTTCCAGGGCAGGGCGGTTATGCGACCAGAACATAATTGATTTGGCGTTTGAACCTTCATTGCGGAGAGTAGTTTTATTTTTTATCGATTTCATGCCTGGAGCAAAAGTATAATCTTTGCTGATAGTCAGGCCTGCGAGCAATGGGTGACATAACTTATGTTCAAAACTGATTTCCAGGTTATTCCCGGATATCTGAAGTTTTTTCAACTGGTAGGGCAGGCGGCAGTCATTGGCCCAGTGGATGGCCTCCGGCGCCCAGAAAAGATCACGGAAGAACCCGTCCTGCCCTTCATCCCTATACATTACCAGGTTACGGCCTGCGGCTCCGGCCAGCCTGCTGATTACCGCGCCGTCTTCGGGAAGCACTTCCGCAATGGATTTTCCGTTTTTAACGATGATTTTTTCCGCAGTTTTTCCGTCAGCACCGGAGGCGATGCATTCCCATGAGTTTTTGTTCAGAATGGACCACTGTTTGACAACGTCGGGCGTTGCGGTTTCAAGCACAGTTGACAGCCAGTTGACGGAGTTATCGCTTTCCGTTGCTGACAGGATGAAAAAGCGGACATCCCCTGGTGACAAAGTAAAACTGATGTTGTCCAGATCGTCTGCCTGGAGTTTGCTCGAACCTGCCTTATTGGTAAAGAAACGTTTGGCGGAAGGTTCGGCAAGACTGAATTCCCCTTTGCCGGGCAGCAGATTCAGCGCGGCAGTTCTGGATTGCGCCGTATCAAGGTTGAATAGTACGACCAAATACTTTTCCTTGTATTTCTTGATTATGCCGCGAAGCCTGTTGCCCTGAGGCTTGAGTTGCAGCAGAGAACCGGCATCTGTTCCGTTGAACAGATAGTCCTCAAACATAGCGATTTCGCGCATGGCCTGGCGTTGAGCCAGTATCTGGCGTCCGTCGAATACATAGAATCCCACAAAAAGGCATACCTGCCGGCAGCCAAAGGCGGCAGCAGTGAGCAATTCACTTCTGAGGCACTCCGGATTGCTGAGACTGTAAGAATATGTAGTTTGATTATGGCGTTCATCGGAAGTTACCACCGGAATAACTGACCCCGGATAGAATGTTTTTATTGCGTTAAGACTGCACCAGAACTGTTCCGGGTTAAAATAAGCCATCGGCATGTAATAGTCCACATAATTTACATAGCTTTTAATATCGCCGATAAGTCGCTTTGACTGGAGCAGGTTTGCTTCATCGCGTTCAAAAGGTACTGCGCCAATTACTAATCCTGACAGGCAATTGTTTTCCTTGCACCATTGTCCATATTTTTTAATGATTTCCAGCATTTGTCCGTTGCGGAATTGCAGGAATTGTTCAGGGAATTTTGCCTCGATTGCCTCGCTGTTTTTCAGTCCGGCGGTACTTTTGCCGTATTTTTCTTCAAATGCCTGGCGACATACCGGGCAGTCGTGATAATAGTCATCTTTCAACGCCGGTTCAAAATCCCATAGCAGCATTTTTTTATTGAATTTATCCGGGAAAATTAAAGATGATTTCATAAATTTTTCATATTGCGGGTTGTTGCTCATGCCGGTCAGGCAATGGTTCGGCACCTCGAACCAGAGAGTCCGATTGTTCGCCCATCCTTTTTTTTCCAGCAAGGCTTGTTTATCCGGCTGCAGCGAATTACTGACGCTGTCACCGGAAACTCCGGACCGTATCATAACGTCCAGCCATTGACTGAATGCGCCAGTATCGTTCAAGAAGTTCAGCAGCGGGGAGTACCAGGAAGAAACAGTAAAGTACTTGGGCAGGGCGGCGGCCGGAGCGGAATCGGTCAGCCCCTGGATTTTTAAATTACCGGAGGAGAGCTTTTCATTACCATGCCAGAGACTCCAGTTTAACTCCGCCGGAGACATGTCCGCCGGAGTTTTGAATAATAAGGCTTCACCGGTGAATAAATCTCCAGCAGAACGTGACATCGGCAATACCACCGCCTGATTCAGCGGTATGCTGTATTCAGTGCGATCTTCCTGTGGCTGTTTGGTAAACGACGGAATTTGAATTTTATTAGGATAATAGAACGGAACCGCATCTAATAACGGGAAGCCGGCCGGAGCGTCAATGCGCAATACTATGTCTCGGCGGTCACCGGCAACAAATGTATATACCAGTAACTGACATGCTTCGCCCCGGATGGCATAAATAGTTTTTTCGCTGTTGATTGAGCCTGGATAAAAATCGACTATTGTTTGCGGAGTAGCGATCTCTTCGAACGAGACATTATCGAACCAGATTTGGCCGGAGCGATCCAGACAAAGCCGGAGATTGACGTAATAGCTGTTGCTGTTTGCCGGCATCTGATATTCCAGCGTATATTTTCTCCAATCCGGCGACGGAGTAATTTTAACGGTTTTAATGCCATCCATGCCGTCAAACTTTTTTTCCGCATTCAATCTGGTGATTATGGCGCTGGCGAAAGCCCCTGTTTTGGCTTCCGGATATAATGCGTAAAAAGTCAGCCGGTAATTTTTGCCGCCTTGCACTTGAATTAAATTTGGCGTGAAGTAGCAGAAAGAATTTTTACCGTCCGGAATATCAATTTGGGCGCTCCTAGTCCCGTCTTGCGCTTTTTTCGTGCTGATGCTATGAAGCCCTGCAACCCCATCCACGTCCCTGGCATTCCATCCGTCCAGTATTCCACACGTGCCGGGTTTGGGTTTGCCTTCTTCGAAACTGGGATTTTGCAGCAGGTTCTGAGCAAAGCATGGCAGACTGACGCTGAGCAGGATTGCGGCGACCATCACGATTTTTTTGACTGACTTTTTTGCAGTATTCATTATTATCCTTAATTTAAAGTATTATAAAGCCTATTTTTTAAACAAAAACTTACGCTATATCCAGATATTTTATAGGATGAAAATGGCGGTTACGGTCTATTACGATATTAGATTCCAGAATATCAACAATCCTACTTTATTCCATCTGAGTCCAGACAGAAATTTACGCCTGTCCCGCTATTTAGGAGTCTCAAATTTTCAGGACTAACCCAACTTACGTGTCCGTCCAGAAATAAAGCATTGGCTTTCCTGTTATGGTGCATCCACACCACTCTGGTAGCGTCAAAATAGAGATAAACATAAGAGAGCGCGCCCATGGTAGGCGTATAAACAGATTCCGTATATTGCAGGAACGCAGATGGACTTTGGGTGCTGTAGTTGAATTTAACATAATCCAGTGGCAGATACCCGCCGCCGGCGTGGTATTTGGGGTCGTCCAGGCGAACCCCGTAAGTACCGCCCCCCGGAATGTACTTGTCGATAGCGCCAACGCGGATTGTTACGTCCGGACAAGTAAGCCTTGCAGGCAGATACCACATTGAAAAATACTTACATTCGTTCGGGCTGATATAATGAGTTTGTCTTAAAAACGATCCCCAGTTCATGCCGCCCGGTGATGAACATAAATACCAATCATTCTGTTCCGATGAGTAGTTGTTGACCGTAATTCCCAACTGTTTGAGATTGTTGGCACATTGAGCAACTTTTGCCTGGTTTCTGGCTTTGTTCAAGGCCGGCAGCAGCAGGCTGGCCAATATTGTGATGATGGCTACCACGACCAACAGTTCAATGAGCGTGAAAATCCCTTTAACTTTAATTGTTCTCTGCGTATTCATAACTCCTCCTTGGGTTATTTATTACCTGATCAAGATTTAATTCCATGTCAACCAATTTATTAACAACCTCCATTGCCGGATTTTCTTTAACCTGTTTGAACAAAGACCATGTTTCGTTGGCCAGCAAATCATAGCGGGCGAAGCAGCCCGGATATCGATTTTGTACAGGTTTGCGATTGCAATAATTATCTTCTTCCACAAAAACAATATCCTCAGGATATTTAATGCCTGCACTGGCAAATTCCTTTTCAAAAACTTCCGCGCCGGGATGCCACAGAATCAATGCATCGGGAATCTCCGGTAATTGCAGAAAGTATCTGGCATGTTTTTCCGCAAAGCATATTTCCGGTTTTTCCGTGGGCAAATGAAAATAGTCAGCCCGGTAAATATCTTTTTCAGAGGTTATTTCCTGCCATGACTTCCGAATATGATCTCTGTGAGAAGGCATTTTAATATATTTAAAATCTATTCCAATTCTCCGGTATCCTTTTGCGTAGAGGTTGGCTACGATCTTCCGTATCGCGCCAGCACTATCAAATTCAACCCAGTTGACGCCGCATTCCNGCGGCAGGCTATTGGCAACGACAAANGGAACATCATGTTTTTTCAGGCTGCATGCCAATTTTTTATTAATCGCGCTGTAAATAAAGATATATCCATCCACCCAGTTTGATTTCCAGAAATTGATGTCGCCAAAATCGTTCACGTTGTGCTGAATATTCATGAAAAGCGGTTTATATCCGTCCTTCTCTATGGCATTCTTGAGCGGAGTCAGTAAAGTGGCATTTTCAAAATCCAGTCTATCATTATCGCTGTGATAGAAAATCCCGATAATGCCGGTGTGCGGACGGATATGCCGCTGCCGGTTTATAAGACATCCGCGCGTACCGTCAGGAATTATCAAACCTTTGGTTACCAGCGGTTTCAATGCCTTGGACATGGTTCTGGTTGATACCTGAAAACGGTCAGAAAGCAGACGGACAGTCGGAAGCATTTCACCATATTCGCTGTCAAGAATGCTTTTTTCTATTTGTTTTGTTATCTCTGTATGTTTCGATATTTGCATTATAATCTCCTGGAATCCAAAGTAACACAACTGTAAACAAGAACTATTATAATTCAATTTATAAGAAATGTCAATACTCATTTAAGAAAAAAATAGTTTTTGGTTTAATATGAGAATGGGCAGGGGAAAATAATCCGAATATATTATTCGTGGAGAATGCGATGAATGAAGTTGGCCGCCTCTTCCGGAGCGTCTTCCAATACCAGATGCGCGGCATCCGCCAACTCCAGGGTCTGTGCCTGAGGGTAATATAATTTCCAGCGTTCCAGAAAGCGCGAAGAGAAGCACCAGTCCTGCATGCCCCATACAATTCCTACAGGAATTTCCCGGAACATCCAGAGGCCATGCTCTATTTCAAGCAAGACTTCATAGGAAACATGTTCAGGGGCCAGCGGAATATCCTGCACAAAGCGCAATACTGCAATCCGGTCATCATAAGTCTGGTAAGGCAGCATATACCCTTTTTTTACCTTTGGCGGCAATGCTTTTACGGTGGTCATATGCATCGCCGCCCTCACAAAAAGGTTGGCATTTCGAACGAGTTTGTCATCCAGCCACGGTATCCGGCAAATGGCGATGCGCAACGGAATCCAGTCCATGGAAAAGGCACCGGAATTCAAGATTATCAGCCTCGATATTTTCTGCGGGTGACGTACGGCAAACCCCATTCCGATAGCGCCGCCCCAGTCATGAACCACCAGCGTAATATTATCCAGGTCTAACGACAACAGGAGACTTTCCAGATTGTCAATATGCGTTTCCAGCCGGTACGGAAAATTTTGCGGTTTGTCGGAAAGGCCGCACCCGAGATGGTCGGGCGCAATTACGCGATGGGTTTTACTGAACTCTTTGATCAGATTCCTGTAGTAGAAAGACCAGGTTGGATTGCCGTGAACCATGACAATCGGCTGATCGCCTTTGCCTTCATCAATATAATGATAATTATAATCTTTGATCTTGAAGAAGTGTGATGCAAAAGGGTACAGGTCTTTGATTTCTGAAATATTTACCACGTCAAATTTCCTTTTTTACTTCATCAGCAATTATGGCTTACCATTTGATGCCCAGCATCGCGCAGTTGATGCCGCTTCCGATACCCATCAGCGCCATCGTCGAGCCGTTGGCCACGATGCCGTTGTCTATTGCCAGCGCCGCGGTCAGCGGACAGGAAACTGAGCCGGTGTTGCCGAACCGGTCAAGCGTAGGATAATCGCGTCCGATATCAATCTGCAATTTTTCATACAGCAGCTTCCGATGCGCGGAGCCTACCTGATGAGTACAGAAACACGCGAAGTCATTCCTTTTTAAACCTGTTTCTTTAAGAAACAGATTCCAGGTTTCAGCGGCGGCGGCAACGCCGCAGTGCATCAGTTTTTCGGAATCAGTATTCATCAGCGTATCATGATTATCGCCCATGCCTTTGTCGGCATTCCCGCGGCAAAGATCATTGTACTCGGTAACGGAAAGCGAAGTTGCTCCAACCAGCCGGTGATCATGTGAACTTAGCTCCCGGCGGCATAAAATTACCGCGACGGCTCCGGAACCGATTGTCAGTGAGGCAAAAAACGGTTTAATGGATTGCCGGGTGATCGTATTGTCTCCGAGAATCGTTCTGATCGTCGTTTCCAGCAGCGGCCGGCTGTTTTCGCCGGCGACCAGCATTCCGGCCTTGATCTGGCCGGCTTCGATCATTCCGGCGACCAGAGTCATTCCGGTCAGTATTCCCAGGCACGCATTGGAGATATCAAATGCAATAGCGGTTTCCGGGAACCCCAGTTTGTGATGAACCACGGTGGCGGTAGCCGGTTCGAGAAAATCACGGCAGACGGAACAGTTAATCAGGCAGCCGATATCGCTTTTTGAGATTTTTGAACTGGCCAGAGCATTTGCGCCGGCCAGGGCGGCGGCGGCGCTGGGCATGGTTCCCGGTTTCCAGAGACGGCGTTCCCGGATTCCGGTCATCAATTCCAGACGGCCGGGCGGCAGTTTCAAGCGATCATATACAGGGGCAAGCTGCTGTTCAATTTCTGCAGAAGTTACTGCTTCCGGCGGCAGTTCGTAGGCAATACATTCAATATTTACATTTTTATATAGCATAATTTATCGCTGATAAGGAAAACTATCGGTTGACAGTAATCTGAATTGCATCCTCCGCTTCCACTTTAATAGATTTAATCCGTCCGGCATACGCCTTGAGTTTCTTATCCGAAGTCATCAGCTTAAATAGCTCAAGCCCCTGATTCTTGAGAAAAGACGGCAGGGGCACATGTCCGAACTTGACTGCTTTAAGTTCGAATTCCGGCTTGGTATCGCCGTTTTTATCCGGTTCGGAATCTTTCAGTTCGCCGATAAGTTCCAGGCGATAGGGGATATAATACATCATTTTACCGGAAAGAATCACACAGGCGTCGCGGTCCTTGTTAATATCGACCGCATATTTAGACGTGAATATCGGTTCTTGTTTAATAACCGGGGTTCCCGATTTTATGGTGCCGGGATTTGTATGTCCTTTCCAAACTCCGGCTTCCGGCGTGGCTTCTACCGCCTGCGCCGCCTCAGACTGACTGGCTTGAGGCGGAGGTGGCGGCGGCGGGGCGGCGACGGGCAATGACGCGTGGCTGCCGCTGGAAAATCCACTGCCGGAAGTTAATTTAATCGGGCCGCTGCTGCGGGTTTGCATTGGGGCGCTTGTGGTTATTCCGGTTGGCGGAGCCGATACTGACGGTCTCGCAGCGCCAGGGGCGCCGGCGGCCGACGGCATTGGCGGCATCGGACGTTTTTCGTCCAGCATATAATTTATTCCCCAGGAAGCTCTTTCCGGGGTGAACGTGAAGACGATTGAACCTTTGCCGGTTCTCAAGGCGCTGTCAATGGCCTCACAATCTTCCTTGGATTTCTTGATATCCTCGGCAGTCACTTCTTTTTCAACCGGCAGTCCGAACGGGATAAACAAGGCTCCGACCAGACCGATCAAACTTAAAATGATGGCCAGATTAATAATTCTGACAAAGATTTTTTTAATGGCTTTGCCGGTACTGAAATCCGGATGATTTTGATCAACAATCTTTAACTTCTCGCCGCAATTGCGGCAGAAAAGCGTTCCAAACTGATTGGAACATCTGCATTTTTGACATACCACCATCATCATAATGGACACCTCATATTTTATTCGGTCTTTTTATGGGCCGGGCTTTTTTCGGGTTCTTTCTTCTCGTGAGTCTTGCCGCTTAACTTGTCATTTTCCGAACTTTTCTTATAACTGTCGGAACGGTAATCGGTGCAATAAAAACCTTTGCCTTTAAAAATTATTCCGGCGCCGGAGCCGATCAGGCGCTTGAGCGTTTCCTGATTGCAGGCCGGACAAGTCTTGAGCGGCTTGTCGTTCATTTTTTGAAAAATCTCAAGCTTATTGCCGCAAGCTTTACATTCATAATCATACGTCGGCATCAATGCACCTCAAAACTAAAAACGCCAAAATTATTACTGCTAAAATTATCTACCACAATAAGATACTGCAAAAAGACTGAAATCTCAAGTCTCAACCTTTATGCTCAATCACTTTGTCCTGATTCATCCCGATCGTTACTGGAACAGGAACCTCAATTCTTCGACGCTCAATTTATCGCTGTAAGAAGCCGGATTTTCAATCAGATTGTCAAAAATCTCCTGTTTCTTGCCCTGAAGCGCCAGAATTTTTTCTTCAATAGAGTCTTTGACCACCAGTTTGATGCTGCTGACCGGACGGGTCTGGCCGATACGATGGGTACGGTCAGCCGCCTGAAGTTCGACCGCCGGGTTCCACCACGGGTCATAAATGATTACCGTGTCAGCGGAAGTCAAGTTCAAGCCGGTACCGCCGGCCTTGAGGCTCAGCAGGAAAACCGTGATATTGCTGCTTTCGTTAAAATTATCCACATGCTGCTGGCGGTTTTTGGTCGCGCCGTCAAGATACTCGTAATTAATCCCCTGTTCTTCAAGCCACGGCCTGATTAAAGCCAGCAGCGAAGTGAACTGGCTGAACAGCAGCATTTTATGTCCGCTGTCTATATTTTGCAGCACCAGTTCTTTCATCAGTTCCAGTTTCGCCGAATAGAGGTTTTTATCACGCAGGTCCGGCAGCAGTTCCGGATGGCAGCAGACCTGGCGCAGCCGGAGCAGGGTGGTGAGAATCTCAAAATTAGAGGTTTTCTTGCCGCTCTTGACCAACGCGTCGCATTGACTGCGGCCGAACTCCAGAATTGAATCATAGAGACTGCGCTGCTCGCTGTCCATTTCACAGAAAAGAACCTGCTCAATTTTCGGCGGCAGTTCCTTGCAGACAATATCCTTGGTGCGACGCTTTATGAACGGCGACACGCGGGCGGCAAGGTCGTCCTGCAAACTTCTGCTGGTATTGATGCCGTTGTAATAACGCTTGAAGCTGGTGAAAGACCCCAGCAGTCCGGGGTGCAGATAGTCAAATATGCTCCACAAATCGTCCGGCGAGTTTTCCAGCGGAGTACCCGTCAGCACCAGCCGGTGGGCGGCTTTAATCGCCTTGCAGTTTTTGGCATTGACCGTTGAAGGATTCTTGATATGCTGCGCTTCATCCAGAATCAGGTAGCTGAATTTTAAATCCTGCATGATTTCGGCGTCGCGGCGGGCGGTGGCGTAGGAAATAATGATCAGATCGTAATCGTTGACCTTGTCCCATATTTCCTGGCGTCCCGCCCCGGACAAACCGGCAACTTTGAATGACGGCACGAATTTTTCGCTTTCGCGCTTCCAGTTTTCCACCAGGCTGGCGGGGCAGATAATCAGCGTCGGATCGGAATCTTCGTTAAGCCTGGACGCCAGCAGCGCCAATGCCTGAATGGTTTTTCCCAGCCCCATCTCGTCCGCCAGAATCACGTTAAAACCGCTGTCGGTAAGCTGGCGCATCCATTCGATGCCTTCCTCCTGATATCCGCGCAATGTGCCTTTGAACTTATTCGCAACAGTCGGCAGTTGCGTATAACCGCCGGCAATTCCGGATTGATTCCGGGCGAAGAAATCCTGCGAGTAGAAAACCGCCGGCGTCGCGCCTGGAATTTTGCGGCTGATATAAAGCCAGTAATGAATCGAACAGCGCTGAACCGACAGTTTGAACGCGCTTTCGTCAACATGATGAACGATATTCGCGGCGGCGTCAATGAACTCGCCGAGTTCGGCATTGATTTTAAACAGATCGCGCGGACCGGCCAGATGGTAATGATGATTGGCCCGCACCAGTTTCACCACCTGATTCCAGTGAAGTTGAACCGTTCCGCTGCCCAGCGTATAATGCAGCGGAAAAATATCGGCATTCGGCTCCAGTGCCTCGCATTTGAAAGTCATGGCCGGAACGCCGCGTCCGCCGCCGCACAGCGCGGCGATTTCCGAGCATAGATACATTTCCCGCTCCTGCTCCATCCATTGCGGGATTACCCGGTCCAGAAAAACTCCGGCAGCTTCAATGTCGGACAATGTATATTCTCCGGGTTCCTGTCCGCGGACAAAACCGAAGCGGATAAGTTCTTCGGAAATGGATTTTTCATATTTTTCGTCCCGCTTCCAGAATTTTCCCGCGGAACGCTGGGTGCGCCCCTGATCGTCATGGAACAGTTCACCGTCATAGTTGAATTTCAGGTTAAGCCGCAAAGCTTTTTCCGCGTTGAAACCGCCGTCGAGGGATAGTGCGCATTTTTTGACTTGCACCTCGCCGGGCATGGTCTCAATAATATGCAGCGGCAGCTTGTCTTTGATCTCTTCAATGGCGCGGGTGTCTTTGGTGCTGATCCGCTGTTCATTGTTCCGCAGAAAATTTCTGAGCCAGGAGACTTCCACGGTGCCGGGGACCCACCAGTATTCGCCTTCCATGCCCACCCAGCAGCCGCTGCGGCCGGTAATGACTTTGGCGCCGACCAGCGGCAGTACCGAGCCATTGATGACTACCGCCGGGGACAGCACAAATTCCAGTCCGGTATTGGTGCAGAGCATCACCGGCTCGGCGTTTTCCCGGTGAATGATTACGCGGTTGCCGTCTTTATAAAATCTGGGATAATCAATCAGACAGTGAAAAAATTCGGACGTCTGCTCGGAATCCAGCAGCAGTTTTGAACTTTCCGCTTCGGCGTTTACCGCCAGAAAACGGATGATCTGCCGGTCATGCAGGGAAAAGTAATTAAGCTTGAGCGAGGCCGCCAGGCTCTTGCCGAAATGCAACTGCCGGATATTGTTGACGTTACCGATATATTCTTTCGTATCAACGCTCATCTTTACTGACAGCACCGCGTTTTCCCATTTGCTGGGAACATGCGGAAAAGCCGATTCCGCCTGGATATGCAGTTCCGCGTGCTGTTCATCGGCGGCTTTCTGCACCAGTTCAATAAAGCTCTCATATTTCAGGCCGGCATAACGCGCCGGATTATCCGGTTCCTTCTTGCCTTCAGGCACGCTGCCGCCGCTGAAACGGCCCAGATACATAATCCCGGCCACCGCATGCGCGCAAAGTTTTTCCCCGCATTGACCGCAGGAACATTTGCCGCTGCTGATCGCGCCGGTTGTTATCTCGGCGTATTCATAACGGGTTTTGTCCTGGAATACCGCATTCAGCAGGCCGTTTTCTTCTCTATATGCACAAACCAGTTTTGAGCCTTTAAGCAGTTGTTTCGCTTCTTTAAGTGTCTCTTCACTGGATACTTCGATTAATTTTGTCTCAAAATTTTGAACCATTATTACCCCAACCGGCGTTTAAATTCAAATCGCAAATATTTACTCTACTACGCTTTTTCGCGATAATCAAAACAAAAAGTAGAATAAAATCACGCTTTTTAACGGTTTTTTTTAATAAAGACAATATGCGGCAAAACGGTGCAAAACAGGGACAATGCATTTTTTTATAATCTGAGAATTATGGGAAGAATGGGTGTTATCATTTTGGACACCCGTGGCGCGGAACATTTCCGAGACGATAGAGGGTTCTTCCGCACAACGGTTTTCAGCTTTATAAACATTTTGGACACCATGCAACCCTCATTTTGGACCGGTCGGACTAGTCGGACCGGTCGGACTAGTCGGACATTCTGGACACCGGCTCCACTCAACGGTTTTCATAATCTGGGAGTCCTGAGAAGACTGGGATGACTGGGGCCGCCCGAAACGGGCGGCTATGGCAAAACCATTTTGGACACCCCCTCGCAGATTCTGGACACCGGCCCCCCTCAACGGTTTTATGGATCCTATGGGGCTTATGGGTCCTATGATTTTGGACCTCCGCGCCTTCCCGCATTCGCGGGAGACACCCGCCCCATACTTCCCATACTTCCCATACTTCCCATACTTCCCATACTTCCCATACTTCCCATACTTCCCATACTTCCCATACTTCCCATACTTCCCATACTTCCCATACTTCCCATACTTCCCATA
>TBL_comb47_HYPODRAFT_10005160_pt1 | contig 14693 bp, 1 predicted proteins | sample TroBogypolimnion_40_FD_10682 | JGI IMG/M metagenome (IMG submission 10682)
GATGCCAACGCCAGTCGTTGTGATGGTATTGATTGTGATTGCTTGGCCAGTAGCAGTAATTGTGCCGGTGCTGTAGTAGGCAGTACCACCTGCTTGACTGTTCACGGCAATCGTCACGCCACCGCTACTAGAGCTAATCGCATTACCGCCTTGGTTAAAGCCGTTACCTGTGCCATTGGCTACTGTATTCACAGTAACACCAGTCGTGCCGGCTAAGGTACCTGCTGATAATGCGCCACCTAAGGTAATCGCATTACCGTTGACTGCTGCAGTAGCTGCAGTAGCTGGTGTGCCACAGCCTAAGCAGGTGTTATCTAGAAGGATGTAACCCGGAACCGTAATGGCTGGTGGCGAGAGTGCGCTGCCATTACTCTTCATGATGTAATTAATTGCTGAAGTAGAGCCCGTAGTAATACTTAAGGTGCCAGCACCAATCGTCGAAGTCTTATTACCGGTAGTGGTGTCGTAAATAATGTTCGATGCTGTACCACTGGTGTTTGCTGCTAAGGTAATAGCGCCGTTTTGGCTAATATTGTTATTCGAGATAAAGCTGATATTTGAACCACTGACACCAGTAATCGCACCAGATTGATAAATACCACCGGCAGCTCCTGGTGTGCCAATCACATTGCCGGTAATCGTGATACTGCCGCCGGTAGCTGCGCTGTTAATTGTTAATGGTCCGATATATACATCATAAGAAGGTGCGCCAGATGAGATACCAGTAATCGTGATGTTATTAGCAGTAATTAAAGAAGATGGATCGTAGATGCCATAACCAGTAGTGGTTCCACCAGTCAATATCACATTGCTACCAGTAGAAGTCATTGCTGCGGAGATACCAATACCTTGAGAAGCATTCGATACACCATTTTCGGTAATGGCACCAACGGCATAGATAGCGTTATTAATGGTCAGGCCAATGGACGCTGTTGCTAACGCAGCGAGATTATTAGTGGTGGTATTAATGAAGCCTGAAGCTGGTGTGCAACCCGTACCAGTACAACCGTAGGTGTTGTCAATGAATACATAGCCTGGTAGTGCAACAGTAGAAGAGCCAATTGCTCCAGGATTAATGGCTGAGCCAGCAGACTTTACGATGTAATTGATACCTGAAGTATTAGTACCAGCGGCGACTGTTAAGGCGCCAGTGGTGATGTTGGACGCTTTAGTACCTGAGGTGGTGTCGTAGGTAACGTTCGCTGCAGTACCACCCGTATTTGCTACCAATGAGATCGCACCGGTTTGGTTGATCAGGTTGTTTGAAGTAAAGGTGATGTTGCTACCAACAGCATTGTCTGTAATCGCACCTGTTTGAGTAATGCCAGTGTTACTCCCTGCTGCTACGTTATTGGCTGTGACCGTGAGATTGCTGCCACCTGCGTTAATGGTGACTGCGCCCAGTGAGACGATAGTAGATGCTGCCCCACCATTACCGGTAATCGTCACTGAGTTAGCAGTAATTAAGCCAGTGACTGTTACTGGCACCAAGGTTGCGGTTGAGGTTGTTTGTGTGCCGGTGATCGTTACTACTCCACCAGTAATTGTGCCCGTATCATTGATGCCAACGCCAGTCGTTGTGATGGTATTGATTGTGATTGCTTGGCCAGTAGCAGTAATTGTGCCGGTGCTGTAGTAGGCAGTACCACCTGCTTGACTGTTCACGGCAATCGTCACGCCACCGCTACTAGAGCTAATCGCATTACCGCCTTGGTTAAAGCCGTTACCTGTGCCATTGGCTACTGTATTCACAGTAACACCAGTCGTGCCGGCTAAGGTACCTGCTGATAATGCGCCACCTAAGGTAATCGCATTACCGTTGACTGCTGCAGTAGCTGCAGTAGCTGGTGTGCCACAGCCTAAGCAGGTGTTATCTAGAAGGATGTAACCCGGAACCGTAATGGCTGGTGGCGAGAGTGCGCTGCCATTACTCTTCATGATGTAATTAATTGCTGAAGTAGAGCCCGTAGTAATACTTAAGGTGCCAGCACCAATCGTCGAAGTCTTATTACCGGTAGTGGTGTCGTAAATAATGTTCGATGCTGTACCACTGGTGTTTGCTGCTAAGGTAATAGCGCCGTTTTGGCTAATATTGTTATTCGAGATAAAGCTGATATTTGAACCACTGACACCAGTAATCGCACCAGATTGATAAATACCACCGGCAGCTCCTGGTGTGCCAATCACATTGCCGGTAATCGTGATACTGCCGCCGGTAGCTGCGCTGTTAATTGTTAATGGTCCGATATATACATCATAAGAAGGTGCGCCAGATGAGATACCAGTAATCGTGATGTTATTAGCAGTAATTAAAGAAGATGGATCGTAGATGCCATAACCAGTAGTGGTTCCACCAGTCAATATCACATTGCTACCAGTAGAAGTCATTGCTGCGGAGATACCAATACCTTGAGAAGCATTCGATACACCATTTTCGGTAATGGCACCAACGGCATAGATAGCGTTATTAATGGTCAGGCCAATGGACGCTGTTGCTAACGCAGCGAGATTATTAGTGGTGGTATTAATGAAGCCTGAAGCTGGTGTGCAACCCGTACCAGTACAACCGTAGGTGTTGTCAATGAATACATAGCCTGGTAGTGCAACAGTAGAAGAGCCAATTGCTCCAGGATTAATGGCTGAGCCAGCAGACTTTACGATGTAATTGATACCTGAAGTATTAGTACCAGCGGCGACTGTTAAGGCGCCAGTGGTGATGTTGGACGCTTTAGTACCTGAGGTGGTGTCGTAGGTAACGTTCGCTGCAGTACCACCCGTATTTGCTACCAATGAGATCGCACCGGTTTGGTTGATGATTCCATTTGATAAAAATTGAATACTTGAACCAACTGCGTTATCCGTAATAGCGCCGGCCTGATAGATGCCAGTATCTGTATTAATACTTACGGTACCCGTCACATTGATATTGCTACCGCCAGAAACAATACTTAGGGTGTTTAGATAAACAGCGTAAGTACCGCCTACTTCCGATCCAAAAATATTGATTGACTTAGCGCTAATAGAGTTATTAGGCCCAAGCTCAACACCGTTTCCAGTCGTTGTTGAAATGCCAGTGATATTAACGACACCACTATTAGCCGTAATCGGACTTACGCCCCAAGCGCCATTTAGGTTAGTAACGCCCTCACCCGTTGTGCTGATACCGTAAAGATTAATGTTGCCGGTATTGGATGTCAGGGCGGCTACTACAACTACCCCACCCCATCCAGCGGTACTGCCAGCAGCTGATATTCCATTGATAGTGATGGCATTGGCAGCATAAATCGCACTTTGCACATAAATGCCATAGTTAGTTGCAACTAATGTTGCCCAACTAGAAAGAGTGGTATTAAGGTATCCACTGATCGGCGTACAGCCTGCTCCTGAACAACCATAAGTGTTATCAAACAATACATAACCTGGCAAAGGAATAGTGCTGCTACCAACGGATGATGTAGTAAGGGCTGCACCAGAGGCTATTTCTATGTAGTTAATGGCTGATGTTGAGCCAGCAGCAAAAGTTAAGACGCCAGTATTAGATACCGAGGATAGCTTATTACCAGAAGAAACATCGTAGATAACATTTGCTGCGGTACCGCTGGTATTAGCAGGTAATGTAATTGCACCGTTTTGATTAATGATGTTGTTCGAGATAAACGCTACGCTTGTTCCATTAGCGCCAGTGATGGCTCCATTTTGGTAAATACCATTTGCACCACCCGGGGTCGCAATTACATTTCCAGTAATGGTAATACTGCCGCCAGTAGCTGCACTATTAATCGTTAGCGGGCCAAGATAAACGTCCCAAGATGCTGGCGCACTTGATGTGCCAGTGATGGCAATACTGTTCGCAGTAATTAAGGAGGAAGGATCATAAACACCATAACTATTAGTTGTAGCGCCATTAAGTGTGACAGCACCACCAGTTGAAGTTATCACCGCAGACACGCCGATACCTTGGTTGGCATTGGCGGCGCTATTTAATGTGATAGAACTAGTCGCAAAAATAGCATTATTTAATGTAATACCTATTGAGCCTGTTGCCAGTGAGGCAATATTATTGGTGGTCGCATTAATAAAACCTGTAACTGGAGTACAGTTTGTCCCTGTACACCCATAGGTATTATCAATCAATATATAACCAGGCAGTGAGGTAGTAGTGGTTCCGATTTGACCTGGATTAATAGCAGAACCAGAAGATTTTGCAATAAAGTTAATTGGCGATACATTGCTACCGGCCGCCACTGTTAATGCACCCGTTGTGATGCTTCCATTCTTATTACCAGATGTAGTGTTGTAAGTGATACTTACAGCTGTGGCGCTTGTATTGGCTACCAGGCTAATTGCACCACCTTGGTTAATGATGCCATTGGTAATAAAGCTGATATTTGAACCTGCAGCATTATCAGTAATTGCGCCGGTTTGATAAATACCGGTATCAGTGAGTACCGAGACAGTACCAGTAACGTTGAGATTGGTTCCGCCAGCAACAATCGTTAGAGAGTTGAGATACACAGCGTAAATACCACCGACTTCTGATCCAATAATCGTTATAGATTTAGAGCTAATGGTGTTGTTTGGTCCAAGTTCGACACCATTACCAGTCGTCGTTGAGGTACCAGTAATGGTAACTGCCCCACTATTAGCGGTAATCGGACTTATGCCCCAGCTGCCATAAAGATTAGTAACGCCAATACCTGTCGTACTGGTGCCAAAGATATTGATATTTCCACTGGTTGCAGTCAAGGCGGCCATGACGACTACAGCTCCGCCGCCTGCAGTACTTCCACCAGCATCAATACCATTAACAGTAATTGCAGTTCCGCTCAGAGCATTGTTAATCAGAATGCCATTACCAGTTGTAACTAGAGTAGCCCAACTTGCTAGATTTTTATTGAGATATCCAGTTACTGGTGTACATGAAGTGCCAGTGCAGCCAAAGGTATTATCTAATGTAATGGAACCTGGCACTGTAACTGTGCCCCCAATAGTAATGGTGCCGCCAGAAGCAAGTGCCGAGTAATTAATGCCTGCGGTTGAACCAGCAGTAATACTCAGAATTGCAGTATTAATCGTACTCAGCTTGTTTCCTGAAGAAACATCATAAATAACGTTTGCTGCTGTACCACTTGTATTAGCAGGCAAACTAATCGTACCGTTCTGGTTAATATTATTATTTGAAATAAAGCTGACACTTGTACCATTCGCGCCAGTAATAGCACCTGCCTGATAAATACCTCCATTCGCACCCGGAGTTGCAACAACATTACCAGTTATCGTGATGTTGCCGCCAGTAGATGCACTATTAATAGTGAGAGGACCTAAATAAACCACCCAAGCCGGCACAGTTGAAGCAGTGCCTGTAATCAAAATATTGTTGGCGGTAATTAATGATGATGGATCGTAGACGCCATAGTTATTAGTCGTAGCACCATTGAGCGTAACTGAACCAGCAGTAGAAGTCATTACCGCAGAAATACCAATACCCTGATTCGTACTCGCGGCACCATTCACGGTGATTGCTCCAGTAGCGTAGATGGCATTATTCAGCGTCACACCAACAGAAGCTGTAGCTAGAGCAGCTAGATTATTGGTTGTGGTGTTTATGAACCCTGTTGTCGGTGTACAACTACTACCACTGCAACCATAAGTGTTATCTATGGAGACGTAGCCTGGCAGCGCGACGGAAGTGGTTGCGATTTGACCAGGATTAATAGCAGAGCCAAGGGAAGTCGCGCTGAAGTTAATAGCTGATGTAGATCCCGAAGCAATCGCTAGAGCGCCAGTTGTAATAGTGGCTGCTTTATTGCCACTTAATGTATTAAAGCTAATAACGGATGCACTACCACTTGTATTTGCCGCCAATGCAATTGCGCCAGTCTGATTAATGATGCCATTACTAGTGAATGTGATATTGCTGCCACTTGCAGCAGTAATTGTTCCGGTATCGGTGATACTAGCTACTCCTAAACTACCGATATTATTAGCCGTTATGGTGATGGGCGCCGCTACTCCAGTAACCGTCATTGCTCCAGCCATGTAAATCGTGGCATTACCATTACCTGGAGTTGATGTACCAGTAATCGAGATACCTGTTGCAGCACTGATGGCCGCATTATCGTAGAAAGCATAGTTTCCGGTGGTATTAGAACCGGTAAGCGTGACTGAACCAGCAGTCGCTGTGATGGCGCCATTCAGATTGGTCGCAGCATTACCTGCTAATTGATAGCCAGCAAGACTGATATTGCCAGTACTAGCTGTAAAAGTAGCTCCAGCCCCTGAGGCTGCAATGCCATTTCCGTTATTACCAATACCAATAACGTTGATGTTGCCTGTTGTTGCAGTAACTGCCACGGTAGAGCTCACGCCACTATTGGCAGCGTAAGTAGCGCCTTTTAATGTAACACCGGTGCCACCAGTTAAGGATCCGCTTACTGTAATGCCATTACCTGCAGTAGTAGCCAGCGTAGAACTATTACTAATTGTGATGTAGTTATCAAGTGCTGTTAAAGCTGTGCAAGGGGCTGAAGCACAGCCGTAGGTGTTATCAATAGTAATGGCGCCATTAACACCAACCCCATTAGTTGTTAATGCAGCGCCAGCAGCAAGAATGGAGTAATTAACTAGAGACGTACTACCAGAAGCCAAGGATAAGGCTCCAGCCGAGATAACAGAAGCTCTACTACCCGTGCGATTGTCATAAAGAATGGTTGAAGCAGTACCGCTCTTGTTCGCTGCTAATGTAATTGCTCCAGACTGAGTAATTGAATTATTGGAGATAAAACTGATACTGCCACCGTTAGAATTATCGGTAATGGCGCCTGTTTGGGTAATGCCTGTATTAGATCCAGCAGCAGTGTCATTGGCTGTAATAGTGATATTGCTACCAGTGCTGCTAATAGTCATTGCGTTAATTGTTGCAATTGTTGCTGCAGTTGTACCCGTTGCGGAAATAGCGATACTATTTGCAGTCAATAAGGCAGCTAAATTAACGGCTTGACCAGTAGTTGAAGTACCAGTCATATTAATACTTCCAGCGCTTGCACTCATCGTGCCATTACCGTTGCTATAGATAGAATAATCAATACCAGAGCCGTTGATGAAAATTGAGCCAGCGGACGTATTCAAAGCAGCAATAACATAGACTGAGTAATAGCCTGTTGTAGAGGCGCCATTTAGGGTGATACCTTTTGAAGCAGTAATGGCAGAGTTAACATTGATACCAACAATTGGACCCGCATAAGTAGCTGAGTTCGTATTTGAAATGAAACCAGATGTTGGGGTGCCTCCAACTCCCGCAGTGCCACCATAAGTGTTATCTAATAAAACAGTTCCGGGGAGGGACAACACACCAGGATTAATTCCGGCACCAACAGATTTGGCTACGTAATTAACATCATTGGATGAGCCAGCACTGACTGTTACTGAGCCACCAGTAATATTGGCGCTCTTATTACCACTCGTAGTGTCGTATGTAACCACACTAGTTGCGCCGCTTATATTTGCGGCCAAGGTGATTGCACCAGTCTGATTAATAACACCGTTACTAGTAAATGTGATGTTGCTGCCACTAGCGCCTGTAATAGCGCCGGTTTCAGCAATACCAGGGACTCCCGGGTTAGTATTATTAGCCGTTAATGTAATTGGGGCCCCTACCCCAGTCACCGTCATGGCACCACTCATACTGATCGTGGCATTACCATTTCCAGGAGCTGAAGTCCCTGCAATTGAGATGCCAGTAGCAGCAGTAATGAGTGCGTTATCCCAGAATGCAAAGTTACCAGTGGTATTGGATCCAGTAATAGTTACAGATCCAGCAGTTGCTGTCAGCACACCATTTAAATTCACTGCTGCGTTACCGGCAAGTTGGTAACCATTCAGAATGATGTTGCCAGTGCTAGCAGTCATCGTTGCCGCAGCGCCAGAGAAGTAAATACCGCTACCAGTATTGGTAATACCTAAGATATCCACATTACCAGTGGTAGCCGTAATCGCTACAGTGGAATATACGCCGTGATTAGCACTATAGGTAACGCCATCTAAGATGACGCCAGTACCACCTACAAGCGCACCGCCCACAGTAATGCCTGTTGAAGTGGTTGCAAGGGTTGAAAAATTACTAGTCGTAATGTAGTTATCTACGGCAGTAAGCGCTGTACATGGTGCAGAAGCACAGCCATAAGTATTATTCATCGTAATAGTTCCACTGACGCTCAATGCACTCGCAGAGATTGCGGAACCAGCAGAAAGAATTGAGTAATTCACCGCTTTAGTACTTCCTGCTGTGACGGTCAGAGTACCAGCTGTGATAGTAGACAACTTACTACCAGTACGGGCGTCATATAAAACTGTTGAAGCAGCGCCACTGATATTAGCGACTAAAGTAATTGCGCCTGTTTGATTGATGATGTTATTAGAAATGAAACTGATGTTCCCACCACTCGCATTATCGGTAATAGCACCTGTTTGAGTAATGCCAGTATTCGCGCCAGCAGATGTATCGGTGGCAGATACGGATAAATTTGATCCGCCAGCGACGATGGTCATTGCTCCTAAAGAAACAATGGTCGTTGCAGTGGTTGCAGTACCGGTAATGTTAATTGCTTTGGCGGATATTGTACCAGCGAGAGTAACGGCCGAACTTGCATTCGAGGTGCTATTCACCGTAATAGTTCCGGCATTAGCAGTAATCGTTCCTGTTGCACTCGAGCTAATACCTGGATTGGTAGTTGCTGTTGTATTAGTTGACGTAGCTGTTAAGTTGATGTTACCTGTAGTAGAGGTCAAATTTGAACTAAGGTAAATCAGACCATATCCAGAGCTAGTAATTCCGGTACTGACGATATCGATATTTCCGTAAACGGTAATCGGTTGGGTTGTACCATAGCTAGCAACTACAAAACCGTAATTTGCAGAACTAGTACTCTTAAGTTGGAGGCTTGCATTACCACCAATATTAAGACCAGCATTATATTCAAATGAACCAACACCACTAGTTAAATTATTCGAGCCTGCTAATGCGAAATCGCCGCCAGAACTACTGCTGGCTGCACCTGAGGTGGTTGTATTTATGAGGGCGTTGGTATAAACGGAGCCATTTGCAAGACTCCCCATTGTTATTGAAGTGCCGGTGACTGTTCCGCCCGTTGCATCGATAACTACATAACCACCCTTGGTAGTAATGGTGCCTGTTGAAGTGCTATAAATACTTGCACAAGCACCTGCCGGGCATGATGCAGGAATAGTCGCATTTGCAAAAAAAGACTGTGCAACAACGTTAATCTTTCCAGTGCTAGTGGAATTGATGGCGCCATTAATAACGATTTGTCCACTCGATAAATAGTTGAGCGTGAGATTACCTGCTCCGGTATTAGTAGTGGTTCCGGTTAATGTAATTGATTGTGCTGTACCTGTTCTCGTGTCATAGGTGAGACTGACATCGACGCCAGATGCTGGTGCAAAACTGAGATTGGTTGACTGAGTAATAGTGCCACTGGCAATGATGGTGACGCTAGTTCCAGCATTGATTTGTGTCTGGATGTCTGCGTCTTTGACGTATGAGGTAGTAGAGCCGGCTGTATAACTTGGTAGCGTGCCACCTGATGTTGCAGTAGCACTAATCGTGACGTTATTCGGATCCAACAGCCACATTCCTCCCCTACCCGCATTAATGCTCGATAGAAGATTGAGGATTGCGCCTGAAGTTTCAACTAAACCGCCCTGTTGATTGCTGAGGTCAGTAGTTTGCTGAGCCGCATTGAGACTGGTGTACTGATCAAGGTTCACAGATAAAGCAAAAGGCAATGTGCCCTTGCTTGCATCATTGCCTATCTTGATTTGTCCACCTTGGTTCAAGCCTGTTGCCTCGATTGAGCTTGCCTGAATGGTGACATTATTGTTTGCGGATAAACCAATGCTTCCGCCGCGACCTGTGCCGCCATTCGTTTGAATAATGCTAGTTTGTATGTTGAGATCGCCACTATTGGCGATGAGCGTGATGGTGCCACCATCCGTGCTACCGTTTGCTGCAATGCCGCCTGCTACTGTAATTTGATCACCTGAGAAAGCAATAACTCCACCCGGACCATTATTACCATTGGCTTGCATCACACTGCCCGCTTGAATATTGATCATCGGGGCCGAGGCGTAAATTGATCCGCCTGTGGTGCCATTAGCTTTTACCTGTGCCGTTGCTTGCAAGTTGAGTAGATTGCCACCTGCCAGGTAAATCACATTGCTATTTTTTTGTGTTGATACCGCAGCTTGTAATGCACTCTCATCATTAGCCGCTGTACTTGAGTAAACCTGATTGAGGTTTTGATCAGCATTCTGAGCAACGAGGTATGTTGGTAATTCTTCTGGGCGTTTAGCTATGCCGTTTACAGTGATAGTCGTTGCGCCGTTTACGGGCAAGCTGGTACTGAGATTCAGACCGCCAGATACGTAGATAGCTTGGGCAAGTAATTGGATAACATTACCCAGTGAGCCTGCATTACCAGCAAAGTTGTAGTTGCTGGTGTTGATATTTCCTTGTGCGTAAATGGTTTGCGCCTGCACAGTTACCTTGCTCGACGTGATGCTGGTGCCCACGTTCAAATATGCAATAGAAGAGCTAATGATCACGTCTAAGTTCTGACCAGTGATATTGGCATTTAGGTTAAAGATGCCAGCTGAAGATAGCGTCAAAGTAGTGTAGTTTGCTCCTGCTTTGAGAATATCTGCCCCACTCGCAATCGTCAGACTACCCGTACCAGTCTGCGTGCAACTACCAATCGGGCAGGCAGTGGTGTTGGCTGTTACAGCGATAGTCACATTGCTGTTGGCTAGTGCTGCTGAAATGAGGTTTGCGGTTGCCTGGTCAATGGTCAGATCAATTGGGTCTAAGAGCCAAGTACCCGATTTTCCGTTCTTTGCTGAGGTATAGACTTGTGCCGTGGGAGCTAGCGCCACAGCCCCTTTAGAGCTGGTTTCAATAAATCCGCCGTTTCCAGACAAGGCTCCGCCTAGGGACTTCAAAATACCTGCGACAGAAGTCTGGATTTCTGACCAGATCGCAATTGAGCCACCGTTTCCGGACTGACTGGCTGAGGCGTCAATGATGGCACCCTTTTCTACAACAACAGTCTTAGCCATTTGCTTGTTATTGCTTGCTGCCAGGGCATTGGCCTTGATGGAAGCTTGTGATTGATCGTTGTTTTGCTCGCTTGGAACTTGGGTGTTAACTTGACTACCGCCAGTAAGTTGAGTACTTGCTAGGCCGATATTGACCTGACCCCCGCCAATAGTTCCAGTAGCCTGTGTTTTGGAGCTTTGAGCAAGGGTGATCTCATTGGCTACGATATTGATCTGACCGCCCCTACTATTGGCAGCTTTGCCATTAGCGCTGACTGTGCCTGCCTGAGTGACGGCATTGGCGACCAGTTCGATAGCGCCACCATTCTCAACCGCTGAAGATGCTGAGATTCTGCCGGTATTTTTGATAACCGAGGCCATGAGACGACTAGCTGATCCAGCAGCGATCACCACTAAACCGCCATTGACCTCAACCACCCTCTTATTTTCAATCAGTGCGTTGTAGGCTTCCTTGTCCACCTTGACGCTCACCAGCGAATTATTCTGGAAATTAAGGGTAATTTGCTCGCCGGCAGCGATTGCTACCGTACCACCAACTTTTTTCGCCAAAAGGAAACCTTGGTTGCGAACTTCGGGTGCTAGCAAGGCAATATAACCACCCTCTATGTTGGTAGAAATTTTTCCGTCGTTGACAATTGCGCCTTGTCCATCACCTTTAAAAGTGGACTTTCCTTCCATGAATTCTTTATTGGAAATATCTAAGGTACTTGCAACAACACCAGCAGCATCAACTTGTGAACCTTTACCAAAAGTAACGCCATTTGGATTAACTAAAACTACTTGGCCATTTGCTTTAATTGCACCATCAATAACAGATGCACTACCACCGTTAACGCGATTCAAAATGACTGCATTTTGGTTCGGCTGATTGAAGTTCACTTGGGAATTTTTTCCAACATTAAAACTATCCCAATTCACTACCGCACGCTGTGAAGTTTGATTCACATTCATGAGGGCTGAAGTAGCAGTTTGGGCCTGCGAAATAGATGCAGCCCCAGCTACTACTTTTCCACCTGTTGGCAGCGCATTGACTGCTGGTGAATTGGTAGCCTGCGCGAATGCCGATGATGAAATGAGCGCTGTACTTGCGGAAAAAATGCATGCAAAAGTGCAAGCAGGAATTGCTTCTGCAAAGAACTTTTTCAACAAGATTTTTGAAGAAAGGAGCGACCTTTCTTGCAGGCTTTTATTCACAACACTTACAAGGAAATTTCCGGAATGGTAATTTTCCCAAACCCGCTATCTTCGTGAAATTAGCCCTAGGGTTAACAGCGTGCAAGCCTTAATTTACTTGGGTCTAAAAAAGCTATTCCCCAAGAAAGTGCTTAAAAATTGTAGCTTGCTGAAATCCAACCTCTTGGTTGGGTAGTTGAGCCATCGGTATTGACTGGTTGACCGGTCTGACTATAGAGCGGATTTTGACCTAATTTCCATGCAACAGTTCCAGAAATATTCCAACCTTCGTAGTCCCATTTCACACCAACACCAGCACCCATTAATGAGTAAGTATTGTTTGCATTCGTTGCGCCTTGCCAACCCGCATACAAGTTTTTATATTGCTGCACTACACCTGCATCGAAGAAGCCAGAGAGCGTGAATTGTTGGTGTATTTTGTGACGCAATTCGAGAGTAAAAAGTCCTCCTTGTGACCCCCCTGCTTGAGCAACTGGATATGCACGAACTCCATAGGGTCCACCCAAATAAAATTGCTCAGCCGAGTTCAAATTAACCGATGCAAATTGTCCTGAAATTGCAGCGAATAAATTCGTATCTCCATCTTGTGTTAATCCTTGCGTTCTGTTCGCAGAGAATATGGTTTTAAAGAAATTAGATGGCGTGATGGCTTGATAAATTGCCGGACTTGAATTTGGTACTGCATACATGCCGTAATGATTACTTGAACCTTGGTATGCAGACTGATTGATACCTAAAATATCGAGATGACCTAAAACCAAAGTGACCGATCCAGCATTCACTGCACCATATCCAAATCCATCGGCTAAATTACCAGATAAACTCGCTGATAAATTATTAATGTTGTAGGCCGAAGTGAGGGTGTTACTGACTAAATTACGGTTGTTGTAACTTTTGATGTCGTAATTCAAAGTTCCATTTAAATTTGCCCCTTGGGAGCGAATAATGGGATAGGCAGCACTTAACCCAGTGGTCCAAGCGTCACCAGTTCCACCATTAACAGCATAATTACTGACGTTTTTATAGTTTAAAAAAGTGCTTGATAGCCCCAAACGCAATCCATCTGGAGAGATTGGCAATGAGTAAGCCGCTTGAGCATATTGCGATCCTTCCGAGGCAATTCCATTAACAGAAACAGAATCTCCATAACCCATTGGGTTATTTAGCGTCAAAGCAAATACGCCTTGATTAGCGCCGGTGGTTCTACTACCGTAATTATTCGCCTCTACCCTACCCTGAAAGTCATTTGGCTGAGTTAATTGCAGCCGCACATCAACTTCGCCATCCTTTTCGCCTGGTTCTAGCTGGCTAGCAACCATTACACCTGGGGTTTCATTCAAGATGACAATGGCTCTTTCAAGCGATTGCATATTCAAGGGATCACCTACTGGGTTGGAATAGGTAATGTATTCGGCAGCACGCTCCTGACCGAAGCGGGTCGGGCCTTGCGGGGTTTCTACCGTGACTTTGCCTAGCTTTGCCTCAGTAATAACAATTCTCACCACTCCATTGGAAATCTTTTGTGGGGGTAATATTGCTTGTACCGTGTAGCCTTTTTTGCGATAGAGCTCGGCAATCACGTCACATACATTTTGCAAGTCGTCAAAGGTCACTGGCGTATTAGTCCAAGCCTTGATTGCCGCTTGCACCTCGGCTTCAGGCAGAATTTTAACGCCCTCTAAATCAAATTGAGTGACTGTAAAGCGAATCTCATTTTCCTTGGACATCCCTGTTGGGCCAGAAGTGCTCCGCCCTGGTTCAGGTAAGGCTAGCGGGGATGGCAAAGGTAATTGCTTCTCCAAGCCCTGTTGCAATGCACCTGCATCAACTTGGGCGAACAGTGAGGTGGAGGATAGAAGGCTAATTGCCGTTAAGGCAATTAGTGTTTTTTTAGAGCGGAATGACTGGATCTGGTACATCAGAATATAAAGGCCTAAATAAGAACTCGAAGTTGCTAAGTTCTTGATAAATAATGCATAAATTTAATGGTTTATAGGGAAAATTCCCATTAGCCCTTGGGCGAATAAAGTCGAATTCCATGAAGTCAGATAAATCCGACAAAAATAACCTCTCTCGTTTAAGATTTCGTATGAATTCAACTGTTAGCACCCCTATTGCCTTTGATTACCCCCAGCAAAATGCTGCTGGCGCTACCTGCACCGCCCAAGCCTGGGCCAAGACCCCACCCCAACTGCATGGCTCCGAAAAAGCCGCTGTAATTGCCCGTATTAAGCAGTTGTTAGTCGAGAAAGATGCTGCTTTAGTTGCTCACTACTATGTCGATGGCGATATTCAAGATTTAGCACTAGAGACTGGTGGCTACGTCGCTGACTCTTTAGAGATGGCGCGCTTTGGTAAAAACCACT
>TBL_comb47_HYPODRAFT_10005161_pt1 | contig 14692 bp, 8 predicted proteins | sample TroBogypolimnion_40_FD_10682 | JGI IMG/M metagenome (IMG submission 10682)
CGGATGACGAGCTGAAGGCTCATCTCGAGCGGAAAGACACACTCATTTTTGAGGGCTTGGGGCGGGAATGGCAACAGATTGAGCGCCAGGTGGAACGTCTCGGCTACGGCGATCGCTTCATTGTCTCCCAAACCCGATCCAAGAAGATTCGCGCTAAAGTGGCCCCGGTTTGAACCGCCCGCCTTTGTCAACCGATCGTCACACGTCTGCCATCGCAGTGTCATCCTGGTGGGCCAGTATTTGGCGGTCAATGACTGGGTCAACCGCGAACTGGCTCCGAAGGTTACCGCGGCTTTCCAGGTCGGCGACCATGCATGCCATCACAGCCAGAGTCACTGCCGACACCGGCCCGCGCTTATGCCCTCCTGGGCACAATCGTGGTTGCCTACATTGGCGTCTACCTCTGCCGAAAGAATCTCTCCGTGGCGGTGCCGGTGCTGCAGAAGGCTTGGGGGTTGACCAAGAGCCAGGTGGGGATCATCGAAAGTGCCGGGACATTCGCCTATGCCTTCGGGAAGTTCTTCTGGGGGCCGGTCTCGGACCGGATCGGGGGGCGCGCGGCCTTGCTGGGATCCATGACGCTGGTGGCCTTGTTCGGTGCGGCGGGCGCGCTGGCGCCCTCCCTGCTGGTGCTGGCGATTCTCTATAGCTCGAACCGCGTTTTCGGCGCCGCGAGTTGGGGCGCAATGGTGAAGCTCTTGCCCGAGTGGTTCGCGCCACGGACCATGGCCTTCGCCTGCGGGTTGCTGGCGTTGAGCTACGTCTTTGGCGGAGCCCTGGCCTCGTCTTTCGCTGGCGTGGTGGCGCGTTTGACTCATGAGTCCCTCCCGGCCATCCTGGGCTTGCCTTCGCTGGCCTTGGCCATCCTGGTCTTGGTTTGCGGGTGGGTGCTGTATCGCTATGGCCAGGCCGCTCCCCCGGCCACGCGCGCCGAAAGCCAGCCGCGTTTCGAGCTTCGGCAGGTGTTGGATCTGTTCCTGGATCGTAGTTTTCTGGCCGTACTCGCCTTGAGTTTCACGCTGACGTTGCTGCGTGAGACCTTCAATTTCTGGACGGTGGACTTTTTGCGCACGGAGGGTGGCAGCCGCGTGACGATCGCGGACGCCGCGATGCTCTCGACGAGGTTCGACCTCTGCGGCGCCGCGGGTATCCTGCTGATGGGCTGGATCTATGGCCGTTTGGGGGTGAGCCCGCGCAAGTGGCTGCTCGCCGGCCTGCTGACGCTCCTGGCGATCCTGCTGGCGGTGCTGCCCAGCTTCTTCCATCTCGGCGTGTGGGCTCTGACCGCCGGCGTCGGGGCGATCGGTTTCCTGGTTTATGGCCCTTACAGCCTGCTCTCGGGGGTGTTGGCCGTCGAGGTTCGGGGCAGAGGCTATGCCGCCACGGTGGCTGGGCTCGTGGATGGCGTCGGCTATATCGCCGGCTTCCTTTCCGGCGTCTGCTTCGGCAAACTCTTGATGATCGGAGGCTATCGGCTTGGGTTCCAAGTGATGGCGGGGCTGACGATGGTTTCGGCGCTATCCTGTTTTCTGCTCTATGCCAAACCCCGGACGGTGCCGGTGGCCGCCGAGGTCATTGTTAATGAATCCTGCCCGCTGGTTACCTGAACCGCATGAAAGTCATCTGTCTGGGCGGCGCTGGCCGCATCTGTCGTGAAGCCATTCTGGACCTCGTCGAGTTCTCCCAGTTCGACCAGATCACCGTGGCTGACGTGAATGAAACGGAAGGCCGGAAAGTCGTGGCCTGGCTCGATGACCCGCGCGTGGACTTTGCCCGGGTGGACGTGCGCGACCAGGCGACGACGGTCGCCCAAATGCACGGCTACGACGTCGTGATGGACGGCACCACCATCGGTTTGAACGGCCGGTCCACCGCCTGTATCGCGGAGGCCGGCTGCCACGGCATCAACCTCAATGGCTTTGGGGAGGAGGACGCCTCCGATCCGGTTTTCAAACGGCACGGCAAGACCTGTGTGCCCGGGTTCGGCATGACTCCCGGCACCACCCAGATGATGGCGATGCACGCCGCCAACCAACTCGACACCGTGGAGGTTATCCGTGTCAGCCACGGCGCTTACCGGCCCATCGCCTTCTCGGCGTCGATCACCGAGACCACCACCTACGAGTACGACCCCAAGCTGCCAGGGCGAGTCGTTTATGAGGATGGCCAGTTCGTGCAAGTGCCGCCGTTTGCGCGGCCCCGGGAGATCGCCTTGCCCCCGCCCTACGGCCCCAGCCTGGAGTACATCATTCCGCACGCCGAAACCAAAACCCTGGCCAAGAACCTGGCCCACAAGGGCGTGCGGCTCATCGAGGTGCGGGGCACCTGGCCCCAAAAGAACATGCAACTGATTCGCGCGCTCTATGACTGGGGCTTTATGCGGAATGACCCCATCCAGGTCAAGGGCCAGTCCTTGGGTGTGATGGAGGCGATCGCGGCTTACCTGATGCAATCGCCGGAGGGTCGGGAGACGGAGTTGTATGGTTACGCGCTGCATGTGGAGGTGGTTGGGACCCGCGGGAGCGAGCGGTTTCGGTACACCCTTTGGCATACGCACCCGGCCTCCGATGGTTCTCAGCCAGGCTGGGAGCAGTTGCGGGCCTACACCCGCAACGTCGGAATCCCCCTGTCCATCGGCGCGCAAATGCTCGCCCAAGGCCTGGTCAAGCCCACCGGCGTCATTACCCCCGAAGAGGCGTTTGAACCCGAGGCCATCTTCGCCGAGCTGCAACACCGCCAGATACTGATTCACCTAAAAACCGAAAAAATGGATAACGGATTATGCCAATGCGATTAGTAGTCCTCGACATGGCCGGCACGACTGTGCGCGACGACGATGCCGTCAACCTTTGTCTGCGTGAGGCCCTGGCGGCCCAGCGGGTGGAGGTGACCCGCGACGAAGTCAATGCCGTGATGGGCTTGCCCAAACCCCTCGCCATCCATCAACTGCTCCAGCGCAAGAACTTGACCGGAGGGACGTTCCTGCTCACGGTGGCCGCGGAAATCCACGCTGACTTTCTTCGGCGCATGATCTCCTTTTACCAGACCGACCCTGGCGTCGAACCGATGCCCCACGCGGTCCAAGCGATGGCGCGGCTTAAGCAGGCGGGCATTAAGGTCGCGTTGGACACCGGCTTCAGCCGTCCGATTGTCGATGCCATCCTCGACCGCCTCGGCTGGCGCACCGGCGCGCTGCTCGATGCCACGGTCGCCAGTGACGAAGTGGCCCGGGGACGTCCGCACTTGGATCTCATTCTGAAGGCCATGCAATTGACCGGAGTGACCGATGCCCGGACGGTGGCGAAGGTCGGAGATACGCCCTCGGATTTGCTCGAGGGTAACGCCGCCGGTTGCGGCCTGGTTATCGGCGTGACCAACGGGTCGCACACGCGCCAGCAGTTGGCGGTGTACCCCCACACGCACCTCCTCCCCACCCTGGAGGGGCTTCCCGCACTTGTGCTGGAAGCGCGCTGAACTCCGCCGCCGTCCTTGTGAATCCGATTTCCTTATGAACCCTGAGTGCGTTTTTCCGCCCGCCCGAGACAAACTGCTGTTCACCCCGGGCCCCCTCACCACCAGCCTCAGCGTCAAGCAGGCCATGCTGCATGACGCCGGATCCTGGCATTTCGAGTTCAATGCGGTCGTCGCCCGCGTCCGTGACGAACTCTTGCACCTGGCCGGCCTTTCCCGCGAGTCCGGCTGGGAAACCATCCTCTTGCAGGGCAGCGGCACCTTCGGGGTGGAAGCCGTCTTTCAAACCTGTGTCCCGCCGAAAGGCAAAGTCGCGGTGCTGGCCAATGGCGCCTACGGCGAGCGCATCGTGCAGATGCTCCACTGCGCCCGGATTGACCACGTGGTCCTGCGGACGCCCGAGAATACTCCGGCCGACGCGGATGCGCTCGACCAACTGCTCACCCAAGATCCGACCGTGACCCATGTGGCGGCAGTGCACTGTGAGACCACCACCGGCATTCTGAATCCCATCGAGAGCCTCGGGCGCGTCGCCAAACGCCACGGCGCGTTTTTCATTGTTGATGCCATGAGCAGTTTTGGCGCGATCCCGATCGACTTCGCGGCCTGCGGGATTCAATTCCTCATTTCATCGGCCAATAAATGCCTCGAAGGCGTGCCAGGGTTCAGTTTCGTGCTGTGCCGTCGGGACGCGCTCAATGCCTGCGAAGGCTTCGCCCGCAGCCTCAGTCTCGATCTGCTGGGCCAACTCAAGGGCTTCGAGCGGAACGGCCAGTTCCGCTATACGCCGCCCACCCACGCGTTGCTCGCCTTGGACCAGGCGCTGCGAGAGTTGCGCGCGGAAGGGGGCATCCCCGCGCGCGGAAGCCGCTATCGCCGCAATCATGAAACCCTCGTGGCCCGCATGCAGGATCTGGGCTTCCAGACCTATCTCGATCCCGCTGTCCAGAGCTATATCATTACCGCCTTCGCATACCCTGCCGACCCCCGGTTTTCATTCGAGTCGCTTTACCAGAAACTCAGCGACCGCGGTTTCATTATTTATCCCGGCCGCCTGACCAAGGTGAATACCTTCCGTATCGGCACCATCGGGCGGCTGTTTCCTGAGGATATGGACCAACTGGTCAACGCCGTGCAGGCAGCCATGCGGGAGCTCGGCTGTGTTGGAGTCTCAGCCTCGAGCCAAGCGGGCATAGTGCCCACCTCTCCCAGCGAAACGGTCACGCTCCCTTGAATCCCGCCATGCAAACCACCATCGCTTCCCTGGCCTTCGTCCTCGCCCTGTCGGTCGTCACCGGTGCTCAAGGCGAGGAGCCGGACGACAGCCGTATCCTGGGACAGATTCTGGAAACTCGCGACGCCATCCTGAGGCGCCCCGGCACCGCAGACACCGCCGCCTCGACGGTGTTTCTGGCCTTTTGGGATTTCGACGGCACCATCCTCAAGGGCGATTGCTCGGAAGGCTTGAAGGATGGCGACCGGACCGTTTACCCCGGACTAGCCCAGGCCAGCATCGAGCACGGGTTGTCGGAGCTCTACCCCCGGGCCGGCGGTTTCGATCGGTTCTGGAACGACTATACGAACATGGACGCGCGCGTTGGCCACTGGCTGGCCTACCCCTTCATCCCGCAAATGCTTCGCGGAGCCAAGGCCCAGGAGGTCTTGGAGTTAAGCCGCGCCCATTTCGGAATGACGCTCAGCAATTACCTGATGGCATCATCGGTCAAACTCATCCGCGCGCTTCAGCGCGAGGGGGTCGAGCCTCACATTATCTCCGCCAGCGCCGATCTCTTCGTTAAAGGCGCCGCGGCCAGCCTGGATATCCCCACCAACCACATCCATGGCATCGAGGTGAGGATTCGGGACGGACGCCTTACCGAGGAACTGGTCTATCCCGTGACCTGGAACCTCGGCAAGCGAGAGAAAGTCCAGGCGCTGGTCGCACAAATCGAACGCGACCGACCGGGCCAGCGAGTCTATGTCCTGGCCGGCTTTGGCGACAGCTACAACACCGACGGTCCATTCCTTAAGTTCATCGCCACACAATCGCTGCCCGCCGGCAAGCCTATCGCCGTCTTTTACGACGGCAAGAGCGAACCGGACGAATACCGAGGGCTGTTCTACCAGTGCCGCCACACCGCCACCGTCAGCGATGTAGCCCGCCCCTGAAACAACCAGTGACATAACCAGAGCCCCTTAGGCCAACGGTGTTTCGGTTTCGTCACCCTGGCGACGCGGGGTCGCCACGGAAGTTGTCTAGAAATGCATCCGTGCGAATGAGTCGGATCAAGAACGTCGAGGTTGGCGTGAACACTCCCCTTGGAGGTGCATGCGCGCTGGGCCATCGGTCCGGCGCTGTCACGTCGTCTCCAACCCGGATGGCCTTCACGCTGATCGAGTTGCTGGTGGTGATCTCGATTATCGCGATCCTGGCCTCGATGCTCCTGCCGGCGCTGGCTCAGGCCAAGGCCAAGGCCTACCAGATCCAATGCCTCAATAACCAAAAGCAACTCGCGATCGCCACCCACCTGTATAGCGGCGATTACGCCGACTGGCTGCCGCCGATCCAGGCCGAGATAACGGGCGCCCGGACGACCTGGCGATCCTATCTGTTCAGCTACGTGAGCCGGAATGCCAAGGTCTATGACTGCCCGGGGGACAAGACCAATGTCTATTCCTTGGGCAGCCGCATTGCGCCGCTGAAACCGAACCCGGCGGTCATTGGGCTGCCGTTGGCAGGCGAGAACGAGTTGTGCAGCGGGATCGGCGCCGTGGATGTGCATTGGATCTCGGGTGGGGCGCAGCCGCCTTTCGGCCGCCCGGCTCCGGACGAGGACAATGTGTGCCGTTGGTCCGCCATCGAGAAGCCGGTGCAGTTGATCCTGTTCGGGGACGGGAACAGCGACTTCGACCTGCTGTGGCCCAATGACCATTGGTGGATTTGGAAGGAACAGGGCGACGGCAACAGCATGGGCTTCAATCGCGCCACCGAACAGGACCCCGGTGCCTTCCGGCACAACCGGAAATCTAACTACGCCTTTGCCGACGGCCGGGCGACCCTCATCAACCCGAGTCGGATTCCGTGCGATGCCAAGAGTTGCTGGTGGTCGGCCAAAGCCAGCCCCCATTAGTTCGCTGATGAATGCCACTTCTTTCATCAAAGTCGGCGTGGCGTTGAGCCTCTTGGCGGGGGCCGTCGTCTGTTACTTCAAGTTGAGCCCCACGAGCGAAGCCGGGGGCGAGAACGCCTACTTCTATGATGTGGAGCAACAACAACTTTTCGTCGCGCCCCGCGGTTCCATCCCGCCCATCACGGGCATGAAAGGTGGGAAGTCTGCCGGCGTTCGCGCGATCGTGATTTCCCCGACCGGCGATCCCGGCGACAAAAAGCACCGCCAGATTGCCTACCTCGAAAAGTATTCTCCGGAAATCAAACAGCTCTTCGAGGAGGTCCGCCAGGCGCGCGCGGAGGGCCGGTCTGACGAGGGGCGCATTGATCGGAGCCAGGTCCCGCCCAACACTTGGGTGCGGCGTTGGCACGAAACGGAGTGGCACGCGCTGAGCTCGAACGAAGGCAAGCAGATTGCCAGCGAATGGAACGTCCCCGGCCCGGATGGCCGAATCCCGGTCGTGTGTTCCCCTTGAACCCCGTCTTTGGAAGTTTTTCCGTCCTAAACCCAATCCGTCCCTCGAATCACTCGAAAACAATCACTGAACTAAAATGAAAAGAACCAACAGACAAACCCGCCCGGGCTCCATCCGCCGGCTGCTTCAGGCGCTGACACTCAGTGGCAGCCTCTTAGCGCTTCACTCTGCCAATGCCGCCAGCGGCACCTGGAACGTGGATAGCAATGGCCTTTGGAGCGCGCCAGCCAACTGGAATGGAAGCGTTCCAGCGGCGGCCGGCGACACCGCGAATTTGACCTACAACCTCACCGCGGCGCGCGTTATCACCAACGACGTTTCGGAGGCCGTTGGCATCTTGAACATTGGCAATCCCGGGTCCGCCGCCTTCGGCTACACGCTCACGAACAACAGCGGCATCACCTTCACGCTGAATAACAACGGCGCCGGGGCGCAGATCAACCAGACGGACGGCACTCTGGCGCTCGACATCATTGCGACGCCCATCGTGCTTGCGGACAATTTGTTTATCACCAACAACTCCTTCCTGAAGCTTGCCGGCGTCATCAGCGGCACTGGATTCGGCATCACCAAGGGGGGGGGCGGCACGCTGACGAATGCCGCGGCCGATACCTTCACCGGCCCGGTCACCGTTAACGGCGGCACCTTGCTCTTCGCCACGGGCGGTTCGATCAACAACGCCTCCAGCCTCACCATCAACAGCGGAGGCACGGTGCAATTTAGCGGCAGCGCGAACGGAAATCCGATTGGCAGCGCGAACCTGCCGGTCACCGTGAACGCGGGCGGCACGTTGGCTATTACCTCCGGCAATGCGATGGGCTATAGCGGACAGGGAAACTACGCCAACATCTTGCTGAACGGGGGGAGCATCTCACTCTCAGCGGCGCAATATATCAACACGCTGCTCTTGAACGGCGGTTCGGTTACCGGCACGGGTGCCTTACAGTGGTATTACACCCCAGCGGCCCCGGCGGCGGCGATCACCTGCACGAACACGGCGACTATCTCGAGTCCTATCAATTTCAACTCCGTCGGCCAAACGATTGCGGTGTCGAATAATGCGACCCTGACGATCTCGGGTGTCATCGCGGCCGCCGGCACGGGGGTCACCAAGGCGGGTCAAGGCACGCTCACGTTGGCGGGCGTGAACAGCTATACCACCCCTACGACCGTCAACGCGGGCCTGTTGAACATCGCGGCGGGTGGGGCCCTCAGCACCGGGACCGTCACCGTGAGGACTAACGCCACGTTGGCGGGCACTGGAAGCATTGGCGGGGCGACCACGATACAGGCGGGCGGCACCCTAGCCATTGGCACGCCCACTATCGGCACGCTGACGATGAAGAGCAGCCTGATGTTGGCATCCGGCAGCACCAATGTGATGAAGATCAACAAGACCGGCGGCTCGTTGATCGGCGATGCTATCCAGGTGGCGACCAGCGTCACCTATGGCGGCACACTCATGGTGGCCAATATCACGACCGATGGGACGCCGCTGGCGAACGGCGACACCGTCCAACTGTTCTCCGCCACGACCTACGCGGGTGGGTTCAGCGGCTTCATTCTGCCGGCGCTCCCGGCCGGCTTGAGCTGGGATATCTCCCAACTGGCCGTCACCGGTTTCATTGCGGTGTCGAGCAGCGTCTCGACGCCCTTCTTCAACCCGCTCGCGGGCTACTATCCCAGTGCGCAGACCGTGACGATCACTTCGCTCACTCCCGGCGCGACGGTTTTCTATACTACCGACGGCAGCACGCCCACGACCAGTTCGGCGCATGGCGTGACGCCGGTGACAGTTACGGTGCTGGCGGGCATCCCCACTCAGACGGTCATGGCCTTCGCCACGCTGGCGGGTCAGACCACCAGCGGCACGGCGACCGCGGTCTATAACCTGTCCTGGACCTTCTGGAGCAACCTCGCCGGTGGCAACTGGTCCGACACCGCGAGCTGGTTATACGGTTTCGAGGCCAATGGCCCCGGCATCACCGCCGATTTCAGCACCCTGGTCTTGCCCGGTGACACGACGGTCTTGGTCGATACCCCGGCCTCCGTCGGCGGTTTGGTGTTTGCCGATCGCGGCAACGCCCACAATTGGATTTTGGCTGACGGCGGGGCCGGCGGGCTGACGCTGGATAACGCCGGCGCCACACCGGTGATCACCGTGAGCAACCAGACCGCCACGATTGTCGCACCCTTGAACGGCACGGCCGGCTTGACCAAGAGCGGGAGCGGCACCCTCAACCTCGCCGGGGCGAACACCTACACGGGCCTAACCACGGACAACGCGGGGACCCTGGGCATCACCTCGTTCGCCTTCTCTTCCTCCAGCCCCCTCAGCATTGCCACCGGGGCCACCGTGAATTCGTCCGGGACCCTTTCCCTCAACGCCGGCTCGGCCAATCCGGCGATCGGCGTTACCGGCTCCGGCACCTTGCAATTGACCGCGACGAACAACAGCGCGAGCTCGCCCGACATTTATCTTGCCGCCAACGATGTGGACGGCAGTACGGCGAACTGGGGGACGCGCATCGCGACGCGGGTGAATTTGGGCAGCGTGCAGCGTTACATCTGGGGCAAATCCAACCATAACGGGGTCGGGCAATACGGCGTTACCTCCGCGGATTGCCAGTTTGGCGGCGCCATCTCGGGCGCGGGTGGTCTGACCATCATTGCCCAGGATTCCATCGCCACGGGCAGCACTCCGATGGAGGTGGGTTTCTGCCTGAACGCGGCCAACACCTTCACCGGTCCCGTCGAGATTCAACGCGGCTCGGTTTACCAGGGTGCGGCGGGCGCCTTCCCCGCCGGGAACGTGCTCCGGTTCAATGTCGCCGCGGGAAACAAGGGTAAGTTCTTCCTCTACGGTCAGAACACCACGGTTTCGGATTTGTCCTCCACCGGAGCGGGTAGTGCGTATATTGCCAACGGCAACGCCAACCCCAGCGCTTATGGACCGGTGACCTTGACCATCACCCAGAACAATCCGGCAACCTACGCCGGCCTCATCGCGGACGTGAACGCGGAATATGGCGTCACGGCGGGGACCAAGGTCACAACCTTAAGTCTGGTCAAGAGCGGGGTCGCGACGCTGACGCTCTCCGGCGCGAACACCTACAGCGGAACCACCACCGTCTCGGCGGGCAAGTTGGTGCTCAGTCCCGCGCAGACCGGCACCGGTGCGATCACGGTGAACGACGGCGCCACCCTGGGCGTGACGGTCTCGGGCAGCAGCCAATTGTCGCCGAGCGCGCTCACTGAAGGTAGCGCGAGCGGTCCGACCATCAACGAGTTCACGGGAGTGACCAGCGCCGCCACGGCTCCCATCAAGGTGGGGACCCTGACGTTGAAAGGAACCACCACCATCAACGTCGTCAGCGGGGCCTTTGCCCCCGGTATTAATTACCCCCTCATCGCCTTCACCAACCTCAGTGGCACCGGCACATTTGTGGTCGGCACGCTGCCCCCCGCCGTGGTGGCCACCGTGGTCACTAACGGCAGCACTATCGCTCTGCATGTCACCTCCGGGACCATCCTGAACTGGAACGGCTTGGTCAGCGGCACCTGGGACATCGGCAGCACGCCCAACTGGACGCTCAACGGCGCCACCGGGAATAGTTATTCGGAAGGCGCGCCGGTGGTGTTTGACGACACGGCCGCCGGAACGACGATGGTGAGCAATACCGTGACGGTCTCACCCGGCAACTTCAGCGTCAATAACTCGCTCAAACCCTACACCATCAGCGGCCTGCCCATTGCCGGCAGCACCCCGCTGACCAAGACCGGCACCAACTCGTTGACCCTCAACGGCGCGAACACCTTCACCGGCAATATCGCCATCGCCGCGGGCACCCTGACCATTGGCGGAGCCGGTGTGTTGGGTGGCGGTGTTTATGCCGGCGCGATCACCAATAACGGAACTTTCATTTTCGCCAGCACGGCCGACGAGACCAACAGCGGGGCCATCAGCGGCTCGGGCAGCCTGGTTAAGAACGGGACCGGCACGCTGACATTGTCCGTAAATGAACCCCTTACCGGCGGCATCACGGTGAATTCCGGCACGCTGCGGGTGACCACCGACGACTTCGGCGGGCAGTTCAGCCCGTCCCTCGTGACCATCAACACCAACGGCACGTTGTTGAACGACAACTACCATGCCTTGGGGTATGAGACTTCCTTGTTCATCAACCAAGGCACCTGGATCATGAACTACGAGGATTACAAGACCAACCTCATCATGATTGACGGCCAGGTCAATGCCGGACCGGCCGGGGACGGCGGCGAGTTGCGCCTGGGCTACTCGGGCACCAGTGCCATCACGGTCTCCAACTCGGTGGTCGGGTCCGTCATCAACGAAACGGTGAACGATTACAGCGGCATCAATGTCCTCAATGTCTATCGCGGCGCCGCCGCCAGCGACCTGACCATTAACGGGGTTATTTCCAGCAGCAGTGGCGGCGGCCTGGTCAAGAACGGCAATGGCATTCTGACACTGACCGCCGCGAACAGCTACACCGGGCCGACCACGGTGAACGCCGGTACGCTGGCGCTGGGCGCCGTCAGCTCGCTCGCCGGTCCGCTCACTCTTGAGACCGGTGCCAGCCTCGTCGTCGCCGGCGCGACCGCCGGCACGGTTATGATTAACAATACGCTGACGCTCGCGGACGGCAGTACCAACGTCATGAAGATTGATAAATCCAGCGGAAAGCTGGTGAGCGATTCCTTCCAGGGGTTGGCGGGCGTGACCTACGGCGGCACCTTGGTGGTAAACAACATTACCACAGGTCCGAACACGCTGGCCAATGGCGACACCGTTCAACTCTTCGCGGTCAGTGGCGGCACCTACGATGGGGCTTTTAGCAGCTTCGTCCTGCCGGCGCTGCCGGCCGGCTTGAGTTGGGATGCCTCCCAACTGGCGGTCACCGGCTACCTCAGCGTAGTGAGCACCGTCTCACCGCCCCTGTTCAATCCGCCCGCGGGCAGCTATGTCGGCGCGCAGACCGTCACGATCCATTCGCTCACTCCGGGGGCAACCATTTACTACACCACCGATGGCAGCGCGCCCACGATCGGCTCGACCCATGGGGTGACGCCGGTGACGGTCACGGTGCTGGACAGATCGCCCAGCGAGACCCTCACCGCCTACGCCGCGCTGCCGGGCCGCACCAGCAGTGCGACCATCAGCGCGACCTACACTTCATCCTCGTCCGTCTGGACCAACAGTGCCGGCGGCAATTGGTCGGATACGGGGAGTTGGTTGTACAGCGTCGTGGGCAATGGGAGCGGCATCACCGCGGATTTCAGCACCCTGGACTTGGCGCACGACACCACCGTCGTGAACGATAATTCCCCCACGGTCGGCAACTTGCTGTTCGCCGACCAGGGTAACGCCCACAACTGGTTGGTGACTGACCTCGGGTCCGGGATCATCGAGTTGGACAACGGCGGCAAACCGCCGGTGATTACCGTGGGCAACCAGACCGCGACGATCGCCACCGTTTTGGATGGCACCAGCGGCTTGATCAAAGCCGGCAACGGCACCCTGGCCCTCGCCGGTGCGAACACTTATACCGGTACCACCACGGTCGGCGCGGGTACCCTGAGCTTCCTGAACCTGGTGGACACCTACAGGAACTCACCGCTCATCATCGCCACGGGCGCGATAGCTTCCTTTTCCGCGACCCTGAACCTCGACGTGAGCCAGAACGGCAGTTCACCGAGCGTCAACGTGTCTGGCGGGGGCACCCTGCGGCTCACCTCCACCAACAACAGCGCCTCCAGCCCGGACCTCTATTTCGGCCCGGACCACGTCAGCAACAGCTATTGGGGTGCCCACGAGACCGCGCCGCTGGATTTGGGTAGCCTGCAACGCTACATCTATTGCAAAACCGGCCACAACGGGGTCGGCGAGTACACCCTGAACGACACTGACGTGATGTTCGACGGCAGCATTAGCGGCTCCGGCGGGTTGACCTTCATCGCGCAGAACACCTACACGGGGTCCCCCTTGATGGAGGTGGGTATCGCCCTCAATGCCTCGAACAGCTTCACCGGCCCCCTCGAAATTCAACGCGGCTCGGTTTATCTCGGCAATCCCTATGCCCTCTCGCAGACCAACGTTTTGTTCATGAACGCCGCCGCGGGGAACAATGCCCGGTTCTTCCTTTACGGCCATAGCATCGCGGTGGCCAACCTGTCCTCGTCGTCCACCGGCGCCAACGTCATCGCCAACGGCAATAAGCTCTCCGGAGCGACGTTGACATGCCCGGCGGTGACCTTGACCGTCATCCAGAACACGCCGGGGACCTTTGCGGGCGCGATCCAGGACGTGCTCTCGGAATATGACGGTAGCGGTTCCGGCACGACCGGCCCGCTGGGCCTCACCAAGACCGGCGCCAGCAAGCTCACCCTTGCGGGTGCCAACACCTACAGCGGCCCCACCCTCGTGAATGCCGGCACACTGCAGGTTAACGGCGTCCTCGCGGCAGGCGCAGTGACTGTGGCCTCTGGCGGCATGCTGGCGGGCACCGGCACCCTCGCCGGGGCCACGACCGTCCAGTCGGGTGGCACCTTGGCTCCCGGTAACAATGGCCTCGGCACGCTGGCCATCAGCAACACGTTGACCTTGGGCGCGGGCAGCACGACCACCCTGGCCATTGATCGCACCTCGGGCACCGGCAGCTACGGCAACATAGCGGGTCTCAGCTCGGCCACCTTCGGCGGGACGCTCACGGTGACTAGCCTCGGCGGGACGTTCCAAGTTGGCGACAACTTCCAACTCTTCAGCGTCGGCGGCGCGAGCCACTTCACTGCGACCAATCTCCCCAGCATCGCCCCGCTGTTGTGGAATTGGAATCCGGCGGCGGGCACGCTATCCGTCGTCTCCGCTGTGAGCACCGCCCCGACCAAGATCACGGCCGGCGTCGCCGGGGGCATGCTGAGCTTGGCCTGGCCTGCGGACCATATCGGCTGGCGGTTGCTGGTCCAGACCGCTCACCAGGCCACGGGCGTCAGCTCCAACCCGGCCGATTGGACCATGGTGACCGGTTCCGCCACCACCAATCAGGTGTCTATACCGATTGACACCGCCAAGCCCACAGAGTTCTACCGCTTGGTTTATCCGTAAGCCGGCTCCGTCGGGTGTCAGTGCAGGAAATGTCTCAGGGCCGGAGGGCAACCCCCTCCGGCCTCTTTTGTCAGAGGTGTCCGGTGCGGCCCGGCCGACGGAACCTGCGCCGCAAGCGCGAGCGGGAGCTTGACGCGGCGGTCCGTCGGCCTGGGTTTCCAAGTCTTCGTTGGCAAGCACTCAGGCGGGTGCTAATTCGATATCAATCGAAAATACTGCGCTGGTGCTGGGAGGTTGTTGGTGTAGGGACTGGCTGCCCCTGGAACATTTGTGTCGCTTCGGCGACTCGCTCGTGTCGGCCTGAAGCACACTTCCGAGTTTCGCGTGGAATAAGGCGAAATATGGCGAACCGGCAACATCACGCTAGATCCTTATTCTTGAGGGTGACATCCAAGAGCGAGATCCGCTATAGACTACTCATGAGTTTTGAGGACCAAAGGACGAAGCCAACGC
>TBL_comb47_HYPODRAFT_10005162_pt1 | contig 14689 bp, 10 predicted proteins | sample TroBogypolimnion_40_FD_10682 | JGI IMG/M metagenome (IMG submission 10682)
TCGGCCGGGGCAATGAGACCTCGCCATTTCCTAAATTCACGACCTTCGACATTCCCATTCCTTCCATGCCCACCATAACTGAGACGAGTGAAGACTTTCTGTCTCAACATTGTTGGCACGGGGGGAAGCCGTACCTGAAGAACGAGCGCCCTCTGAAGGACAGGATCATTCGAGCCCGGCAATACCTCAAGATGAAAGCGCCAGTGAGTGTCAGCAAGCAAGGTGGACGCAATACCTTGCTCAGCGTGGCCACCCACTTGATCGGATATCTTGATCTTCCCGAAGATGTGGCTTTGGATGTTATGACAACCCCTGCGTCGACTTGCTGGAACAGTCGGTGCGTGAATGGGGTCACCAATGAGGCCTACCCATGGTCCAAACGTGAACTCATGATGGCGCTGACTAAGGCTAAGGGGATGGTTCCGGCATTCGGCGTGTTCGAATGTGAACTTCATCAAAAGAGGTTGCAGCGAGAGCGGGTACTCGACTGGTTTTTTGAACATATCTTGATGGGTGAAGACGCGAGCACGGGGATTGAGTCATGCCAACTTCGCTTGGCCTTTGATAGTCATGGGCACCCATACCTCGGAGTGAGATCGCAGTCAGAGCCTGTTCCATTCGAGGTCGCTTTTCGGGTGGCCTTTGACATGGTAGAGAAGGTAACTGGTGAGGCGCTGACACAAAAGAGACTTGGGATGTATCTGCGTTCGAAGGGGATCGAGGAGCAGCGAAAGACCAAACGTCGTCAACTGTGTGTCCTCGTTCCTGGTGGGGTGCTCGGTTTCTACCAGCGATGGAATGGTCTAGCAGCGAGCATCAGCGGTGCGGATTTTTGTTGAGAAACGACCGAACGATGCGGCGTTCGGTCGACGTGGGCTGTTCCGATCTATTCTCCGCTTCGCGGATGGTAGATCTGCGCTAGCGCGCATGTAGTTGGCCACATCTTGGGTATTGACCTGCGGTGCCTATTGATTCGGGCCATAGGCCCCGTAATATAGCAAGGATCGTGTCTACCCCCTGTCCATGGTTTGACATGATGGCAGGTAGTGTTCTGGCGTCACCCTTTGATCGCGTTCACGCTTCGGAGGAGTATCGCTGCTTCAAGATGGCTGCGCAGGCGTACACCTTGGGGTGGAGTTATGGGTAGGCACCGCCAGTCTGGGCACGGCATTGATAGTGGGTGGCACGGGTAATGCCGGCTCAGCCCTCACCAGTGTGGATATCTACGACCCGGCCTCGGATACCTGGAGCACGACGACTCCCAGCCTGGGCACGGCGCGTCACAGTCGCACGGGCATCCTCCTGAGCAATGGGATGCTGCTGGTGACGAGGGGCAGTCCCACCGCAGCCTTGTCCAGCGAAATCTACCGAGCCATGTCGGGCACCTGGACCACCACTGGCAGTCCGAGGGCGAAGCGCGCTGGCCACACGGCCACCCTTCTGCCCAAAGGGGCTGTCATGTCCAGCTTCGGCTCAGCCGGCGAGGTGCTCACCGAGATCTACCAGTAGGGGGGGCTCAATGCACCCCAGGGGTCGGGGTGTGGCGTATTTGTGGGGCCTCCTCACCCGATGCCTCTGGAACCCGCACCGGATCAGGCTCTCTAAGGATCGATACCTTTCTTGTGATTCCAGACGTCGCGGGTTCGAGTCCCGTCATCCGCCCCAGATCAAAAAGCCCCGCTTGCGGGGCTTTCTTGATCTGGGACGGGTGGCGGGGCTCGAATCACAGAAAGCCTGGCAGGTAGGGCCAGCGGAGGACGCAGGGCGTCCGGAGCGGTTCCGCGGAGCGGAAGGCCCGTGCCAGGCTTTCGTGCGGCCCGAAGGGGAGTCCCGTCATCCGCCCCAGATCAAAAAGCCCCGCTTGCGGGGCTTTCTTGATCTGGGACGGCCGGTCATCGCCGAGTGAGCGAAGATCTTCCCGAAAATCGGAGTTGGCAGGTGGAACCTGTGCAAAAATAGGCAATGGCTGGCTTGGATGCAGGGCTATTCCGTTGGGGCTGATGTCCGCGTGAGGTCCACACAGTTCAGGTTTACGAGGAGTGACACTATGGCAAGCAGATGGAGATTCCTTACGACGGCCGTCGTTGCAGGCCTCATCGGCCTGGGTTGTTCGAAGCCGGTAGCCGCTCCCGTGAGTGCGCAATTCCAGGTGGCGGCGGAAGCGCGCATCAACCCGGATTCCATGGGCAACTCCCTTTCCGTGGGCGTCCGGCTCTTCGAACTCAAGGACCTCGTCGAGTTCAGCAAGCTGACGCTGGAGGCGGCCAACAGCGACAAGACGCCGACGGAACTGATCGGCCCGGCCCTGGTGTCCTTCTCGGAGTTCACGGCGGTCCCGGGGGCGACTTCGCCGCGCTCGGTCATCCTGCAGCCCCAAACCAAGTTCCTGGCCGTCCTCGCCCTCTACCGCAAGCCGGACGCCCAGTTCTGGCGCATCGTCCTGCCCGCGGACAGCCTGCGCAAGAGCAACGGCAAGGATGTGGTGGTCCACGTCACCGCGAACAAGCTGACGGTGACCGGAGCCCCCCTGCAGCTGCTCCCCGGCCAGCCCGATCCCGGGAAATAATAAACAAATTCTTCAGGGATTCATGGAGCCGCTCGGAACCCCGCCCAGGATGACGACGGGTGTTCCGGGTATGGGCACGAAGATGCCGATGGTGTTGCCGCCCTGAAGGGTGCAGGGGTCGCCGGAACGGACCATGGGGCTGCCTCCGGCGAATACGTCGGGGCTGCCCTGGATGGCTTCGATCTTGCCTCCCACCGTGCCCGACACCACCCCGCCGACGGTGCCCGCCATGTCGCCCAGGCAGGAGGGCACGTTGCTCTGGCCCAGGACGAAAGCCTCCTCACCGGATAGGACGACGGTGGCGACCGTCCCCTGGCGGGATTTCAGGCTGTTGGTCACGGGATAGGGCAGGGGCGGCGTGCCGGGGCCCGGGGTCTTGTTGAAGCTGGGAACGGTGGATACGGCCTGCATGCCGTCCACGCCCATGATGTTGACGAAGTTGGGGCTCATGGGCGGCCGGCCTCCCGGGCGGCGGGCAGGGCGGACTGGTTCACTTCCATGCGGAACTCCAGTCCTTCGATGGGCTCCGCCTTGGGCAGGCGGGCCCGCACCACCTGGGTCACGGATGCGGATTCGAGATCCAGGATCAGGGTATCGGTCATCAGGGGCACGGAGGCCGTGCGGCCATCCGGGTAGCGCACCAGGACGAAAGGCGCGTGCCCGGGCAGGGCGAACCGGGCCAGGGTGTTGCCCTGGGCGTCTTGGACGGCCGAAGGTTCGCCGGCGGGCAGCAGGTTGGTGAGGGCCAGCACCTCGTCGCCCCGCAGGTGCTCGGTCTGCCACTCGGGATGGGCGCAGTTCCAGTAGCCGAAGTCGAAGTCCCTGGGCAGGAGCGGATGGCGCTCCCGCACCCAGGCGGCGTCCGGCGTGCCCGCCAGCAGCCGGCGCGGGGACCAGCCCCGGCCGAGGGGGCCGCAGCCCGCCGGCGCGAGTTCCCTGCCGGGCTTGATCCGGCCGCGGGCGTTCTGCCAGAAATAGGCGGCGGTGACGGGCCGGCCGGGAGCTTCGATCTGGGGCGCGGGCAGGCGCTTGACCCGGCCGGCCTTGAGGGCCCAGAGGGCGGCGTGGCCCACGCCGATGGGGTTGGCTTCGTTGCGGGCATAGGCCGCACAGGGCTGCCCCAGGTCCTGCTGCCGTTCGGGCGGGAGCCGGAGCTTTTTGGGCACCCGCTTCATCGCCTCCAGGGGAATGGACAGGGTGCCGCCGAAGGCCAGTTCGTAGGTCAGCGGCACGGAGCCGATGGCGGCGGGGGCGGTCAGGGTCCAGGGGTTGGGGCGGACCAGGCCGAGGCTCCCCAGCCGGAGCAGGCCGTAGACCAGGCGCAGGGGCCAGCGCTTCTTCCGGAACCAGCGCGGCCCGGCGATGCCCAGGCTGGCGTCCAGCAGCACCTGCCCGGCCGGTCCCGGGCGCAGGAGCTTCAGGGAGGCCGTGAAGCGCCGGCAGGGCCGGCCGCGGGGGGCATGGGCGCTGCCCAGGACGAGCACGTCGCAGCGGGGCTTGAAGGGGGCGAAATCGCTTTCGCCGCGGGGACTGGTGGCGACGGGGTCGCCCAGGAAGCTGTCGGTGGCGGCCAGGGGCGCCTGGTCGTCGGCGAAGTCGAGGTGGTGGGTGCCGTGCCCGGCGCCGGCGCCCGGACGCAGGACGTAGGTGATGCGCATCACCAGCACGTGGAAGGGCTGATCCTTGGCGTCGAGCCCTTCGAAAGCCAGGGCGGGAAAGGCGGTGCGGTTGATGACGTCCACGGGAAGCGGCCTCAGTTCATGTTGATCTTGCTGCCCTTGATCACGACGTCCTTGTCGGCCTTGATTCCGATCCTGCCACTGCCTATGAGCGTGAGATCCTTGCCGTTCAGGGTGATGGTGCCGTCCTTCTTCATCACGAAGCTGGCCGAGCCGACGGTGATGGAGAGCTCGTCCCCGGCCGAGATGGTGAAGGTCTTGCCGACCTCCACGTGCTGGCCGCCCCCGACGGTCTCCTTGGCGTCGCCGCCGACCTGGAGGACGCCGGAACCGCCGATGTCCGTATGGGCGTTCTTGCCGATGGACCCGGTGCGGCCGCCCGAGACATTCTCGCTGCTGTCGCCGCCGACGGTGAGCTTGAAGGCTCCGCCCACCTGCAGGGTCTGGTTCGCGCCCACCTGGAGGACCAGGTTGTTCTGGACCGTCTCCTTGAGGTCGCGCCCGACCGTCTCGACCTGGTCCTGGCCGACGGTCTCGGTGCGGTCCCGGCCGATGGTGATGATCTCGTCGCGGCCGACCGATTCCGACCGGTCGTGGCCGACGGCGGTGGTCTCGTCATTCCCCACCTGCTTCTTGCGGTCGTGGCCCACCGTATGGCTCTCGTCGCTCTCCACCTCGATGCGCTGATCCTTTTCGGCATGCAGCCAGACTTCCTCCGACCCCTTGCGGTCCTCGAAGCGCAGGGCGTTGGCGTTGGAGCGGGTGCCCTGGGGGCTGGAGCGGGTGAGGATGCCGCTCTGGGTCTTCTGGTTGGGCAGGTCCCAGGGCGGCATCTGGTGTTCGTTGTAGAGCGAGCCGACGATGATGGGGCGGTCGGGATCCCCTTCCAGGAATTCCACCAGGACTTCCTGGCCGACCCGGGGCAGGGTGATGAAGCCGAAGGTGCTGCCGGCCCAGGGCATGACCACCCGGAGCCAGCACATGCTCCGCTCGTTGGCCTGGGTCGACCGGTCCCAGTGGAACTTGGCCCGGACCCGGCCGTACATGTCGCAGTAGATCTCCTCCCCCTGCGGACCCACCACGATGGCGGTCTGCGGCCCGGGCATGACCGGCTTGGGGGTCGAGCGGGGCGGCCGGAACCGGACCGATTTGCGCATGCAGGTGAACTGGTTGCCGTAGACCTCCTTGGCCTGCTCATTGAAATAGTTGTTGGCGCCCTTGTGCTGGATGGAGGTCGTGATGAACTTGGCGCCCTCGCCCCGGTGGACGTAGTGGTTCTCCAGCGTGAAGGCATGGCCGCAGGCGAAGCTGCGTACGGTTCCGTTGCCCTGGAAATGCATGGATCCGGCTTCCAGGGCTTCCATGCGGAGCTGGGCCTGGTCGTCGCCGGAGGAGTGGTCCCGGAAGGCATAGGCCCCCGGGTACTCGTAAGCCTCCATCTCCGGCAGGGGGCCCATCTGCAGCTGGGTATCGACGGTCGCCTCCAGCGGGAGCGTGGGGTTCTTGAAGTCGAAGGTCTTCAGCGCCACCTTGTTCGCCACCAGGGTCCGCACGGCCTCCAGCCGGTGGATGGTGTCTTCGGCCTCGGAGCCTGGACTGTCGTTGAACTCGACGTCCGGCTGGGCGGGGTCGGGCTGGAAGTTCCGGGAATCCTCGCTCACCACCAGCACATGGCGATCGTCATGGAAGGTGAAGTGGTAGGGCCAGCCCATCCCTTCCATGAGCCGGCTGACGAAGGCGAAGTCCGACTCCTGGTACTGGATGCAGAGGGTGAGGGCCTTCCTGCTGCTGGCCTGGAGGTCATAGTTGGCCAGATGCTGGTAGTCGTCGAAGACCTCCTTGAGGATGTCCTCCACCTTCTTTTCCTGGAACACCCGGCAGTTCAGGCGCCGGCGCAGGAATTCGGTCCACGGGCCCAGCCGCATCTGGTAGTAGGCGATGCCCTCCACCACCCCGGTATGGGCGAAGGAGGTGACATGGCCATGGAAGTAGCGGTCGCCGCCCTGCGCCTTGAGGGTCACGGTGACCGGCTTGCCCATGATGGACTTGAGCTCGATGTCGGGCCGGGCGGAGAACAGCCGGAGATCGAAGCAGAAGGGCGCGGAGAGGGATTCCTGGCCCGTGAAACTGTCCACGAACAGGACGTCCTCTCCCAGGGGGGTGTTGACCCGGAAGAGGCGGTTGTCCTGGGTATGGATGGCACGGAGCTGGGGCATGCTGCCTCACGGTGACGCGGTCCTGGTCGAGCGGGACTACATGCTCTTGTTGGCCGTGAGGTCCCAGCCGAAGGCGACCTGGCCTGCGCCGCCGCCCTTCTCGTTCTGCTTGAAGTAGGTGACCTTGATCTTGCCGAAGTTGAGGGTGAAGACTTCGGAGGGGAAATCGCTGCCCGAGGGAGCGCCGGAGGAACTCAGGCTGGTGACCAGGAGATTATCCAGCTTGATTTCCAGATACTTGAACTTGTCTCCGCCGGCCCGGCACAGTTCGATGGTGCCGTCCTTGATGTGGGTGCCCTTGGCGCACATCTCGAAGAGCTTGGCGGAGGCCTTGTCCACGAAGTGGTTGATGGTGAGGTCGTGGAAGTTCACCTTGCCGGCGGCGGAGCCGCCCGCGGTGCTGTGCGAGGCCGAACTGCCCTGGCTCAGCCCCATCTCGTAGGAAAGGATCTCGATCCAATCCTTGTGCTTATCGTCCGTGCATTCGCCCGGTACGCCATCCAGTTTCAGATAGCCATCGAAAGACATGGAACCCTCCTATGCGAGGAAAGAGGTGAATGGTTGGGAAGGTCAGCGGGCGCCCTTGGGCAGTTCGGCCACCAGCCGCAGCGAGACCGTCAGTTCGTCCAGCTGGAAGTGCGGCCGGAGGAAGGCGATGGAGCGGTAGACGCCGGGCTTGCCGGGGACCTCCTGGACCTCGATGCGGGCTTCCCGCAGGGGGTAGCGGGCCTTGGTCTGCTGGTCGGCGGTGTCGTCCAGCACCACGTACTGGGACACCCAGGTGTTGAGGAACTCCTCGATGGTGCCCCGGGAGGCGAAGCTGCCGATCTTGTCCCGCATGATGCTCTTGAGGTAGTGGGCGATGCGGGAGACGGCGAAGATGTAGGGCAGCTGCGAGGAGAGCCGCGCGTTGGCGTTGGCGGAGTCGTTGGCGTAGGTCTTGGGCTTCTGCACCGCCTGGGCGCTGAAGTAGGCGGCGTAGTCGGTGTTCTTGCAGTGCACCAGGGGGATGAAGCCCAGGTCGGCCAGGAGCTTTTCGTTCCGGTCGGTGATGGCCACCTCGGTGGGGCACTTCAGGGCGATCTCGCCGTCGTCCGTGGTGAAGGTGTGGGTGGGGAGGTTCTCCACCAGCCCGCCGCCCTCCACGCCGCGGATGGCGGCCAGCCAGCCGTAGTTGGCGAAGGCGTCGGTGAGCCGGGCGGCGAAAGCATAGGCGGCGTTGGTCCACAGGTACTTGCTGTGGTCCGTGCCGTCCACTTCCTCCTGGAAGTTGAACACTTCGATGGGCTGGGTGTCCGGGCCGTAGGGCAGCCGCCCGAGCACATGCGGCAGGCAGAGGCCCACGTAGCGGGAGTCCTCGGATTCGCGGAAGGACTTCCATTTCGCGTATTCCACCGTATCGAAGATCTTGGCCAGGTTCCTCGGCTTGCCGATGTCGGTGAAGCTCTCCAGCCCGAACATGCCGGCTCCGGCCGCGCTGATGAAGGGGGCGTGGGCGGCCGCGGCCACGTGGCTCACCTGGTCCAGCAGGTACATGTCCTCGGGGTGGCGGGTGAACTCGTAATCGCCCACCATCCCCGCGAAGGGGGAGCCGCCGAAGGTCCCGTACTCCTCTTCGTAGATCTGCTTGAACAGGGCGCTCTGGTCGAAGTCGGAGGAGGTGCGGAAGTCCTTCACCAGGTCCTTCTTGCTGGCGTTGAAAACCTTGATCTTCAGGGAGGGCGAGGTCTCGGACTGGTCGGTGAGGTATTTGAGGCCCCTCCAGCTGGCCTCGAGCTGCTGCAGCTCGGGGGCGTGCAGGATGGTGCTGAGCTGGGCGGACATCAGCGCGTCCAGCTGGGCGATGCGCGCGTCCAGGCTGGCGGCCAGGTCCTTGGAGATGGTGACGGTGCCGTCGAGGATCTGGTCCACCAGCTCACGGATGAGATCCCGGGCGCCGGCGCGCTCCTGTTCGGAGGTGGCGACCTTGCTGGCGTCGATGATGGAATCCAGCAGGCTGGTCCCTTCGACGGCGGCGGCCGAGGCCGCGGCGGCAGGCAGGGCGGACGGGTTGAGTTCGGCCATCACTTGCCTCCTTCCACTTGGGCGCTGCGGCCCTGGGCGATGCTCCGGAGCTTTTCGGTGTCCCGGACCACGTCGTCCAGCAGCTCCTCCAGCTTGTCGTTGCCCGCCAGCTTGTTGCGCAGATCGGACAGCCGCTTGCGGGCGTCCAGCAGGACCTTCAGCGGGGCGACCTGCTCGGTGATGTTCTCGGGCTCGAAATCTTCCATCTTCTTGAACTGCAGCTCGACGCCCAGCTGGGTGCCGTCGTCCTTGAGCCGGTTGTCCACCTGGATCTGCAGGCGCGGGCTCATGCCCTTCAGGACTTCGTCGAAGTTGTCCCGGTCGATGTTGATGAATTTCCGGTCCTTCACCTTGGGGAGGGGATCCTTCGGCTGGCCGCTGAAATCGCCCAGGACGCCCATCACGAAGGGGAGCTCCTTGGTCTCGATGGCCCCGCCCACTTCCACGTCATACGTGATCTGAACGCGCGGGGGCCGGTTCCGCGACAACTTCTGCTGTGTACTTTCTCGTACCATGTAGACCTCCTTGTCCGGGTGGATGGACCTTCAGGAACTGGAGAATATTAACTGTTTGACAGTCTCACCGATGTATTGCTTTAAATCTACAATCTTATATGTAGGACTGGTGAACAATCGATCCAGCTGGGTGGACACCTCGGGATAAAGAGGGTGGAGGTGCAGCGCGCCGGTCCCCGACTGCAGATTGAAGTGATTCCATTGCTGTCGTTTGCCGCCCAGCATGCCGGAGCCGGCCAGGGCCGAGGGGCGGCCCGGGTGGGTGAACAGGCAGGGGGCGCCGTCCATCGGGTGATACAGGGCATTCTGGCCCCAGGGGCACTGGGCGGAGGCGTCCACCAGGAGGGCCAGGAGGTCCATCCAGACGCTGGCATGGAGAATGGATTTGCCCGGCTCCAGGCTGAGGGGGAGGACGAGGTATTTCTTTTCGTCCGCCCTTCCGTCCACGCCCTGCCCGCGGCTGAACAGCAGGTGCAGGACCGTCCGCCGCAGGGCGATGGCGGGCGAGGTCTCGCCGGTGGGCCGGCCCAGTTCCAGCACCCCTTCTTCCTTAATGAAATTTAAATAAATTTCGTTCAGCAGGGCCGGTTCGAGCAGATCCCTGCCCTTGTTCGAGGCCTGTTCGGTCAGGTAGTCCCGCAGTTCCGCCAGCCCTGCGGCATCCTCCCGGGCCTGGAGGAGCAGGTTGCGCAGCCGGGCGCAGAGCAGTTCGGCCCCCAGCAGCAGGAGCGGGCCATACCGGGCGGCCTCGTCGCCCGGGAGCACGAGGCCGGCCACCAGGGGGTAGCGCCGCCCCGTGGCGTCCTGGCTGGGCAGGAGCACCCCGATGAAGACCTCCTGGCCGGTGGGGGACCGCCACAGGAGATCGACGGCCGGGATGGCGTCGAAATAGGGCTTCCATTCGTGGGTTCCGGCCATGACCGCCATCACGCCCTGGACCAGGCGGTCCAGCTCCTTCACCGTCGGGTCGGAGGCCTGGACGGCGAGGAAATCCGTCCTGCTCGGCACCTTCCCGAAGATGGTGAAGAACCGCTTGGACGCGCCTGTGGAGCGGGAGAACAACATGGGCGGCCTATTGGGTGATCTGGTCGGGGAGCTGCAGCCGCCTCAGCTTCAGCAGCAGCCTCGGGTCGCTGCCCGATACGTTCCGGAAGTTGAGGCGGAAAGGATAGGGATATTCCGTGAGGTCTCCGGTCTCCTTCAGGGCGGCGCCCTTGAAATTCCTCGGCACGGAGAACTTCCAGAGCAGTTCGGACCCGAAGGACGACGGCTTCTCTTCGCGCTTCTCGAGCATCCGGAGCAGGCCCATCCGTCCCGGGAACTTGAGGATCTGGGGCGCGACCCCGCCGTTGGAGACCACCTGCACCGTGGCCTCCGCGCCGGCGGTGCCCGGCCAGCTGAACTGCTTCCACTCCTCCTGCTGGTTCCGGTAGACCAGCTTCTGCCCGTCCAGGACGAAGACGGTTTCCGAGATCCCGGGGATCGGGTTCGGCCGCAGCTCGAAGGTGGAGCCCTCGCCGCCGCGCAGGGCGGCGTCGCTGGCGGCCACCAGCTGGTTGACGCTGGCCAGGAACCTGCCGCTGAAATGCAGGTTCTGCGCGCCCGGGAGGGGCGCGTAGTGGCCGTTCTGCTTCTCCACCAGGCCGGCCAGGTCCTTGGACATGAACTCGGCCAGCGGGCCGTCCGGCTTCAGGAAGCGCTGGATGTCCGCGAAGGTGGCGTCGTTGGTGCTGTCCGCGAACGGGTACTTGCCCGCCAGGTCCTTCCAGGCCGGCATGACCTTGCTGGCCCAGAGGGAGTTCAGGTCACGGGCGGCGCCCTGCACGGCGGTGGCCATGCTCTTCTCCAGCGGGCTGACCAGCATGGCGCGCACCATGTTCCGGCTCCGCTCCTCGAGCTGGGGCAGCAGGGTGCCGTCCACGTACTGCCCGGCCTCGGCGAGGGGGGAACCGGAACCCTGGACCAGGGCTTTCTGCTGGCTGTCCCCCTGGCTGGCGTCAAGCCGCTCCTTGGCCTTCTTGAGCGCGCTGAAGTAGCCGTCCAGGAGCGAGGGTGCGCCTCCCGAGGCGGCCATGAGCTTGGCCAGTCCCGGGAACCGGTGGTTGGGGCGGTTCGGGTCCTCGTTCTTGTCCTCGGGCTCGCCGCCGGCGCTCACCAGCTTCTTGCCCTTGTCGATCCCCTTGTTCACCCAGGACTTCACCAGGCTCGGCTTGTCGATGTAGGTTTCCTTCACGGCCCGCTGGAGGATCAGCCGGATGGGCGAACGCTGCGGGTCGGACAGGCGTCCGAGGGCGTCGGCCGCGGCCCTGACGTCCCGGGATTCGGCGATCTGCACCCCGGTCAGGAATTTCTGCCACTGCTGGTCGAACTCGGCCTTGTAGAGGGTGTTCAGGCGTTCCCGGTTGGCGTCGCGGCCGCCTTCCATGGTGGCCGCGCTCCCCGCGCTGCAGGAGAGCACCCAGTCCTGGCTCACCAGGGTGCCGTCCAGCGCCTTGTCCAGGTTCTCCTGGAAGGTGTTCCAGCCCTGCAGCGTGAAGCAGCCGGGCAGGGTGTAGGCGCTCTTCACCAGGTCGGACGGGTTGTCGGCCAGGATGGCCTTCACGGTCAGGTCGGGGGCTTTCGCGGAGGCGGTCGACTTGAGGTCGGCATAGGCGCGCTGGAGCGGATCCAGGGCCTGCCTTTCTCCCGACAGTCTGGCGCAGATGGACTGGGCGAGCGTCTCGTCGATGGCGATGATCGGGAAATCGGGATCCTTGCAGCGTTCCGCGAACCCGGCCACGAGCTCGTTGGACAATTGCTGGATCGGCTGCGGGACGGCGTTGGCGTCGGCGGCCAGCGACGGCCGCCAGTAGACCGGGAGCTGGTGCGCGAGCACGTCGGGGTCCATGTGGCTCCGGTCCGCCAGCATTTTGTACAGCTTCAGGGCGTTGTACAGACCCGCCGGAGGCGCCGCGGGAGGCGGCGGAGCGGGCGCCGGGACGGGCGCGGAGACCAGCTTGGCGCCCCGCTTGCCGGCCTGGGGACGGGGCGGCGCGGGCGCCGGCGCAGGCGCGGCGGCGATCGTGACCATGCCGGCCCGCAGGGCGGTCTCCAGGTTGGTCTTGACCGGGGCGAGCAGCAGGGCGCTCATTTTCCGGTAATAGGCGGCGCGCAGGGCGGCTTCCAGCTGGTTGCCCACGTACAGCCCGTAGCGGTGGGAAAGCGGCGGGCGGGTGAGCCGGTTTTCCGTGAGCGGGGCCAAGCTCTGCTGGAGCGCGAGCGCCGAGCGGAGCTGGCTCTCCAGTCCTTCGTGCTGGCCGGAGGCCGCGGCCGCGGCGCTGCTGTCCAGGGCCCGGTCGATCAGGCCCTGGTTGCGGGCGCAGGAGTAGGTGAAGAGGGACATGAAGACCAGCGTGACCGCCAGTCCCGCGGCCAGCTGGATCGTGCGGGCCGGGCTGCGGGTGCCGGAGGCCTGCCGGGCGATCAGGAACGCGTCCGGGAACAGGCTGGAGCGGAAGAAGCCCTGGATGAAATGGCTGCGCTGGACCGGGGGGGCCTGCGGCGGCACGCCCTGGCCGCTCAGGGGGAACTCCGAGGCGACCTGCTGCCCCAGCATCCAGGCCGGATCGCCTTCCCGCAGGGCGCTGCTGAAGTGCAGGCCGCGGATGAGCGGACGGTAATGGTAGGGATCCTTCTCCACCAGGAGTTCGACGAAGGCGCAGATGGCGGTCTTCAGGGCCCGGAATTCGGCCGGGAACAGCTGGAAGGCGGAACGGTCGCTCCGGTTGGGATGGGTCAGCATCCGGTCCTGGCCGATCTGGATCAGGCCTTCCCAGAGGAGGTCCAGGTGCTGTCCGAGCACTTCCGGAAGCTGGAACCCTTCGGCGAACTGCCGGTGGTTCATGATGGCGCCCCAGGTCTGGTTGCGCTCTTCATCCGTCATGGGTTCGAAGAAGTCCGAGAACCCGGGCACCAGGTCCATCTTGGTGACCAGCAGGAAGACCGGCACCTTCAGCTTGAACTCCGCTTCGAGCTGGTTCAGCCGCTGGCGGATCAGCTTGGCGTAGGTGTCGAACGCGGGGGTGTTGTAGCTCAGCAGTTCGGTGACGCTGATGGTGACGATCAGGCCGTTGAGCGGGGCCTGGGGGCGGAACTTGTGCAGCAGCTTGATGAATTCGAGCCACTCCGGCAGGTCGTCGGCCTCCGTGGCGTAGCGTCCAGCCGTGTCCAGCAGCACCCCTTCGGTGGTGAAGAACCAGTCGCAGTTCTTGGTCCCGCCCACCCCCTGGACCATGGGCTTGCCCCTGGCGGCGAGGGGGAAGGACAGGCCCGAGCGCAGGACGGCGGAGGTCTTCCCGGCCGAAGGCGCCCCGATCACCAGGTACCAGGGCAGTTCATACAGAGCGGCCCGGCCGCTGGCCTTCCCGACCCTGGACTGCTTGAGGGTGTCGAGGGCGGTCAGGAACCCCTGGCGCAGGGCCGCCACTTCGGCCCGCACGTCGGGGGACGCCGACACCACGGCCTTGTCCGCGTCCTGGCGGATGCTGTCCTCGAAGCCCGAGGCGGACCGGGCGGCCATCATCCGGAAGATGAAGACGATCAGCCCGAGGACGACGGTCAGCATGACCGTCCAGGCGATCCTCGCGAACAGGCCCGCCATGCCCAGCCACGGCCCCAGCAGCCAGATCACGGCCAGGGCGACGATCCAGACCAGGATGAAATAGATCAGAGGGCTCTTGTACCAAGGCTTCGACATGGCTGGGTCCTAGATGGTGACCTTCAACCCGATCAGAGATGCGGATTTATTGAACGATTTATCTGACGATGGACCCACATTATAGGCTGATTCCATGGCCATACAATGGCAATCCCAGTGGCCTCCCGGCTCTCCCTGCTCGCCGCGCGCGGCTCCGGGGCGGACGCATCAGGGCGCGGTCACGGGTAGCGCCGGGGGGGCGGACCGGGCGCCGGATCGGAGGGCGGCTTGTTCTGCTGGGCCTGCAGCTCCCGCATCTGCCTGCGCAGGAGCTCGACCTCCTCCTGGAGGGTCAGGCCCGGCGCCTCGGACGGGACCTCGGGGGGCGGGCTGGTCTCGGCCGCCATGTGCGGCCGGCTCACCTCGGGCGCCTTGGGCGGGGCGGGAGGGAGGTGCATGGCCCAGCCGGGATCCTCCTTCGGAGCCGGAGCGGGGAACGTCGCGGGACCGCCCGGGGGAACCCGGGGCGGGGCGGGGGGCTGGAAGGAAGGTGCCCTGGGTTCGGGAGCGGTGCCGGCGCCCCGCGCCCTCGGGAACATCACGGTCTCGGAGAAGGCCACCGGGGCGGGCTTCTTGGCGGGGAAGCATCTCCTGACGAGGGCGCCGAAAAAGGACGGCCTGCGCTCGGGCTCCGCCTGCGGTTCCTGCGGGACGGGCATGGGGGACTGGGCCGGCGGCCTGGACGCGGCCCGCGCCGCCTGGCCCTTGGGCCACATCACGGTGCCTTCGGGCGGCCCGGGCGCCGGGGGCGGCGGGGCGGGCATGGGGGACGGGGCCGGAGGCCTGGACGCGACCCGCGCCGCGTGGCCCTTGGGCCACATGACGGTGCCTTCGGGCTGCTCGGGCGCCGGGGGCGGCGGGGCGGGCGCGGGGGACGGGGCCGGAGGCATGGACGCGACCCGCGCCGCGTGGCC
>TBL_comb47_HYPODRAFT_10005163_pt1 | contig 14689 bp, 12 predicted proteins | sample TroBogypolimnion_40_FD_10682 | JGI IMG/M metagenome (IMG submission 10682)
GGGCATTTCCTACAAAGAATTGTCCTTCTGGCAATGTACTTGAAAGTCCGATAGAATTCCAGGTACCATTATTATATACATACAATGTATTGGTGTCCGTCTTATAAAATGGGGCTCCATTGGTTCCTGTCAGCGGCAGTATTGTCCCTGTTGGGATCGTGGATATAATCTTCCATGTTGTGCCATCATAATAGTAAAGATTATTTGTAGTCGTGTTGTAAAATACATCACCCGGTGATGGTAAAGGAGGAAATGTGGGGCCTTTCGGTGTAGAACCGTTGGTGGCTACCGGTAACCATTTTGTTCCGTCAGATATATAGAGGATATTATCAGTCGTATTAAAAAAAGTGTTTCCGATTGCACCCGGAGGTGTTGGTAAGGTCGGACCACTTGGGGTGGTGTATGATTTATCGTCCACATATTTCTTATTCGCAGCGTCTGCGTCAATCAGGGGCGTAGCCAGATTGGTTATGTTCTTATTGCCCATCGAAACGTCAGCAGTTGCTGCTCCAAAACCACTTAAGGGTATATTTGTTTTCGCGGTTGGCGTAGCAATATTACTGGCATTACCAACAAAGAGCTGTCCCTCAGGCAGTGTACTGGAAAGACCATTCACCAAATTCCAAACCCCTCCGCTAAAAACATAAAGCGTATTTGTATCTGTCTTGTAGAAAGGATCACCCGTAACAGAATTAGCAGCTGCCGGCAATACCGTTCCACTGGGTATATTTGAAGTTAATCTCCAGTTGGTGCCATCCCAGTAATACAATTTATTTGAACCGGTATTATAGAATACTTCACCAATTGTTGTGGTCGTAGGGAAAGTTGAACCGCTTGGGGTCGAACCATTGGTAGAAACAGGTAACCAATCTTTTCCATTTGAGATGTACAAGATATTTGTATCTGTCCTGAAGAAAAAGTTCCCGGTTGGGGCTACCGTTGCGGGAAATGATGTTCCACTGGGAATGGTCAAAGAACCCGTAAAAAATTCAGCTGTTTTGGCATGAAGGGCATAAGGCACACTAACCAATTGACTGTAACCTGAAATTGTATAGTTGGTCCCTCCGGTTAAATCAGCGTCGGTTAAAATAAAATAGGGCCCATTAGCCCAATCAATGGAACTAAAACCAGCCCCGCTTCCAATCTCCATAGAAACCAAACCATTAACATTGGATGTTGGAGTTAAATTCTCTGTATAAACGATTGTCCCTGACTGGGAACCCTGCGCTATTCGCACCCTTATTCCAATTACTTTATTCGTTACCAAAGCCTTAGTTGCATCTCTTATGACAGCCTGATAACTCATTTTTTGCGGTGCCTGGGCAAAAATAGTTGTTATGGCAAGTTGAAAGACTAACGCCAGGGTTAGTATTAAACTGTATCTGTGGAATTTTATTCTCATGGCTTAATTTTTTTAGTCTGAGTATTCTGATTTATTTAGTATTTTGAAATAAATAGCAATCTACGAAGAAATCGTTCGGTTTCCATGCCAATAAACTGTAATTGCCAAATAGAACGGGTAAAATATCTAGTCTTAATGAAAGGTCCTCTTGTTTAAGTCTGTTGCTCATTTCGTCATTATTTAATTTAGGATTTATTTTAATGTTAATTTACAATCTTGATTATTTTCGTGCCTAATATTTAATAATTTTAAATGTTATTTTATCGCTTGTCGTACCATTATCCGTTTTTACAATGTTTAGAATATAAGTTGCATCCGGCAAATAGCCCATACTGATCTGTGTTTCCGCACTTAAAATTTCAGAGGTCTCAAGAGGTTTACCATTCAAATTATAAAGGTAGTATCGCAACCCTTGAAAATTGGAATCATTAATATTAAAGTCATTTATCTTGATTATAATATAGTTAGTAGTTGGATTGGGGTAAACCCCGGCGTCTATCCCTGTGAAATTAAAAATAACAGAAATATCATATGCTTGCTGAACACCTTGAGATACCATTCCAACAGTGGCAACAATATTCGTTGTGTATAATATCTGGCCGATCGTGTAACTAATCGAACCTCCGGTCCCCTTTATATCTCCGCCAACAGCCGGTACTGCCAACAATTCCGTGGGCTGAGCCTTGATCGTGTTTAAACCAACAACGAAAATCAGCAAAATGCACAACTTGAAAATCTTAAACTTCATAATTGATCTCCCACTTTAAAATGGTCGTTAAATATACGAATGACTAATAAAAATTGTTTCGTTTTTTTCAAAAATATTTCTAATAAATTTTGAAACTAAAATAATAGGGCGAATATACAATTAAATTTTTAAAAACAAATATTTATGAACATAATTTAAGAATCTTGCAATTATTTTTGGACTATTACTCAGTTAAATTATTTTATGAAACAGGAGCAATTTCTAAAATAAAAAGATTGCAAAATAAAGCAAACCTGTGATTCGATGAAAAAATATTATTGAACATCTGAAAATGTGATATTTATTGATTGCATCCTCTGATTTCTAACACACAATATACTATGTTCATTCATTGAAGGTTTAACCTTTCAACGAATCTGAAAATAAAATTAATGAATTGAAGTCAAATCAGAAAAAACTGCAATCTGGAAATACAGTAAAAAATTCCATACAATTAAGGTCAGTCAAATTTCAAATATTGCACTTTTTTCAACAGCCCGGAGTTGAATCAATAATGTTCGATTCATTAATATTTATGTAAACATTATTAGTTGTATCCGACAAAATTTAATCCTTTTTGCTCCTCCAGCCCTATTTTTATTAAGATAATATTTAATTTGGCAAATATTTTTTCATGCAATATTTTGGTGTTTCATTTGTCAAAATAGCTTAAAAAAATATTGGTCTTGTATAACATTTTAACAAACATCCGTTTAAATATTTCTACTTTATTTAGAAAAGGCTGTTTTTTTTACACTAGATTAAATATTTGAGTGAAAATATAATGTTTTAAACATCCATGGGATTATCAGTTTAAAAACAGATTATCATAAATCAAAATTTATACCTTTCCTGTAAATAAGAAAAACTGATCGTAAACGTGACTCAGAAATCCAAAGAATCTCAATGAAATTAAAGCTGAAACTAAATTATTCAACTCTCAAAATGTTCAATAGTTTAATAATATAAACATACAGATATTTTAATATATTAACGTTCAGTTTAATTGTTATAGCTCATTAGATAAACCAAAAAAAAACTCTTTTTTTTGAGCTTATCACTTATGGTTTCGATATTCAAATGATTTAAACAATATAAACTTAAGTCTTTTCTTTAGGTCGGAAAATTAAGGTCATCCTCAAATGATTCCATTTCCCAAATAAAACAAGAAGGGCGAAATATTGCAACTTCAATTTCGCCCTTCAAAATTTCTAAATTCGTGGTACCCTAATTTGTTGCCAATTTTCCATTTTTGCCTAACAAGATAGGTTCTCCCAGGCCAAGCTCTTTTAATTTGTCAAATTGGGTCGTCTTATCGCCAACAATCAAATAAATCAATTGATCAGGATGGATAAATTGCTTTGAAAATTTTGCATGTTCCTCCTGTGTCATCTTTTGCACTATAGCCTCCCTCTGTTTGACATAGTCAAGCGGAAGATTATATAAAACGATCGGGGCAAGCATATCGTTCAGTTGGGGTAATGTTTCAAACCTTCCTGAGTTGCTTTTTAATATCGTGCTCTTTACCTGTTCAAGGTCTTCTTTTGCAATCCCTTCCGTATATTTTTTAATTTCGTCACGGATGATTTGCGTGGTTTCGTAAGTTGAATTGGATTGAACGGCTGTAGTAGCTGCAAATTGTCCGGCATAAGTCGCACCGCTAAATCCTGAACGTGCCCCATATGTAAATGATTTTTTCTCACGCAGGATCATATTTAGAATTCCACTAAAATCGCCACCCAACTTATAATTAACCAAAACTGCTTTGTAAAAATCAGGAGCCATTGCACTTGGTCCGACATGACCGACGGTAACCTGAGATTGCTTTGCATTAGGGATATCCACAAAATAAATGCCTGGATTGGCAGATTTGATGGTTGAAGCATCGGGTATTTTAACATCCTTTTCTTTCCAGTCATTTAAACCATTAAATAATGCAATAGCCTTATCCTGAGTAATATCGCCAACAATACTAATCTTTGTAACAGATGGGGAGAAAAACTGGTCGTAATAATTCTTTAGGTCATCGATTGTAATTGTCACCACCGATCTTAAAGTACCTGCAGCTTCGTTTGCGAGGATATTTTCTGAACCATAAACCAATTTATTGAATACGTTCTGAGCGATTGAAGCTGGAGATGATTCTGTTCTTTTTAATCCTTCGATCGTTTGGTTCTTAGCAATGGCAAACTCGTTTTCATCCCAACGCGGTTCATACAACATCTCTTTGGCAAGTGCAAACGTTTCAGGCAGTTTACTGGCAAGGCAACTACCTGTCACAGTAATCGCCTCTTTGCCACCCATGATGTTGATATTCGCACCTAAATCCTGCAAGGCTTCATCAAGTTCAATGGTCGTTTTTGTCTTTGTTCCCTGGTTCATTAACCTGGCAGTTAAAGAGCCCACCCCAATTTTTTCAGGACTGTCAAGGAGCATCCCACCCTTCAGGATAATTGAGAATTCAACAAGTGGCAACTCGCTTTGCTTTATCCCAAATATTGGTATTCCGTTAACCGTCTTGTCTTTCCAGATTTTTGGAAGTGTTATTACGGGATCAGGACCTTTAATTGGTTCTTTCGTCCTGTCAATTTTTGATGGGATCGGCACAAAGTCTGCAGCAACAGCATCTTTCTTTTTGGTTCCCTGTTGGGCAATTGACTCTTCCTTTACAATCCACAATTTTGAATCCGCAGCTGCCAAATCTGCTTTGCCTTTCGGTACAATACTGATAAGCAAATAGTTGTTATTTTTAATGTATTTGTTGTAAACCCTCCAGATATCCTCTTTTGTAACACTCATCGTGTTGTTAAAATCGGTTGACATATAATCGGGCGATCCGTTAAAAATATTGTAATCACCTAAGCGCATGGCTTTATTCAAAACGCTGGCACTCTGCCTGTAAAAACCGTACTCAATACCTGCTTTTTGCCTTTCAACATCTTTATCGGTGAATCCATCTTTTTCAAATCTTTTAAATGCTTCCTTTACTGCAGCCTCCACGTCGCTCAATTTGACATCTGGTAACGCAGTAACGTTAATCCCAAAATCGCCTGCAATCTCCGAACTGCTCTGACGTGCAAAGACGGATACTGCAAGTTTTTTCTCCTCAACTATGACTTTGTACAATGGCGATTTGTTTCCCCTTGCAAAAATTCGTCCGAAAAAATCGAGTGCATAAGAATCTTTGCTGTAATCCTCTGCAGTAGGAAACTCCATGGTCAACCTGGGTGCTGTTGCGAGATTATCCTCACAATACGATCGAATGGTCTCATTCAGTTTAACAGGTATTTTTGCCAACTGCGCGAGTGCTGGTCCCGGTTTAATTTCGGCAAAATATTTATCGATCCACTTTTTTGTCTGTGCAACATCAATATCTCCGGCCACGATCAATGTAGCATTATTCGGACCATAATATTTCGCATGAAAATCCAATACATCCTGAAGTGACGCCGCAGAAAGATCCTCCAGATCACCAATTACAGTATGTCCATAAGGATGGGTTGAAGGATACATTAATTTGGTTGACATATATTGACTTTGGGAATAAGGCCGGTTGTCACCCTGCCGCTTTTCGTTTTGCACAACATTCTGCTGTGTCACAAATGTTTCCTGATTCACCTTGCTGACAAGAAATCCCATTCTGTCAGATTCCATCCACAATGCCATCTCAACTGCATTCTTTGGAATGACCTCGAAATAATTGGTCCTGTCTTCACTTGTCGAACCGTTCACATTGCTCGCACCAGCTGTTTGAAGTTTTTTAAACCATTGACCTTGTGGAATATCCTGCGATTCGTTAAATCTCAAATGTTCGAAAAGATGGGCAAAACCAGTTTTACCCTGCACCTCTCTTGCAGATCCAACGTGATAAACAACATAGACTGCGGCAATTGGATCCGACCTGTCAATGTGAAGAATGACATTCATTCCGTTGGGCAATACATACTTTTCATAGGGAATTTTAAACTCCTTTTTTTTATCGGCACCGAACAGTGCTATATTAAGGCCTAGCACCAGAACTGTTAACAGGAACGACATTTTGTTTTTCATTATTCCTCAAAGATTTGAATTGTTGATTAATCCGTAAAACTATATTATTTATTTCAATATAATATTCCTGAATTTAAAGTATTTTTTCATTCATTCGTTTACATGATGATATGGTCGTATTAATTTCAATACCGATGGCTCAGCGACATCAAAATATCCAAAATGCTGTGCAGAAATATGGGAAGCGCTTAATTTTATCTAAAATTCTATTTGGTGGGTTCAGATGTTTCCACGGTCATCACCGGTTTCACGGACATGTGGCAGAATGGAGGGGGAAATAGATGCCAATGTCCCCGGAGGAACGCGAAAAAATAAAGTCAGAATAGAGAGGGAAATATGAGCCTGGTGCGAAAATAGAATAGTTTGTATATTGCCAATTTGATCTATCTCTTTGATTCAGATATATATAAAAAAGGGAGTGTAAAAAGTGTCTGATATCTGGAGGAGCTGCGAAAGGATAAGATTGCCTTTCCTCGGCATATGTCGATCTTTCTCTCTTACCGATAGCATTTTACTTTTTATACCCCTTCTTTTTATTTCAATTCCATTTCTTATACCGGCATATCAGGTAATGACCAACCTGAGCGGTAGTTATGCCTGATCAGTTCGGCAGCAAATTGCTGTGCGTTGATCGGTTCGCCAAACTTTTTATTGAAGGTCGGGTTACCATCCGTAATCTTAAACCCATCATCCAGGCAGGTCTTCAAAGTTTCGTTATCGTGAATATTGGTAAAGTTCATATTTGGGCCGTCCCAGAGTAATTCTTTATTAAGGTCCTGCAGACGAACTGCCAATACACCCATGACAACCATTTCGTTAAATGGCCCGGCCTGTGAAAATGGGGATGCCGTTTCGACCCTACCATCTGGGCTCTCCTTGCAGGCACGGATCCAATCCTGTTCATGACTGGTACTGATACGTGAAATTGTCTTTGGTGTATTGGGTGTGCGACCCGACAACAACCAGGGATCTTTGCCATAGCAACCGCAGATGATACTGTCTTTACTCCCGTGGAAAATAACTCCACCCCCATCGTCATTCATATTGCGCCCTTCGGGCCAATTGGAAGGCTTCATCGGCTTATAACCTCCGTCCATCCAGGTTACAGTCACTTCGGGGAAGTTGATCTTGCATCCTTTGACTTTAGGTCTTTCAGGAAATATCATTTGAACCACTTCAGATGCCGGAGGCGTATCTGACATTAATAAAGTAGAGGCTCCCTGAACTCTTGTGGGATAGCCCAGTTTGAGTCCCATAAAAACGGGATGAAGAATGTGGCAGGCCATATCACCCAATGCACCCGTCCCAAAATCCCACCAACCACGGAAAGTCCACGGAGTGTACATGCGGTGATACGGGCGAAATTTCGCTGGACCGATAAACAAGTCCCAGTTCATTGTGTCAGGCGGCCACATTCCTTCCTTAGGACGTGCAAGTGCCTGAGGCCATAACGGACGGTCGGTAAATGCCTCAACTTTGTTAACGTCACCGATCTCACCATTCCACAACCATTCCTGGATCAACCTGACACCTTCACCTGACGATCCCTGATTCCCCATTTGGGTTGCCACCTTGTGTTTCACGGCAAGTTTTGTCATCAAACGTGATTCATAAACAGAGTGGGTCATCGGTTTCTGGACATAAACATGCTTGTTCAATGTCATGGCATGTGCACCAATGATGGCATGGTTATGGTCGGCAGTCGCCACCAAAACGGCATCGATCGATTTATCCATCTCCTCGTACATTTTCCGCCAGTCCCAATAACGCTTCGCATTGGGAAAATGGTCAAAACATCTTTTGCTATGGTCCCAGTCAACATCGCAGAGCGCTACAATGTTCTCCGTTTCCATATTCTTCAGATTTCCGAAACCCATACCGCCGATCCCTACACCGGCAATGTTCAGTTTGTCGCTGGGTGCCTTATGCCCCAGACCCGCAATGGTATTCGACGGAACAATTGTCAGACCCGCAGCAGCAACGGCCGATGTTCCGATGAACCCCCTTCTCGAAAAATTGTTGTTTGGATTCATTTTAAAATGTTAGAAGTTTAATTGATTATTCAACAACTATTGGATAAGTTGCTGATGTAGCCAAAAATAAGAGATTAAAATGAGAATCCGTTACACATTTTATTCACAGAATGCGTTAAAAATTGACAAAAAAAATCAGCAGTGGATGATCCCTTATTGATTAGGTATGCACGACTTTTTTTCAACAAGGAAGGTATTTAGTCGCGAATAGTTCAGCCTTTTGGAAAAACTTACCAGATAATCTGAAATAAATACATGGATTGTCTCATTCTGTTTGCAATGGACCAAAAGAGAATCGGTTGCCTGAATAAATTCATTCTCCTGCTGTTCAGGAGTTAATCCTCTCTGACTATAGTTCATCAGGTATTTATATACTTTATCTGTATATATCTGTGAATTGATGAGTGTTTCGTCTCGCGGTTCGAAATATTTAAAAAAATCGTTTTTATAAATTGTCTTCCTCTCCTCTCTCATCTTTAGACCATCCAGGATCGGTTCACGATAAACGGCTATAAGTCTTGCGGCATATAAACTGGAATGGTCATGAATAATTTGAACAATAAACTCATCCCTGTCCCTTTGCATCTGATTGTACTTCACGGCACGGTCTTCAAATTCAAGGCGCGCTGCTGGATCTGTAATTCCGTGCTTTCTGAATAAATCGATCTCGATATCCAACTCCTTTAAATGTTGCTGAAATTCGGCTTCCATCCTTTTAAAACTGAACCAAATCCTGTTCTCTTCTGAACTGATCACATTTAGGCTGTCCATGGGTGCTTCAATGTCAGTCGCGAATGCGATATCCTCATTGTTGAAAATAAAATCAATGTACTTTGCCTCCCTGGCAGTATTGGTCGTGCTAAATAGAATCCTGTACATACCGACAGCCAAATTCTCAGGAAATGAATAATGCCCATTCTTATTCATTTCCCGAAAATCTTTCAACAAAGTCAGCTGATTACCTTTAATTGATTGGAGAACAACTTTATGGTGAATTTTATCCTTGAAATGCAAATTTAATGTATAATGCAACGGGGATGAATAACCCCCGAATGACAACATGGAAAAGACAAAACAAAAAAGGAGAGTCTTCATTGACACCCAATTATTCCGTTTTTATGAAAGTGTTGTTCCTCAACTCCCTAAAAGCCAGGTCAATTTCTTCATTTGTGTTCATCACGATAGGGCCGTACCAGGCAATCGTTTCCTTGATCGGTTTACCGGCAATCAGAATAAACCGGGCTTTTGAGGCTCCCGTCCTGATACTGACCTGATCGCCCTGGCCAAACAACGCACCTTCACCTGCCAGCAAAGGATCTTTGCTTTTATCATCAAAACCAGCGCTCCCTTCATAAAGATAGGCGAACACGGTATGTGTAGGGTCAAATGGAACCACAAGTTCGTTATTTTCAACCATTTCCACATCGAAATATTCAGGCTCGGCAATGATGTCTTCAACAGGACCTTTAACACCTTGAAATGTCCCGGCTAAAACTTTGACTTTGGTTTTGGTTTCAAATTCAACCACCGGAATCTTAGCTGCCGGAATATCCTGATAACGTGGAGCCGTCATTTTTGAGGCTGCCGGAAGGTTCACCCACAACTGGAACCCATGCATTTTGCCTTGTTCGTATTTGGGCATCTCCTCATGAATGATCCCACTACCTGCTGTCATCCACTGGATATCCCCGGCACCGATTACCCCGCGGTTGCCCATGCTGTCGCCATGTTCAACCCTCCCTTCCAGCATATAAGTGACGGTCTCAATGCCACGGTGCGGATGCGAAGGGAAGCCTGCCATAAAATCTTTTGGGTTGTCGGAACCAAAATAGTCCAGCATCAGGAACGGATCCAACAATTCCGTCGTGTGGTGACCCAAAATCCTTGTGAGTTTTACCCCTGCACCATCCGAAGTCGCTTGCCCTACAATGATGCGTTCAATTTGTCTGTTTGTGTTCATGATATCTAATGTGTTTTGAGTTGATCAACCTATATATAAAGGTACAAAAATATCATTTAAAGCCATACAAATATTATCGTGTTTACACCCCTAAATCCCCTAAAAGTGGACTTTCAGTATCTGCTTGAAATTTAATACTCCCCTATATTTCCAGTTTTTTAATCCGATGGAATGAAGAATTCATCGGTTATTGCTAAGTTTGGAAATTGAAATACTTGATTTAAGGATTCTTTTAATGAACGACAACAAATTAACAATTTCCCAACTTGAACAATACCTGGCAAAAGCGGTCTGGATACTCAAAGGTCCGGTCGATGCCTCCGACTTTAAGGTTTACATCTTCCCGCTGCTTTTCTTTAAACGGATCTCCGATGTTTATGACGATGAATTCAAACAGGCACTTGATGAGTCTGATGGCGACCAGGATTACGCCCTGTTGCCAGAATTTCACCGGTTTGAGGTGCTGGTAGGATGCCATTGGAATGAAGTACGGGAAGTGACGACCAATGTGGGACTTGCCATCGAAAAAGCATTGCGCGGCATCGAGCAGGCCAACCAGCAGTTTTTGTACGGCATTTTTGGCGATGCACAATGGAGCAACAAGAACAAACTGTCAGACAGGCTATTAACCGATCTGATCGAGCATTTTTCACAATATTCATTGTCCAATACATTGGTTGATGTCGATATTCTGGGGCAGGCTTATGAATACCTGATCAAACATTTTGCCGACTTGACCAACAAAAAAGCAGGTGAATTTTACACCCCACGATCTGTTGTTCATTTGTTGGGCTTGATGCTCGATCCGCATGAGGGGGAGAGTGTTTACGATCCTGCCTGCGGTACCGGTGGGATGTTGTTGGAGTGTGTCGATCATCTGAAGCACGAAAACGAAGACTACCGCACCCTAAAGTTGTATGGTCAGGAGAAGAACCTCACATCGAGCTCGATCGCACGGATGAATATGTTTCTGCATGGTATTGAGGATTTTAAGATATATAGAGGCGATACGTTACGAAATCCGGCCTTCTTTGCTGCCGATGGGTTGCAGACGTTCGATTGTGTGATCGCCAACCCTCCCTTTTCGCTACAGGATTGGGGCGCCGATAACTGGGCCAACGACCCCTATGGCCGTAATATCGCGGGCGTGCCGCCACAAAGCAACAGCGATATGGCATGGGTGCAGCACATGATCAAGTCGATGAACAGCACTGGCCGGATGACCGTTGTTTTGCCACATGGGGCACTATTCCGGAAAGGGGCAGAAGGGAGGATCAGGGAGGAGCTGATCAAACAGGATCTGCTCGAAACAGTGATCGGACTGGGACCCAATATTTTCTACGGGACGCAATCGGCTGCCTGTATGATGGTTTTTAAGCAAAACAAAGCATCAATCAAAAGACGGAAGGTGCTTTTTATTGATGCCTCAGACCAGGTTCGGGTTGGCAGGGCCCAGAATTTCCTGGAACCGGAACATGTCCAGCAGATATTTAACTGGCAACTTGATTATCAGGATGTTGAAAATTATGTGAAAATTGCCACGGTTGCCGAAATCCAGGAAAACGATTACAACCTGAATATTCCGCTTTATGTGGAGAAAATCATCGAAGACAATCTCCCTTCTGTTGAAGAAGCTTTGGCCGATCTGAAAACAACCTGGGTGGAGAGCCTTAAAGCAGAAAAAAAATTTAAAAAGATACTTTCAAATTTTATTGGATAGCAGGATTTATCATAACCCTGTAAGGGTTCACCGTAAATAACCGTGGGTTTCAACCCGCGGCTCACCAACCCTGAAAAGGTTTACTGTAAATAACCGTGGGTTTCAATCCGCAGCTTACCAACTCTGGAAGGGTTCGCCGTAAATAATCGGTGGAGGCAACCCTCGGTTGAAAGGAATGAAAGCAACGGAGCCAATAAGTAATTCAACATCAATACTTTATTACTATTAATTTTAGTTTAAATGACACAGGAAGAGTTTTTAGCAGGAATAGAATCTGAGTATAAAAAAGCTCGGGAACTGTTTGAAGGTAAAGGCGAATACGATATTTACAGAGGAACAGCCCATGCTGTTTCTGGATATATGGAAGATACCTTTGCAATATATATGGCCAACCGTATTGGAATCAAAGAATACCAGTATTTAGTAGATAAACTGATCACTTATAGGGATAAAAATGAGGCAAAAGCAGTAACTTTTAAGCCGGACTTGGCCATTCTTGAAAAAGGTGTCTTGACTCATTATTACGATTTAAAAACCAATCTTGGATGGAATCGTGATTTGGAAAAATATCTTAGAAATAAAAACGAATTAATAGAAAAGATACGTGGCAAAGAAGGCTGGATAACTTTTCCTGGTAAAAGGCAAACGATTTTCAATTCTGAAAATTTAAAGTATCAAATGGTTGTATTTAATGGGTGGAATATCAATCAACAGATATTATCTGACAATGTTCTTTTTTCTTCTTCCTTAGCAAATGTTGAGATTTACATCTTAAACACCTGGGATGCAAATACAAAAACTTTGAATATTAACCAGAATGCTTTTGACAAGCTCTTTTGATAAATAATAGATGAACCAACAACTTTTAGAAAAATACCTCCTGGGGTGCCGCCACAGCTTTGCGTGGCACCATCGATCCCGGAGACTACAAACAATATATCTTTCCGCTCCTCTTTTTCAAGCGCATCTGCGATGTGTATGATGAAGAGTTTGAAACAGCTTTGGCCGAAAGCGACAACGACCTCGAATACGCCACCTTTGCCGAGAACCACCATTTCCAAGTGCCGGAAGGTGCCCATTGGAAAGACGTGCGCGAGAAAATCACCAATGTGGGGATGGCTTTGCAGGAGGCGATGCGGGCCATCGAGAAAGCCAATCCCGAAACCCTGTTTGGTATTTTTGACGATGCAAGCTGGAACACATTGATTCTGAGAATATTCATATTAAAAGGACCGGTACGCCCGATGACGTGGATGGAACCAAGCTCAGGTGTTATCCGGGCGATGTGATTTTTGGCCGCCGACGTGCCTATCAGCGCAAAGCAGCCATTGCAGAGTTTGACGGTTTTTGTTCGGCCCACTCGTTGGTATTAAGGGCCAATCCAAAGGTGATTGATCCAAAGTTGTTCCCATTCTTTTTACATTCCGATTTGTTTATGCACAGAGCTGTAGATATTTCGGTTGGATCACTCTCTCCTACAATTAATTGGGGGACTTTAAAAACGCAGGAATTCCTCCTCCCACCCAAAGAGCAGCAAGCCCAACTGGCCAAATTGCTTTGGGCGATGGATGAGGTGATTGAGAAGGGAATAAGATTGAAAAAAATGGTTGAAAAAAGCAGATTTCAGATATTAGAAAATAAAATAAACGTATTCAGCCAAGGTAAAAAAAGTAATACACTTGGAGAAATTGGAAAGTGGGTTTCAGGAGGAACACCATCAAAAAAGAACTCATCCTTTTGGAAAGAAGGAACTATTCCTTGGGTTACACCTAAAGATATGAAAAGTGATTATTTATACGAATCAATTGACAATATAACTGTAACCGCAATAACAGAAAATAAAGCTAGGCTATTCAAAAAAGGTCGTACAGTTTTAGTTTGGAGAAGTGGAATTCTACAACACACGTTACCAATAGCATGAATTGAAAATGACTTTACAGTAAATCAAGATTTAAAAGTATATGTTCCTGATTCTAATCACTATATAGAAGCTTTTGTCCGGATTTTTCTTTTAGTCAATTCAGAAAAAATTAGACGAGAATGTGTTAAAGAAGGAACAACTGTTCAAGGCATTAATAATTAAGTCTTTATGAAATTTTCTATTCCAAGATTAGATATAAAAGATCAGGAGAAAGTAATCCATGACGAATTAGCTCTTGATGAAGTGAAAGTAAAAAGCTTATCGTTTTTGAATAGTTCCAAGGCTTTGCAAAAGAGTTTAATTAACCAGATATTTTAGAGAATGGAGAAAAGAAGAGTGTTAAAAACAAATCGCAGAGGCATAAAGAACATATGAAATGCTATCTTCATGCAAATAAGGTAAATAAGGTTGGGTCATCCTCTCCAAATCCGGCTATTAAGGTTGGGGAAAAGGGTAAATAAGGTTTTATTGCATATTGTTATCATAGAATAATTCTTTATCCGATGCATTAACTTGTATTTCATGAAGATATGAAGTAATATTGCAAATCGGAATATGGAATATTTTGTAATATGAGAACACAACAACCCACAATGAGTCCTTTTGATGTGGTTTTTTACTTATAATCGTCATTTATAGATAAAATAAATCAAATTCTTAAACCTTAATCAATGTCTTTTACTGAATTGAACAGCGTCGAACATTACATCATTCACCAACTGACCGGTGTAAACCTGAACAAAAGTATTGTGTCGGAATCGCAGTGCAGTTATGGGGCACAATGGAAATACAAATCAGCCAATGAGTTAAAACCATAGCGTCAACGAGGTACTCGATGAAGCCGATTTAAAAACG
>TBL_comb47_HYPODRAFT_10005167_pt1 | contig 14685 bp, 10 predicted proteins | sample TroBogypolimnion_40_FD_10682 | JGI IMG/M metagenome (IMG submission 10682)
TACACCCGGTTGAAGAAGCAATGTATCTGTGGCGTTAATAGTGATGTCCCCGTTTAATGTGTAGGTTTTACCACTTAACATGGTACCTTTAATACTCCCTGATAATGGAACGGCATCGCTTACAGCCTGTCCAATTTGGATCGGAGGTACTGAAACAGTGGTACTATCTTTCGTACAAGAAGAAAATAAAGTGCTGGCTATGAATGCCAAAACTCCAAAAGAAATAATTTTTGTTTTCATAATCTGTTTAATCTATTGTTTTTATTATTGTTATATTAATTATAAAGAATATCTGAATCCGAGAATGAAATTTTGTCCATATTGTTCTTTTTGGACAATGATGCTATTGGGACTGTCTTGTTCTGGGAGTTGAAGATTACCGGGTAAATAATAACCGTTAGGTTTCAAAATCCTGGTAATGGCAGCCGAATTCAACAGGTTGCGAGCTTTCCCGAAAATGCTCAGGTTCCGTTTTTTATTTACCTTTTTTTCAAATGAAAAATCGAGTGTGGTAGTTGGCATACTCCAATAGTCCAATCCATCCCAAACAGATACTTGTGAAATATACTGTCCTGTATAAACCATCGACAGTTGAAAGTCCAGACCAATTTTTTGATTTTTATATAATAACGAGAAGTTTCCAATATTGTCTGCTTGACCTTGCATAGGTAGGGTTCGTGATACTGAACCTGTTATGATCTCCGATGTCGGATCACTTTCGATAATACGGTGGTACGTTTTTTTTACTGTAGTAATGCTTGATTTAGTATAGGTGTAATTAGCCGAAACCCCGAAATTTCCAATATATTTCACTACAACCAGCTCTGCGCCGAAATTAGTAGCCGTACCGAAATTCTGAGGTTTCAGTTGCAGGGCTGATGGACCAAAGTCACTCACCAAGCTGTATTCTATTGGATCAGCAATGTTTTTATAAAAAACTCCAGCCAGTATTTGGTCAGAAGCTCCCGGAAATAATTCATAGCGGAAATCAATATTTTGGGCTTTAGAACGTTTCAGATAGGGGTTACCCTCTTCATCAAAAGTTTCTCCTTTGATAATGTAAGGTATTACTTCAAAGTATCCCGGACGGGATATGGACGTGAAATAACTCAAACGAAGGTTTTGTGTTGCATTCAGTTCATATTTCAGATGTATACTCGGTAATATATCCATATAGAGTTGAGAGCCTGATTTGCCAATAAAAGTGACAGGCATTGGAGTCATATAGAACAAATCTGTCTGTTCAATCCGGACTCCTGCTAAAACATTTAGTTTTTGGAGAAGTTTGAATTTTATCTGACCGTAATAAGCAGATACATTCTCTGTTACATTATAATCATTTTGATTTACGGGACTTCCCAACGCAGCATTCGATGGGCTAAAAGTGAATTTAGCATTATAAATATCCGAAAAGGCCTGTGTATTGGAGCCGGCATCAGGAATAGGACTAAGTGAATATTCGTTATAGTAATTATCACGATTTTTATGCCTGTACAGTCCTCCGATTTTCACTTCTGTGTTTTCAGGTAGAAATTCAGGCAACCACACTACATTCAAATAACCGGCTAAATCCTGATCCGTATTATGGCTCCATTTATGAGTAATACCTTGAAGAGTCGGGCTATCAATAATCGTGCTATTCGCCTGAAGTTCCACGTCATCGGGATTATTGGCCCAGGCTTTTGAATATACTGCCGACCAATCAATGGAAAGATGTGAATTCAAAGCGTGGTTTCCTTGAAGAGTGGAATTATAAATATTTTGAAGTTGTGTTTGGGATCTGTCTTTTTCTACTACGTTACCAACACCGGTGCCTAATGAAGTTTCAACTAAATGTCTTGAAATATATTTATTCAGTTCGAAATAAGCATTGTATAAGCTTATTTTATTGAATTTATTGATATTAAAATCCATTTTATTATGAATACCCAGACGATTCTGGAGTGTTGAATAAGTTCTATTCTCTCTGGTTTCAAATGCCGGCAAAGTACCAAGATTTGGGATTGACATAGGAAGTGCCACAAATTCATTGCTCCCGGAGTACGAATTCTGGTTACTGATTGAAAGAATAATTCCGAATCTTTTATCAAAGAATCTATTCCCAATGCTTATTCCACCGTTTAGATTTGGAAAAGGTTTGATCCCTTTGAAACTCAAATTATCTTTTGTGAAGTCTCCGGGTGTTGCAGAGACTATTCCTCTTTCAGCCGGTGATTGCAATTGTACCACCTGAGTATTATATTGATAAAAGGGCCTGTCAAAAAATAACTGATTATATCCACCCGAACCATTGACACTCACCAAAAGTTTATCCGGAGCATCTTTCATAACCAGATTCATAACGCCACCGATAGCATCTCCTTCCATATCAGGTGTTAATGCTTTGATTACTTCTACATGGGAAACAAGTTCCGCCGGAAAAATATCCATCGGAACATACCGGTTTTTATCGTCAGGACTGGGAATTTTTATTCCATTTACCAGCGTATAGTTATAACGCTTATCCATACCACGAATAATGGCATATTGAGCTTCTCCGCTGTTTGCAGTTTTCTGCATGGTAACACCGGAAACTCGTTGGAGAACGTTGGCAACTGTAATATCAGGAGATAATTGAATTGACTTTGCAGAAATGATATTTAATAAATTATCAGCATTCTTTTCTGACGTTCGGGCATGTTCAGAGGACTCCTTATCTACTTTCCCTAAAACTTCCACTGTATTCAACGAAGTTTCTTGTGATTCCAATAATATATCGATATTGACAACTTCTTTGTTTTCAGGAATTAAAATTTCTCTTTCCTGTTTAACATACCCTACATACTGAATACTGAAAAGATATTTTCCGGGCTTTATTTTATTAAAAAAGTAAGATCCATCAAGTCTGGCCTCATTTTCAATTTTTAAATTTAATTTATCATGAATGATTGCTCCAATAAGAGGTTCCTGAGTTTTTGAGTCGAGAATCCGTCCTTTTAATATTGTCGCACTGAGATGGGAAACGAAAAATACAAGAATAATAAATGCTATTGTTTTAGAAGATGTGAGTTTTTTAAAGTTCATTTTTCTCTATTTATAATAATTACAATTTTGAAGTTAGTGTTTCTACACTTTAATTTCGTTGCAAAATTAGAGATAAAATTCTTTAATGTTATTTCAGATTTGTTTCAAATTGATTAATTATATGTTGCACTTATTTACAATTCTGCGCCTGTAAAATAATAGCTAAAATACTTTATAATAGGACTATAAAGATGTTTGTGCTAGTGTGTTTCAAAACAAAATATAACATAGATTTAATATAAGAGAATGGTTGAAGTCGCTCCCCATGTTATTTTTGAAGTTGCTCCGGTAGTATTCCAAAAGCATTCACGTGCTGTAAGCGTTTTGGATTTTCCATTGATAGCGATGACCTGAAATGAAAGTTGAGTTTCATCACCCTTAGCATCTGGCGCATCGTCACCTGATATTGCACCTTTCATAGGAGAATCCACACGATAAACCTGTAAACTCAGATCCCCATCAGGTCCTGTAAAAGTGTAGAATTCATTATAATTTGTGTGCCCATGGAAATAGGCTTTTATGTTGTTGTGAGCCTTTAGGAAAGTTGCAAATTCTCTTTGCAAAATCAGAATGCCCTTCCCGGTTTCTTTAAGCTCATTTTCATAAACTGCTGTTAAACCATGATCACCTAATGGGTTTGTAAAATGCGTTGGCTCTCCTGCTGCCGGATCATGTGTGAAAATTAATACAGGTGTAGTTGAACTGACATTCGCTAAATCTTTTTCCATCCAAACCCGACTGGTAGAATCTGGCCACATTGTAATAAACATTAAATGAGCTCCAACAACATCTTTTGAATAATTAGGTTGGTCTGTATTATAATTATAGGTTGAGGAAGTCTTTGGAGTTGATGGCTTCAACATTAAATTATATATATTGACCATTGACGCGTTATCAATAGCAGGAGACATTGATTTATAAAAACCGATTGCATTTGATACATCATGGTTTCCACAAGTAAGCAAGAACTCCGCATTCTGATTGTTTTTATTCTTTAGAGTGATTCCATTCAGGTAGTCTGCATTAAATTGCGACCATGATGCCGTTGCTGACTGGATTCCTGACTGTTGACGATTTGTAATATCCCCGTTAATAGCTATGTAGTCAATAAAACCAATTGTTTTTCCGGCATTCACTCCCCCGTCAGTAGGGAATATAACAGTTGGCAACGTATTAATTTGTTTTACCATTGCTTTATTTACAACACTTGCATCTGCTACATTTCCTCTGAATACCCGTGTAATCCCATAATGTAAATCGGCAGTAAATACAAATTGTGCAATTTGTGAAGTATCTGAGGTCTGAACTTGTACCTGACTGGAAGCTTCAATTTGTGATTGCTTACAAGATTGAAAAGATACAAATAAAAGTAAAACGAAAAAGAGAGTGACAGATTGAATGAAACGTTTCAAAATATAGTATTTTAAATTATAGGACACAAAAGTATCTTTGTCATATCTCAAAAAAATTTAAATAGCATTACAAACTTATTAAACAATTTTCCAGGTTCAATCAACGAATAAATGAATATTTCACAAAGAATTAATATGAAGCACTTTATTTAGACTAAAACAGTATTGAGAATGACTTTTCCTATTAATTTTGATTTTGATTGCCTATATTTGTACCAAATAGATGCTTTTCTTCAATTTAAAGTTTTATTTCAACCTTAAAGAAATGATATTCAGCTTTCAATGATATCCAACAAAATAACAAGAATTTAAAAAGAGTACATATTTTTTTTCTGTTATAAATGACATTTTCCATTAGTACCCATTAAAACCCATTAAAAGAGCAATAACTATGATTGTTAAAGTAAAGAAAAATTATACCATTAATCGCGATATCAGTTGGATGTACTTTAACCGCAGGATACTTGACGAAGCTTCCAATGAAACAAATCCGTTGCTCGAGCGACTGAGTTTTTTGGGAATCTATTCCAACAACCTGGATGAGTTCTTCCAGATAAGGGTGGCGACACTTCGACGTATGATCGAACTTGAGGAAAATATGCATCCTGTCAGTACCAATTCTAAGAATGTGTTGAAAAAGATACTCAAGCTCAATGAGCATTACGATCGTGATTTCGAAACTGTTTTTTTGAAACTGTACACGGAGCTTCAAAAAGAAAATATATTTTTGGTTAATGAAAAGAAACTAACTCCCGAACAGGAAAAATATGTAGATAACTTTTACAAGGAAGAGTTGATGAATTCACTTTTTCCTATTCTAGTATCGAGGATGTCAGTGGAACCCAAACTGAATGACAAAAGCATTTACCTTGCAGTCAAGATTTCAAATACAATTAAAGGAGATAAGAAAGACAAGAAAGAGTATGCTTTGATTGAAGTTCCTACCAGTGAGTTCACCCGGTTCTTTGTATTACCTAAAGAAGGGGATAAAATATGCATCATGTTTTTGGAAGATGTTATACGCTACTGTCTTCCTTATATTTTTGCACAGTTGAACCATGACCATTATGAGGCTTACACCATTAAGTTTACACGTGATGCCGAGATGGAATTTGATAATACTGCTTATCAGGGTTTATTGGAAAAAGTTTCAAGGGGTGTCAAGAGCCGTAAGTATGGCCTCCCGATTCGGTTTATGTACGATCGTGAGATTCCTTCCGATCTCCTGCGTTTTACTGAAAAGCTGCTCAAGATCGATAAGAATGATGTCCATGTCGGTGGAGCAAGGTATCATAATCTGAAAGATCTGATGTCATTTCCAAAGCTCAACAAACCTGGAATGAAATTTAAAAGCCATCCCCCTGTTCCGGTTCGTGCCTTTGAAGAAACAAACAACGTGATTTCGCTCATTCGCAAGAAAGATCAGTTTATTCATTGCCCTTACCATAGTTTTGATAACTTTATCAGGCTGTTGCGTGAATCGGCCATTAATCCTGACGTAAAAGCCATTAAGATCAGCCTGTACCGCCTGGCCAAAAACTCCAAGGTGATCAAGGCGCTCATCTGTGCAGCAATGAATGGGAAAAAGGTTACTGCCATTGTTGAATTGCTGGCCCGTTTTGATGAATCATCTAATATCAATTGGGCAACCAAGATGCAGGAAGCCGGAATCAAGGTTATCCTGGGAGTCGAAGGCCTTAAAGTCCATTCGAAGCTTACGCATATTTCTGCACGCAAAGGAAACATAGCCTGCATTGGTACAGGTAACTTCCATGAAGGAACTGCACAGGTTTATACCGACTTCACTCTCATGACTTCCCATAAAGGCATTGTAGATGAAGTGGAAGGTGTTTTCGATTTTCTGGAACAGCCCTATCTGAATCCCATTTTTAAGCAGTTGATTGTTGCGCCCCAGTTTATGCGTAAGAAACTCATTAGCCTGATTAAAACTGAAACCGAAAATGCCAAACAAGGTAAACCGGCATATATCTTTTGTAAAATAAACCACATTGTCGACGAAAAGATCGTTGAGAAACTCTATCAGGCTTCGAATGCAGGCGTTGAAATTAAACTATTGGTTCGCGGGAATTGTTCTCTTATCACCGGGATTCCGAAACAAAGTGAGAATATACAGGCATTTGGTATTATAGACCGTTATCTGGAACATAGCAGGATCATGATTTTCGCTAACGGTGGAGACGAACGTTACTTTATTGGTTCCGCCGATTGGATGCAAAGAAATCTGGATTACAGGGTTGAAGTGTATACTCCTGTTTATGATCCTGATTTGCAAAAACAACTGAAATCAGTCATTGAATACGGGTTGAAAGACAACGTGAAAGGGAGAATTGTTGATGGGTCAGGGAAAAATCTTTTGAATGACAGGCTCATTGAAACTCCTTTCAGATCCCAGGAAGAGATATATAAGTTGTATAAAACAGAATACGAATCCAATTTCAAAAAATAAAAAAATCTATATAAGTAGCAATAAAATAAAATTTATGAATAGTATTAATTTTGCAGCAATTGACATTGGTTCCAATGCCGTCAGACTTTTGATAAAAAGCATAGTTCCCGGCGATCATTCCGACTCTTTCACAAAGGTTTTAATGGTACGGGTTCCGTTGAGGTTGGGACAGGAATCATTTGTTTCAGGAAAAATATCAGGTGATAAGGAAAAGCAACTTATCAGGCTCATGAAAGCTTTTAAACATCTGATAAAAATTTACGACATCACCGATTTCAGGGTTTGTGCCACTGCAGCCATGCGCGAAGCAAAGAACTCAGATGTACTTGTAAAGGAGATCCGCAAAGAAACGGGTCTTAAAGTGGAAGTCATCAATGGGCAGGAGGAAGCTTCCATTATTTATGAAAGCCATTTTGGTGATAACCTGAATAAAGAACAAAATTATATTTTTGTTGATGTGGGAGGAGGAAGTACCGAGTTAAGTTTAATGGTGAACGGGGAGTTACAGGAATCAAAATCTTACGACATTGGAACTGTCAGATTACTCAACAACAAAGTCAAAGATGAGGAATATGGAAGATTAAACAATGATTTATCTGAACTGAAAGAACAATATAAGATTAACGACATTATCGGATCGGGTGGTAATATCATCAAGTTGAATTCATTGGCCAAAACCCGGAAAAATAATAAATTCCCTCTGCAAAAACTGGAGGAACTGAACGGCATATTGAAACAATTCTCCGTTGATGAGCTTATTACCAATTACAAACTAAAACCTGACAGGGCTGATGTGATTACTTATGCTGCCGACATTTATATTGCTGTAGCTAAAGGGGTAGGAGCAACTCATGTCATCGTGCCGACTATGGGTCTTGCAGATGGTATCATACACATGCTTTACGTCAAATGGAAAGAAAAGAACAAAGTGGAAGAAGCGATTGTACTATCGTAAATTTATTCTGATAAAAGGCCGGCAAATAAATAACTTGACGGCCTTTTTCATATTTTACAGTGGACAATGAATGCCTGTCTGCACAAAAAAATCCTGATAAATTCATTCAACCGGTTGGTTGGTATCCGTCTGAATGCTTTTATCGTTTATTCTCTTTCTCTTTGGTTTTATTGCTGTAACTTTTACAGATTCATCTTTTGTTTCCACACCGGCTATTACTTCCGAAATCACTGTTTCATTGTGATTGCTTTTATTCTCTACAGCCTTTTGGGCTAAAGACTCAATAATTCGACCGACCCCTTCAACAGTTGTACCCGTTTCCTCCGGGGTCACATTAGGTAGCTCCTGGTTTATTGAGATTCCTTTGTCATTTGCGGTTATTTTTTCATCATTTACGGTAGTTTCTTCTTCTGTTTTAGTTTCTTCCTCTGCGGTTTCAGCTTCTTTGTCTAAAATCATCACATCCTTGCAAACGGCTATAAACAGTTCTATCTGGTTATCAAAATTCTCAATCAGGATATTTTGTTCCTGCTCGAATAATCCAATCATTTCATCCTCTTCCAGCCATTTTTTATTGCAATACTTCTTTATTCCGTTAATTAATACATCGTAGTCCTGTATTTCACCCAGTTTGTCCTGGTAAATTTTCAACAGGTCAATTTTAGCTTCCTCAATATTCCCAATATACGACAGAATTTCAACCCGATACCTGAACTTTTTAAACTCGATCCTGATTTTATGAATATCTTCCGCATCATCAATACTCCTTGACTGGATTCTTTCAATCAGTTTATTCAGGGAATTATTCGTTTTTTCGATGATCTTCGATGTCTCAAGTTTGTTCTTTTTCTTCAGAACGGGAAATTCAAGTTCTTTCTTTTTGCAAAACTTACTTACTTTCTCTTTAAGCTCCGATTCCCTGTTTTTCAAAAAAACGAGGTAATCCATTATTTCAGGAGTTTGCTCTATACTTTCAAGTTTCATAACCTGCACCTGAATATCCCGAAGTTTCCCGAATAATTTGAATGCTTTTTCTCCATTTTTCACCTTGGAGGGTTTCATTTTATAAGCCGCCAAGATCGGAAAGATACGCCTGAGGATAACTCTTTTATCATGAATTTCATTTTCAGTCAGATCGACTTCAATCTTCTGATACTTCTTGATAAGCAAACTGTAATTTTTGAGTATTGGTTTCATGAACCGGTATATTTTATGAGTTTTCGTCTATATCTTTTCTTGTTCAGTTTTCTTCAACTTGATTTTGATTCCAAGATTCTGATACGCTTTCTTTAATCTTTTCTTGTGTTTTATTTCAAATGAAGTGTTAGAGAGTGAGTTTTGCAGCAAATCGGCATCCTTCAACAATTCGCTGTATTTATCGTGCTCGGTTTTCTTGTCACTGTGATGGCTGATGGCGTTCTTTACAATTTCGATCTCTTCTTCCGTAAATACTTCCAGGTCACGAAGTAGGCTCTCCGCCTCAACGGCTCCTAACAGGGCGTGTTCCTTTACATAACCGAATTTATAGGTATAAATATCATGTAACAAGCCCATGATGGTACATAACTCTATGTCCAATCCTCTTTTAATGGCCAGCAACGTACAATTCTGTGCTACTCCGTATAAATGGATATATCCTTCCGGACGTTCATTCACATTTTTCTGGTTCAATAGAACAGTGTCTATCTCATTTCTGACTAATTCAAGCCGGTTCATACTGCTTTCTTATAACTAATAAGTTAATAATATTTTTAAAACCTGAATGTTAAGTCAATTTTATTCATAGTGGAATTTACTTTCAGTGAATTTTTAATATCAATTAAACAGGGCTCCACATTTTGAAGTGACTATATAGAATAACATTCTTAATTTCAGGCGGAAATACAACCTTGAAATAATGAAAGCAAATATAATAAGAATAAACTTTATTTTTTTTGAATATGAAGAATGTACTCTTAAAATTAACAGGATTGTATTACTCTTTTGATAATTGAATTTAAAATGTAACGGTAATATAATATATGTGTAATTGATATTTCAAACAGAAACGGGAATATGAGGATAATTCATTGGAATAATTTTTTTAATCTCTTTGGGTAAATTCGCGCCACTTGCGGCGAATAGAGACTATTCCCCGATACCCCGACCGCTTACGGCGTGGGTTGTTCATTCTATTTTTATAGCTTATTTCGGAACACTTCCAAAAAACCTTTTAAAGTTATGGTGGAATTTATGCATACTTTCCGGTTGAGTAAACATGAAAATACAATGGCTGTAAATCAGATTCACTTTATTGCTGTTGCATAAAGCTATTACTTCAGGTGTTTCCGACTTGTGTTGAATCAATATATTTTTTAATTCCAAGTTTAATAGTCGATTTTATCAATGAGAACGTTTGTGTCGGATTTGTGAGTAACAGTAAATTATTTTCACCTTTTGGGATGTCATATACTGATTTGAACTCATTTTGTGTGGCATTATTCTTTTCGAAATTAGGTTTTATAATATGAACAGTATATCCTTTAGTCTTGAGATGCAAATTGACTGAAGCACTGATGCTTTTTTCTTCACGGGAAGACTTATAACGGCAATAACTTTACAGTGTTTTGTAATGCAATTAGTTGCATACTTATTTTATTGTTTTGGAGAAAGAATTATTTGTTGGAAACAAACTGTTGCTTTTCCTTTTTGCAAATCAACTGAACCGCCCATTTCCCTGTTTGAGCTGAAGGTGGAATTCCACCGCCCGGGAACAACCATTGACCGGCCATGTAGAAGTTTTGAAGCTTTGGAAGTTGCATTTTCAGGGATTTCATCATATTATACTTGGAAGGCATGAAACCTTCATACGCCCCATCTTTTACTCCCGTATATTTAACGTCGGTTTTTGGAGTTGCCACATCAATTACCTCAATGAATTCCAATATGCCGGGATATTCTTTTTCAAGAAGACCTGTAGCATCTTTTTTGATTTGTATTTTTTCGGCTTTATATTCTTTCGCATCCATCTTTTCCCATAGTTTCCAGGGGCTGTCATACCTTAACACAATCGTTGTTTTTCCTTCAGGTGCCATGGTTGTGTCGTAAGTGTAATTCATTACTGAATATCCGTTGTCAAGTTTTGTTTTCCCAATCGCTGTCCTTTTTGAAATATTAATGAGAATCGGAGAGTCAGAAGGTATAACTTTGTTTATCCCGAAAGAAACCTGAACAATAGGCGTAAAAAGTTCCCAGTTTTTGTATGCATAATCTATTTCCTTAGAGATATATTTCGCATCCAGCATGTTGAATATCGTCGAATAACCATCGGCAGCACTGATAACGAAGTCTGCCGATACGGTTATTCCATTGCTTAGCAATACTCCTTTTACAACATTATTTTCGACTATAATCTTTTCGACTCTCTTTTTATATGATAATTTTCCGCCCAGTTTACTGAATTTCTCCACCATACGTTGTGCTAACGGATAAGAGCCGCCTTTAATATATCCTGCATTTTTTTGGTTGAACCAACCCAACATAAATATAAATGCTAATGCCGAAAAATCACGGTTGCCATACATGTCAGAAAAAACCGATCTAATCCGCTTGCTTTTAAAATTCAGTTTTTCAAAATACTCTCCGCAAGTCATTCTTCCATATTTTCGTATAACATTTAATACCGGAAGCATTTTGGGAAGGATCTTTATATAATCCAGCGGACTTCGCAACTCGGGTGCCAATGCAAACGGTTCCAACAAGGCGCTTTTCCGCATGTCGGTACACATTTTCTGAATGGATGCTTTGTCATCGGGAGAAAATTCCAACAGGTATTTCTCCCAACGGTCGATATTGGAATAGATAATAAATTCATATCCATCTTCATCCAAAATCCGCGAATGAATCTCATGGTCGATTATTTCTGTTTCGCTATTAATGACGTTCGTTTCTTTCCATATTTCGTTGAAGGCTCCTTTTGAAGTTCCTACCAACCAGTGCAAACAATAGTCAAAGCGATATCCCTTGCGATCCCAAGCTGTACATTGTCCGCCCGCAACGTCGTGCATTTCGATGATTTCTGTTTCAAAACCATTCATGGCAGCATATATACCGGCAGACAATCCTGCAATACCACCTCCTATGATTACTATTTTTTTACTCATTGTATTATTGGCTTAAATTTTAAATGTGCGTCGAATAGTTATGTAACTGTAGAATTTAAAACGTTAATTGATTGTTGTTTGTGTAGGTTCTTCAGATGCTTCTGTTGACTCTTTTTTCTCCTTTTTTGTTTTTACCTTTTTAATTTCCGGCTGACTTTTCACTATTTTCCTGGCATCTTTCACTAATTCCAGTGTTTGCACTTTTTCCAGTTCCAAAGCTTCTTTTTTAGTTTTAAGTCTTTCCTTTAAGGTGTCTATCTCTTTTTCGTGTCTTACAAGTTTTCGTACGGCAATATCAAGCGTTTTTACAAACTCAACTTCTTGTCCTTTTTCTTTTAAAATGGCCACATTGGCTTTTAATGTGCCAACTAATTCCAAAGCTTTTTCTGTACTGTTTTTTTTGTTTTTCTTTTTCATGATATTGTTTTTTATGGATTAATTAATGGTATAGAATCTTTTCAAATTCAAATTCAAATTCAAAATCGGCAAATGACTAAAATTAATTTTCGTGTTTTAAACTCCTAATCAATTACCCCATCGTTAACGGTGCAGCGGAAATATTATTTTTGCTTCGCATTCCACTGAATGTTAATCTGTTTTCCACAAACTTTGTTTCTGAACCTGACTGCCGGATATCCCAAAGCAATTGTACCGTATATTTTTTCATCACGAGTTAAGCCTATTAATTTCTTGAACTGTTTGTTTACGTTTAAAATTAGTTGATTACCCACTAGATTTCGGCAGGCAATGCCTTTCGTTTGTGCATACAAATCTATATTATACAAAGCGTATTGAGCACTTTCTAAAGAAAGAGGTGTTTTTTTATTTCCGATTATCATAATTACAGCAGCCGGTTTCGATTTTAAACCTTTATTTCTTTTTATTACATTTTCCAGTTTTGGTTTTGCTTTAAGAAATTCAAATTCATAAGCGGGTGTCAATAGCTTTAAAAGTAAATATATGATCTTTGGCTTGTAAACCCATTTATATAAATTTGTTGAGAATTTTAAAATTAAGGCATCAATCCGTTTAATAATAGTTTCATCATCCACAATTATTATTCTCAGGTTAAAATCATGAGTTGGAGCATATATAGCATAACCGGCAACTTCTTCCAATAGTGATTTGTCAATCTGTTGTTTTGTGAAATCACGGATTGTCCTTCTTTCTCTTAATAATTCTGCAAGTTGAGAAGAATCGGGATACAATGATTTGTCAAATTCCTCAGGTTTGAAATTATCCCAGCAAAGGGCCTGTTTCGGACAGGTGGCAATACATTGAGTACAGGTACTGCAATATTTATAGTCAATGGAAAGTATACCATCGATAAATTTTATACATGATTCATGGCAAATCCTGAGGCATAATCCACAAAAATCACATTTGTTTAAATCAATCTTTATCATTGTGTTTTAAGCTAAATGAATAATATATAATTAGCTATCAACTTAATAAGTTCAACTTTTTTATAAAGCCTTCATATCGTTCCAGTATTTCACCTTTAAAATTTTCATCATTCAAATGAGTTTTCATGAAAGCATCAGGATCTTCTTTTTTATCATCGGGCAAAACCAGTCCAACCGGAAATGCCTGACAAAAAATACATTTGTTCTTTATTCTATTTTCTACTTCTTTGAAAACCAAACCGTGCCCGAATTTTTCATCTTTTTTTGCATAAGTGCTACCGCAACAGGTAACAAAAATCAATTTATTAATCTGCTGAAAATAATTATTAATAAAACTACGTAGTGGAGGAATGAATTTACCCATCCAGATTGGACCACACAAAATCACTCTGTCATATTCTTTAATATTGTGCTTCAGTAACTTGATACCTATATGTATATTCATTAAAAACAAAGGAAAAACATTCAACCGCGGCTTGATTTCTTCTATTTCGCAGGATAAGCTTTTAGAAATTTTTTCGGCTAAGTATTTATTACTGCCTTTTCTTGAATAATAAACTACAATTGTTTTCATTCTCTCTACTGTGTTATCAATTTTTGATTGTCTGACTTTATTCCTTTAATCAAAAGCCATAAAACCATGGAAAATTCTGCTATGTCTGAAACTATTGAAATAGATATTAGACTTTAAATAATTTCAACTATTAATTTTAGCTAACTGTTTTTAAAACAATTGTCCTGCTAAAAAAGACGATGGGTCTGTCTTTAATCTCGAATCCATTACTTTTGATTCTATCAATCATTAATTCAAATGACTTTTTCGATACATGAAATTTTGGTTCTATTATGAATAGCTGTCCATTAGGTTTTAGTATTGATTTCAATTCACTAAATAATTTATCCTGATTCGGCACTTCATGTATCATATAGAATGCCAATATGAAATCCACTTTTTTAGTCAAACAAATACTATCTTCTTTACATTTGTGGAGTGTGATTTTTTTCTCTAATTCTGTTCCCTTTATTTTTTGCCTGACTTTTGCAAGCATTCCATCTTGTAAGTCCGCAGCTATTACATTCCCTGGATTTCTTAGCATTTTGGCAATTTCAATTGTAAAAACACCGGGACCGCATCCCAAATCAAGTACTGTCATTCCTTCATGAATATATGGTTTTAATATCCGTTGAGGGTTCTGCAATAATTTTCTTACAAAATTATCAAGACCTCCAGCTCTTTCTA
>TBL_comb47_HYPODRAFT_10005168_pt1 | contig 14684 bp, 10 predicted proteins | sample TroBogypolimnion_40_FD_10682 | JGI IMG/M metagenome (IMG submission 10682)
TTCCACTTGGCCGGCGGGATATGGCCGGTGAAAAGTGCCGGGTCGAAATCCGGGGTGCTCGCGAAGGCGAGCACCTCGCCGCTGTTCACGTCCAGGGCTACCGCGGCCCCGGCCCTGTCGCCCAGTTCCTGCTCCGCCACCTTTTGCAACTCGAGGTCAATGGTGAGTTCCACAGTGTTCCCGACGCTCGCTCTGCTCTCATCGGCGACCCGCAGGAAACGGCCGTGGGCATCAACCTCGATATGGCGCCCGCCGTCCGTGCCATGCAGATCACTCTCCCAGCTCTTCTCGATGCCGCTTCTGCCGAGGTAATCGCCGAGATTGTAGCCGTTGTAGAGCTCGGACCCGAGCTCATCCTCCGAGATCTCCCCCAGGTAACCGAGCAGGTGTGAGGCGAGCACGCCGTTCGGGTAGGCCCGGACCGTGTTCATCTCGATATTCACCCCGTCGAGGCCGAGGCTGTTTTCCTCCAGGAGTTCCATCTGGTCCCGGCTGATATTGGAGGCGACCACCAGCGGGTTGTACTGCGCCCTTCCCCGCCCCCGGTCCCACCTTTCCTGGATCACCCCGCGCTCGACGCCGAGGTAGCGCGCCAGCTTGTCTACCAGCTGCTGCTGGTTCTTGATGTCCTGGGGGGCCACCGCGACGCTGAAGGACGGGGCGTTGGAGGCGAGCACCTTGCCGTGGCGGTCCAGGATGTCCCCCCGAGGTGCAGGGATCGGGACGAAACGGAGCCGGTTGTTCTCGGACTGCTCCTGCAGGCTCTCCGTGTCGACGATCTGCAGATACCAGAGCTGGCACAGGATCAGGAAGAACATGATGGCTGCGCCGTAGGATAGGGCAATGGCCCGACGTCTCCCCGCATCCTCGTTCAGCTTCGGTTCCAGAGTCATTGCATCTCCTCCGACAGGAGACTAAAAACCCAAGGGGTAGCCTCTGACCCGGTGAACCATGGTTGGCCAGTAGTGCGGCTCAGTCCAAGTGTACCCGAAATGGCCGGTTCCGTAACAGCCGGTGCGAAGTTTGGCTGGAACCATGTCAGGTCGAGAGCCGCGGGGTAGTGACGACTGGATCATCGACCTTGCCTGCTAGTCGTCCTGGTTGGTCAATCAAGAGGTAGGTATCCGGAATAAAACTTGTTACGCAGATGGTTGAGGACAGCAAGGATGGAGGTAGCTACCACGCACGGCGACCGACAAGGCAAAAGAGTGCCCTTGTCGTGTCGCCATTGCCAGCGCTACAATATCAATTCCTGTTCCCTGAAAGGGTGACAGTCGTGCCAGATACTGTTGCAATAATGGAAATGCTTGTCGGGACACCTGCAGCATCAAGTTGATAGCTATCCACTTCAGTGGCGGTCACAACTGTCCCGGTAGTAACAACCGAGGAAATAGCCAGTATTGACCCGCCATTGAAGCCGGCGTTAAGCGCCCAGGTCAAAGTGACTGTCGTACCATCGCTCCCTGTGAAGACGCCGATGGTCCCGAAATCTCCGACTTTCGGAGTGCTGGGGAACGGTGACACGCCGCTATTGCGGAAGGCCGGCACGTATATCGTCCCTGAACTGTCCACCACCTTGTAGAAGTTGCCACTAGCGGCCAAAAAGTATTGTGTGCTAACGCCACTGACGGGAGAGCCACCGGCCAGTTTTAGCGTTGTCAGAGATCGCACCTTGGTTACCGTCTGAGTTTCAAAGGTAGTTACTCCATCGGCGACCTCTTGAAACGACCCGGACCAGGCACGGCCTTGTAGGTCTGAACCAACAAGAGAGGGAAAATTGAAACTCGCTCCTGCTGAAGTCCCGAGAAAAACACCATTGATCGTTGCCATGCTGACTGCAGTTCCCGTTGGCGTAGGAGTGGCCACTGTGCCACCTCCACCGCCCCCACAGCCAGCCAGGCTTAACGAAATAACAAAAATCAATCCGGCAATCACACTGGCAACACGTCTTCTCATGCTATACCCTCCTAAGGGGAGCCCCGTAAGGTACTATCCCACACCAAAGTGGCGCCATTGCCTTAGTGTAAAATTATGAATATCACATAACTGTCTGACTACATAGCTAATTCGCGGTGTCGATCTATGGGGTCTCTGGGGGTAGTACTGGTCTTGGTAGATCGCCGACCTCGTGGCCACCCAAAACCACTGTCAATACCCGTAGCCCGATTTAAACCATATCAGCCTGCTCCCCTCAGCCTTTTACGCATCAAATGCCTTTAACTCCCGTCTGCGCCAGAACCCCGAGCACCGCCATCGAATTAGGTAAGATGTCCCCGGGACAGAAGATGTCCCCGGAGCTGCCTCAGGAACCGCTCGGAACTGACAAAATCATCCTCGGTTTTCTATTTACCTTTTATTATAAAAAAGATATATTTGCACTTTCAAATCTTAAGAGACATATTCATTAGTCCTATCCAATATTGCAAGCACTCCTTCAGCAAACAATAGTTTTTACCAGGGCAAACAGACCGTATTCATAACGAGCCAGAGAGAGGCAAATTTCACCAAACAAGTTCGGTGCCTGAATGATCTCGTGTGCACCCGCAAAAACAAATTCGAGCTACAGTAAATACCGAAAACTCTGAGCCTTCTTTAAGCTGAGAAGCACTTTAGGGGGACTACCATGGCCAAACTGAAAAAAATCGTTAAACCATCCCTAACCGCCCTGCAGAAATGCCCGACAGGAATCAAGGGTATGGACGAGATCACCGGTGGAGGCCTCCCTCAGGGCAGGCCTACTCTGGTCTGCGGCGGCACCGGCTGCGGCAAGACACTCTTGGCCATGGAGTTCCTGGTGCGCGGCGCAACGCAATTCAATGAACCGGGCGTTTTCATGTCCTTTGAGGAGAAGGCCGGAGACCTGACCAAGAACTTCGCTTCCCTCGGCTTCGATCTCGATGCATTGGTGGCCGATAAAAAACTCTCCCTTTGCTATGTTCACGTCGATCGCAGCGAGATCGAGGAGACCGGCGCCTACGACCTGGAGGGACTCTTCATCCGACTGGGACACGCCATCGCCGCCACCAGCGCCAAACGGGTGGCGCTCGACACCCTCGAGGCGCTCTTTTCCGGATTTTCCAACGAAACCATTCTGCGGGCCGAATTAAGAAGGCTTTTCGGATTCCTCAAGGATAAGGGTGTCACCGCGATCATCACCGGCGAGCAGGGAGAAAAGTCACTGACCCGCTTTGGCTTGGAGGAGTACGTCGCCGACTGCGTGATCTTTCTAAGCCACAAGGTGGAGCAACAGGTCGCCACGCGCCGCCTGCGCATCGTGAAATACCGCGGCTCCGTGCACGGCACCAACGAGTACCCGTTCCTGATCGATGAACAGGGCTTTGCCGTGATGCCGATTTCCTCCATCGGTCTCGACCATGACGCTTCCAGCGCACGGGTCTCCACCGGAATTCCCCGCCTCGACACCATGCTTGGGGGGGAAGGTTATTACCGGGGCAGCAGCGTTCTGGTCACCGGCACCGCGGGGACCGGCAAATCGAGCATGGCCGCCCACTTCGTTGACGCAGCCTGCCGGCGCGGCGAGCGCTGCCTGTATTTCGCCTTTGAGGAGTCCCGCAACCAGATCATCCGCAACATGCGCTCCATCGGCATAAACCTGGAGCCGTGGGTGAAAAAGGGGCTGCTGGAATTCCGCAATTCCCGCCCTACCCTCTATGGCCTCGAGATGCATCTGGTGACCATGCACAAGGCGGTGGAGAGCTTCCGTCCCTCCATCGTCGTGGTCGATCCCATCTCCAACCTGGTGGCAGCGGCCAGCGACCTGGAGGTCAAGTCGATGCTCTCCCGCCTGATCGACTTCCTGAAAATGCAGGGGATCACCGCCTTTTGCTCCGACCTCACCTCCGTGGGCGGCAGCCTGGAGCGAACCGACGTGGGAATCTCCTCGCTCATGGACACCTGGATTCTCTTGCAGGTATTGGAGGGAAGCGGCGAGCGAAACCGCGGCCTCTACATCCTCAAATCCCGCGGCATGAAGCACTCCAACCAGGTCCGGGAGTATTGCCTGACCGATGACGGCGCCCAGATCCTGGACGTCTATCTCGGAACTGGCGGGGTGCTGACCGGTGCAGGGAGGCTCGCCCAGGAGGCGCGGGAAAAGGCGGAGAGACTGGAGCGCAGCCAGCTTATCGAGGGCAAACGGCGCGAAATGGAGCGAAAGGCGTCGCTCATCGAGGCGCAGATTGCCGGACTGCGCAGCCAGCTCGATGCCGAACGGGATGAATTGGCGCGGGAAATCGCCCGAGAAAATCTCCACCAGGAAGTACTCATCCGGGAAACCCAGGTGATGGCGCGGGCCCGTAAATCCGACCAGGTACCTGCGCCGCCCAAGACGGTTCCGAAAAGCGTCAAGAGAGGTGGCAAATGACCAAGGCAGCCCAGGGGAAGGCACAGACAGCACAAACTAAACCGGCAACTGCCGGGGGAGAGCAGTGGCAATTGAGACTCTACGTCGCCGGCCAGACACCCAAATGCCTCACTGCCTTCGCCAACCTGAAGAAGATTTGCGAGGAACATCTGGAAGGAAGATACCGCATCGAGGTAATCGACCTGCTGCTTAATCCTACGCTGGCCGATGGTGACCAGATCCTGGCCCTGCCGACCCTGGTGAGGGGACTCCCGGAACCCGTGAAAAAGCTGATCGGGGATCTCTCCGATACCGAGCGCGTCCTTGTGGGACTCGACATCAGGCCCCTTTCGACCGGCAGAAAAATCGGGTGCTAACATGAGCAAAGGCAAGGTGCACGAAGAGCGGACACCCCCTCTGGATTCGGTAGAAAAGTACGAGATGGCGCTGCAAGAAAGCGGTAAGGGCACCTATGTGCTGCGCCTTTTCGTAAGCGGCATGACTCCCAATTCCCGGCTGGCTATCGAGAATATTCAAAAAATCTGCCTGGAGCATCTGGAAGGGCGCTACCAGCTGGAAATAATCGACATCTACCAGCAGCCGATTATCGCCGAGGAGGGACAGATCGTTGCGGCCCCCACCCTGGTCAAGGAACTGCCGCCACCGCTACGCAAATTCATTGGCGACCTGTCGCAGACCGAACGGATTCTCATTGGGCTGGACCTGCGGACCAAGAGGTGACGCACATGACGAGCGCGAAGAAACCCGGCGCGGATATCCTGGCTGAAAACAATGCCCTGCGCCTGCGCCTGGAGGAGGCTGAAGAGACCCTGCGCGCGATAGGAAACGGCGAGGTCGATGCGTTCGTGGTCGCAGGGCCCCAGGGGAGGCAGATCTTCACCCTGAAGGGGGCGGAGCAGCCTTACCGGGTCCTGGTGGAGACCATGAACGAGGGTGCCGCGACTCTGTCCGCTGACGGCTCAATACTTTACTGTAACGGCCGCCTGGCATCCCTGCTGCAGATCCCCCTGGAACGGCTCATGGGAAAAAAACTCGCAACTTTCGTGGCTCCGGCGGACCGGCCCGTTTTTTCCCACCGGCTGGAAAGCGGCGCACCCGAGCATGGCTCGCTGGAAATCCTGATGCTTTCCGAGGCGGGAAACCCGGTGCCGGTGCTCCTCTCCTTTTGTTTCAGTGAACTCTCCGGGAGCCGCGGCACCAGCGTGGTACTCACCGACCTTACCCAGCAAAAGCGCAACGAGGAGATCATCGCCTCCGCAGGGCTTGCCCGCTCCATCATAGAGCAGGCGGGGGAGGCTATCCTGGTTTGCGACGCTCAGGGGAACATCATCCAGGCGAGCCAAATAGCTTGTCAGTTATGTGGTGCAAGCCCCTTGCAGAGGGAATTCGACGAACTGTTCCCGCTGCGGATCAAGGGGAGCGAAGTCCCGTTTTCCGTGCGGCCCACCTTGTCGGGTGGAAGTATCAGAAGTTTGCAGGTGGAATACCGGCCCGGCGCGGGGGAAGGCTATCACCTGATACTCAATGCACAGCCGCTTTTCGACACCCGGGACCAAATAAACGGTTGCGTGGTGTCCCTTACCGACATCACCGAGCTTAAGCGAGCCGAGGCAGCCCAACACGAAAGCGAACTGCGCTTTCGTCTGGCTACCGAGGCGACCGGTGTCGGCATCTGGGAGTGGCACATCAGCACCAAGCGCATCCGGTTCGACATCCCGATGTTCCGGATCTACGGCATTCCCCCTACGGAGGACGGGTGGCTACCGTTCCAGCATTGGAGTGAGGCGATACTGCCGGAGGACCTGCCCAGCCAGGAGGAGCTGCTGCAGGACGCCGACCGCGGGGGCGGGCTCACTTCCCGTGAATTCCGCATCAGGCGCGCCGGGGACGGGGAGCTGCGCGTCATACGCGCGGTTGGAACGCTGCGCAAAAACGCCCAGGGAGAAATCGAATGGATGGTGGGGACCAATCTCGACATCACCGAAAGCACCCAGGCCATTGAGGCCAAAGCAGCCCTGGCCGCGATCGTCGAGTACTCGGAGGACGCCATTATCAGCAAGAGCCTCGACGGCACCGTCACGAGTTGGAACCACGGGGCAGAGCGGCTCTTCGGGTATCGCTGCGACGAGATGCTCGGCCAACCGGTGACCCGGATCATCCCGGCCGAGCTGCAGGCCGAAGAGTCCGCCATTTTGGAGAGCCTGCGCGGCGGCCGGAGCATCGCCCACTACGAGACCATGCGCCTGACCAAGGGGGGAACGCACATCCCGGTCTCCTTGACCATCTCCCCGATACGCCATGCCTCCGGGGCCATTATAGGCGCCTCCAAGATTGCCCGCGACATCACCGAGCGCAAGCGGGCCGAGGAGGAACTGAACGCGCAGCGCCGTCACCTGGAGGAGCTGAACCAGGAGCTCGAGAACCGGGTTGCGGATCGTACCCGGGAGTTGGCGGCAACCATTGGGAACCTCAAGGCCGAGATTGCCGAGCGGGAAATTGCCGAAGCGAACCTTTTGCGCCTGAATCGTCTCTACCTGGTGCTATCCGAGACCAACCACGCCATAGTCTGCACCAAAGACCGGGACCTACTGCTGAGCGAAATCTGTCGGGTCGCTGTGGAGGACGGGGGGTTCAGGCTAGCCTGGGCCGGCCTGGTGGACGGGCAAAGTGGCGAGTTGAGGGTGGCCGCCTCCCATGGCGCGTGCGGCTACCTGGATGACATCGGCAGCGCCCTTTGCAGAGACCCGCTACGCGTCTGGCCGACCAGTATATCTGTCCGGATGGACACGCATTGCATCTGCAACAATTTTCTCGGTTCCCTGATCACGAGTCCCTGGCAGGAGGCGGGCGCGGCTCACGGCATTGCCTCAGCCGCGAGTATCCCCTTGAAACTGGAGGGAGCGGTAATCGGCGCACTTACCCTCTATTCCGAAGACAAGGATTTTTTCGACCAACAACAGATCTCACTGCTGCAACAGTTGGGAGCGGACTTTTCTTTTGCACTCGACAATATCCATCGGGAGACCCGGCGCAAAGAAGTAGAACGTGCACTGTACGAACAAACGGAAAAGCGTCTCCAGACCGTTGAAGCCCTGCGGCTAAAGGAACAGATGCTGGTGAAGCAAAGCCGTCAGGCCGCGATGGGAGAAATGATCGGCAACATTGCCCATCAGTGGCGCCAACCGCTCAACAACCTGGCACTTTCCATTCAGGAAGTGAAAATGATGCATGAACTTGGACTCTGTACCGACGCATACATGAAGCAAAGCGTCAAAAAATCCATGGAACTGATTCAGCATATGTCCCAAACCATCGATGACTTCCGGGATTATTTCAAGCCGGACAAGGAGAAAACCGATTTCGAGGTAGCCGAGGTAATCGCGAATACCCTGCAACTGATCGAAGACAGCTTCAAACACCAGCATATCCAAATCGAAATCGTGACTCGGCAGGCTCCAGTGGTACGCGGCTATCGCAATGAATTCGCGCAATCCCTGCTCAACATCCTGAACAACGCCAGGGACGCCCTGACCGAACGCAAAATCGAGCACCCCAAGGTGACAGTCTGCGTTTCCGGCGAGGGAGACCGAGCTGTGGTCACCGTCACCGATAACGCCGGAGGTATTCCCCCGGAGATCATCGACAAAATTTTCGACCCCTACTTCACCACCAAAGGGCCCAACGCGGGTACCGGACTGGGTCTCTTCATGTCCAAAACCATTGTCGAAAAAAATCTGGGAGGGAGCCTCACCGTTCGCAATGCCGGCAATGGTGCCGAATTCAGAATCGAGGTCTGAAATGGAATCGCCTCAGGCGAAACGCCCCGCACTAGCCATACTCGTGGTGGAAGATGACCAAAAAGCCATTGAATACCTCTCCCGCCTGATCGCCAACCGATATCCCGACTGCCTGCTCTACCTGGCGGAGCACGGCCAACGCGGACTGGAACTTTTCGAAGCACACAGGCCGGATTTAGTCGTTACCGACCTCAACATGCCGGTGCTGGACGGCATCGAGATGGCAGCCAGGATCAAGGCGCTGGACCCGGGGGTACCTATCGTCGCCATAACGGCCAAAAGCGACATACCTTCCCTGCTCAGTGCGATCAAGATCGGCATCAACCGGTATGTTTTGAAACCGATTGAAGTCGAAAAACTTTTCGAGTCTGTGGATGATTGCATGGAGCGGATTACCTTGAATCGGCGAGTCAAGGAGCAAAACGATTTCATCCTCAAGCTCTCCCTGGCCGTCGAACAAAGCACCAACATGATCATAATCGGCAACTCCAGGGGTACCATAGAATATGTCAATCCAGTTTTCACCCAGATTACCGGCTACACGTCCGACGAGATTACCGGGCAGAGTTTACGGGTCCTGATGGCGAACTCGGCACCACTAGACAGCTTTGAAATGCTCTGGAGTGCGCTGGCCCGCGGAGCCAAGTGGCAGGGCGAAGCACTGGTTTATAAAAAAAACAGGGAACTCTTTTGGGTGGAGGCTTTCGTCTCTCCCTTAGCCAGCGAACCCGGACACTTCACGCACTTTGTCGCCGTTATACAGGACATCTCCGAGCGCAAACAGGCCGAGGAAAACATCCGCCGCATAAACGCCGAACTGGAACAGCGGGTGCAAGAGCGCACCTCCGAACTGGAATCGTTTTGCTACTCGGTTTCCCATGACTTACGGGCTCCGCTACGAGGCATAAGCGGTTTCAGCACCATACTTCAAGAGGATTTCTCCGACCGACTGAACGACTCCGGTAAAGAATGCCTCGAGCGGATAAAATCTGCAGCCCTTACCATGGGACAACTTATCGACGACCTCCTTAACCTGTCGAGGGTGACACGCGTCCCTTTGTGCCGGAAGAAGGTCAATCTCAGCGAATTAGCGGCAAAAATAGTTGAGGGTTTCCGGGAACATGAGCCGGAGCGCACCGTGGAGGTCGCCATCTCGAAAGCGATAGAAGCTGATGGCGATCCTAATTTAATCAGGGTGTTGCTGGAAAACCTGCTGGGCAATGCCTGGAAATTTAATAGCAAAGAGGTGCATCCGCGGATCGAATTCGGGAAACGCCTTTTGAACAGGGAAGTGGTCTATTTCGTGGGTGACAATGGTATCGGTTTTGATATGGCTCACGTTCCCATGCTGTTCAAACCCTTTAACAGGCTGCACGGTGCAGGAGAGTTTGCAGGACACGGCATAGGTTTGGCCACGGTAGAACGCATCGTCTCCAGGCATGGAGGGAGGATTTGGGCAGAGGGAGAGGTTGGCAAAGGTGCCAAGTTCTATTTCACCCTGGCAGATAAGAGCACGGTTTAAAATCGAAAAGCCCTCAGCAACGCCAGCAGTTGGACTGAGGAACGTCGGACTGGGTTCCCCCTCACCCTGCCCTCCCACGGGCAAAGTTCCAACAGGCGGGGTCATGTCTTTGGGTGGGGAGTTTAAATTGAGATTTTTCTTGCGCAGCAAAGCGATGTGTTTAGCTCGTTGAGGGTCTGCGAGTGCTCCGGCCTAATGGCCGGAGCACTCGCAGCGTCGAAAACGTATCAGGGACCCTAAGGCGTCCCTACCTTCTTAGCTAATCGCTCTCAGTCGTCATCGGTGATTATCTTGCCGGAGCCGCTGTCCACCACCACTGGAGTGTTGAACCAGCTGATGACGGGTTCGCTGCCATACTTGTCATAGACAAATTTCTTCCAGTCACCGGTAAAGAGCCGCTCGGCGTCGGCACGCGACTGCCACAGGTACACGCCCCCCGCACTCCTGCCGTCCTCGGTGAGAAGATAATGTTTGCGCAGCAGACCGGGGACTGCAGTGTACTTTGACGCAGTGCTCAAAAAAATCTCTTTTGCCTTTGCCGGTGTTATCGGCTCCGGAAGCTTGAATTGGACCAGTGTAGTTATCATTTACCTTCTCCCTTCACTCAGTCATTTAAAAGATTCTCTGTCTTTGATAAAAATCTCCCCAATGCCGCGTTACTGTCAATGTCATGCCTCGGCCAACCAAAACCCCGAAAGGTATCTCCGGCTCAGAGTCCATTATACCTGAATCCTGAACGGGTGCTGCAGATGGTGGCGCGGGGAATCGTTGCTGGCATTACCTAGCTGTCAGCCGGGACTTCGGTGTCCCGGCGGACACCTTCAGGGCGTCTCTGAGCTCCCGTTAAATCCCTACCCCATCTTCGTCATACGGTCCTTTGGCATTGGTGCCGCGCCTGAAGAGCAGGATGCTTACCCCCTGCGCGGTGCGGTCAAATTCAAAGGAAAGGGTGTGCTCGAAAGCGAGCTGTGCCACGGCACCCAGTTGCTCAAGATCACGCAGACGGAAAAGAATCCGGTTCCCCTTGCCGAGATAATTGAGGAAGCCTGCCGATGCGCTGAATTCCAGGGGACCCAACTCCTCGTTCAGGTCGACCACGCCCACGCCGGTGCCGCTGATGGACGCCTCGCTCAGGCGGATATGCCGGGGGCGGCCGCCCTCGGCGTCGTACAGGTCGGAACCGTCCAGGGCGAGCGGCGCCGCCAGCAGTTCGGACGGGGTCGCCGTGATCACCATGCCGGCAGCCACGGTAGCGTTGGTAAAGCGGTCAATCACGATGAAGCTGCCGGTGTCCCGGTTCTGCCGGTAGGTGTCGAAGGAGATGGGACGGTCGAGTTCCAGACGGGCAACCCCGATCTCGTTCAGTCCGAGCGTCGGCACCTGCTTTTGCTCCAGGGTGTTGACGTCGACTGCGTACTGCACGGAGGTGACCCGGCCGGGCGTCACGGCGGTGGCGGTCTTCACCAGGTAGATCTGCCCCGGCTGCAGGGGCTCGTCATGCATCCAGACCAGGTGCGCCTCGAGATGCCGGGCCTGGTAGGGCGGTGCGTCGGGCGCCGTTAGCATGTCCCCGCGGCTGACATCGATCTCGTCGGCGAGCGTCAGGGTCACCGCCTGCCCGGAGACTGCCTCCGGCAGGTCGCCACCCAGGGTGACGATGCGGGCCACGCGGCTGGTGCGCCCCGATGCGGCGACCCGCACCTCGTCACCAGGCCTTACCGTACCGGCGGCGATGACGCCGCAGAAGCCGCGGAAGTCGAGATGAGGGCGGTTCACCCACTGGACCGGCATGCGGAAGGCCTGCCCCCTGTTGTCCCCCTCCACCTCGAAGGTCTCCAGGAAGTGCATCAGGGTCTGGCCCGTGTACCAGGGGGTGTTGGGGCTCGGTTCGATCATGTTGTCGCCGTTGAGGGCGGAGAGCGGTATCGCGGTGATGGAGTCGAAGCCAAGGGGTGCCGCGAACTGCTGGTAGTCGAGCCGGATCGCCTCGAAGACGGCGGCGTCGAAATTTACCAGGTCCATTTTGTTGATCGCCAGCACGATGTGCTTGATGCCGACCAGGGAGACCAGGAAGCTGTGGCGCCTGGTCTGGGTCAGCAGACCCTTGCGGGCGTCCACCAGGATGACCGCCACCTGCGCGGTGGAGGCGCCGGTCACCATGTTGCGGGTGTACTGCTCGTGGCCCGGGGTGTCGGCGACGATGAACTTCCGCAGGTCGGTGGAGAAGAAGCGGTAGGCCACGTCGATGGTGATACCCTGCTCCCGCTCCGCCTGCAGGCCGTCCAGCAAAAGCGCGTAGTCGATGGCGCCCCCCTGGGTGCCGACCCTCTTGCTGTCCGCCTCCAGGGCCGCCAGCTGGTCCTCGAACACCATCTTGGAGTCCCACAAAAGCCGCCCGATCAGGGTGCTCTTGCCGTCGTCGACGCTGCCGCAGGTGATGAAGCGCAAAAGCGACTTCTCCTCCTGGCTCTTCAGATAGGCCAGGATGTCGTTTTCTATCAGGTCCGATTGGTGCGCCATCAGAAATACCCCTCTTGTTTCTTCTTTTCCATGGAGCCTGCCTGGTCGTGGTCGATCAGGCGCCCCTGGCGCTCCGACGTCCTGGTCAGAAGCATTTCCTGGATGATGCGCGGCAGGGTGTCGGCCTCGGACTCCACGGCCGCGGTCAGCGGGTAGCACCCCAGGGTGCGGAAGCGCACCGACTTGTGCTGGACCACCTCTCCGGGCCTCAGATCGAGCCGGTCGTCATCCACCATGATGAGCATGCCGTCGCGCTCCACGACGGGCCGTACGGCGGCGTAGTAAAGCGGCACGATCGGTATCCCTTCCAGGTGGATGTACTGCCAGATGTCCAGCTCGGTCCAGTTGGAAATCGGGAAGACCCGGATGCTTTCGCCCGGCTTGATGCGGGTATTGTACAGGTTCCAGAGCTCCGGGCGCTGGTCCTTGGGGTCCCAGCGGTGGTTCGCGGAGCGGAAGGAGAAGATGCGCTCCTTGGCCCGGGATTTTTCCTCGTCCCGGCGCGCCCCGCCGAAGGCTGCGTCGAACTTGTAGCGGTCCAGCGCCTGCTTCAGTCCCTCCGTCTTCATGACGTCGGTGTAAAGCGCGCCGTGGGTGAAGGGCGACATCCCCTGCCGGACCCCCTCCTCGTTCACGTGCACGATCAGGTCGAGGCCGCACTCGGCGACCATCCGGTCCCGGAACTGGATCATCTCCCGGAACTTCCAGGTGGTGTCGACGTGCAAAAGGGGAAAGGGGGGCGGCGCGGGGTAGAAGGCCTTGCGGGCCAGGTGCAGCATGACCGCGGAGTCCTTGCCGATGGAGTAGAGCATGACCGGGTTGGCGAACTCGGACACGACTTCCCGCAGGATGTGGATGCTTTCCGCCTCCAGTAGCTGCAGATGGGTGAGATTTTTCTTCATTGCTGCTCCTTGATTAAACCTGAAAAGCCGATTATTCAAACGATTGGTTTAGGCGCCCATCACCTGCGGTGCAGGCCGCATTCCTTGTGGTCAGCGTGCTCCCACCACCATCTGCCGGCGCGGGCGTCCTCGCCGGGCTCAACCGCCCGGGTGCAGGGGGCGCAGCCGATGGAGCGGTAACCCTCGCTGTACAGGCGGTTCTTGGGCAGGCGGCGCTCCGCGGTGTAGCTCAGCAACTGCTCTTCGCTCCAGTTCAGCAAAGGATTGATCTTCAGAATGCCGCCGTTCAACCCGTCGCGCTCGATCGCCTGCAGCTCGCCGCGGGTGGAGCCCTGGTCGCGCCGCATGCCGGTCACCCACCCGGCCAGGCCGTGCAGCGCCCGGGAGAGCGGCTCCACCTTGCGGATACCGCAGCAGGCATGGCGCTTGTCCAGCGACTCGCGAAAGGAGAAGAGCCCCTCGGCACGCTCCAGCTGCTGCACCAGTTCGTGCTTCGGGAAGTACCAGTCGATTTTCAGGCGGTAGCGCTCGACCAGCGCATCGGCCACCTCGTAGGTCTCCTCGTTCAGGCGGCCGGTGTCCAGGGCGAAGACCCCAAGCTCCAGGCCCGCAGCGTGGGCCAGGTCGATGATGACGACGTCCTCCAGGGAGAAGGAGCAGGCCAGGGAGACCGGACCGCCGGCAGCCGCTATGCCGGCTTGAAGTATCTGCTGCGCTGTGGCGTCCCCCGGAAGTTCGGGGATTTCTGTTTTCATGGAGCATCCTTCCTTTTCGTTTTTCAGATTGTAAGCCCTAAAAGCGGCCATCGGTTTTCAGATTTTAAGCCCCAAAAGCGGCCAGATGAACAACACCGAGAGCAGGAAAAGCCCCCACGATATGGTCATGATGACGGCACCCGAGGTGATGATCTCGCGGCTTTTCATGAAGCCGGAGGCGTAGGCGATGGCGGTGGCCGGCGTCCCCATGGGCAGGCAGTAGGCAAGACCCGCGGGGAGCGCGATGGCCAGGGTCATGACCTTGGGATCCATGCCGAGGGTCTTGCACATCCCCATGCCGACCGGCATCAGGATCGCGACGACCGCGGCGTGGCTGATGCACTCGGTGAGGACCATGGCGACCAGCGAGACCGCGGCGATGATCGCCAGCGGCGAGTGCGACAGGCTCCCAAGCCCCTGCTTGACGACCCAGACCGCGGCCCCGGTCTTCTCCAGCGCGGCGGCCAGAGCGATGGTGCCGCCGTACATCAGGACGATGCCCCAATTGACGTACTCCTCGATGATCTCCCAGGAGACCACCCGGAAGGTGAAGAGCGCGGCCGCCCCCAGAATCGCGATGGCGGCAAGGCCCGACTTCTCCCCAAAGACGATCCAGCTCGCCACGGTCAGCACCATGACCAGCGCGGTCAGCATCTCATCGTAACTCATCTTCCCGGTTTCCAGCCGCTTTTTGTTGAGGAACTTGCGCCCCTCGTCCACGTCGGTAATGTCGGGCGGGAAGAAACGGAGCAGCAGCAGGAAGCCGATCACCATGAGCGGGATGACGATCATGCAGGCAGCGAA
>TBL_comb47_HYPODRAFT_10005172_pt1 | contig 14676 bp, 15 predicted proteins | sample TroBogypolimnion_40_FD_10682 | JGI IMG/M metagenome (IMG submission 10682)
CAGGTAGTACCTATGGAAGCAATTTGATACATGGTTCCTGCAGTCATAGCACTTGAAGTAGCATAAAAAATGATATATCCACTTACAGTAGTTCCACTTTTAGTTACACTGCTTGTAGCACTGCTATAACCAGAATTCATAACTATAGTACATGAAACGGAAGAGGAAGTACAAGTGCCATAAGTATTTGCAAATGTTTGCCCATTTGTAGTCACATCTGTTTGTGCTTTAGAATTTGCATCAGTTAAGCTTATGATCGATGTATATGTTCCTGAAGGCACAGTATATAATACTGAACTTCCTGTATACCCTGTTCCACAATTGTTTCTAGTATAAGTACCACTCTGTACTTGACTACTATAAATAGTAGGAGGAACAATGGCAGTAGAAGTACTTTGATATTGATACTCATATTTTTTCAAAATATTTTGATCTTGATCTCTTATTAAGCTCAATCTTCCTAAACCATCATATTCATAATAAGTTGTTCTCCCAGCAGGATCAGTTTGAGAGGTCATGCCTACTAACGGAGCATAAGTATAAGTTGTTACTAAAGCAGTTGGCAGTCCGATACGTAAATTATTTAAGACTGTGCGCATTGAAACATCACTTGATACTGCTGCATCAATTTGACTCTGAGGCACAACTGCAATTACTGCGGAATATGAACTGCCAATAACTTTAGCTACTGGATACATACTTTTATAACTCCATAAGTATACCTCTTTAATATCGTTGGTTTTCTGTTGTTCTTGTATGTTCCCATAGATATCGTATTGATTAAAATTGGCCCTAGTTTCAGGGGTATTCGTAGATACTTTTAATTGAACATTAGAAACTAAATAGTTGTTACCTGCAAATGATGAATAAGTATTCGTTTGTAATGTCAGTGGGTTACCATTATTAGTTTTAGTATCCGTAATGACCTTATTAAACATATGATTAGCAGCCATGTTTGTATATGGTGCTGAAGAATAATTATAAGGATAAGTATATGCAGAAGCTATATTTTGGCTTTTACTATTGGTAAATTGTGATTGAGTAACCTGTAAATGTGTTACATCATCATAATTATAACTAGTTATTACTGAATTGTATTTAGTTTGATCATTTTGATCGTAAGCTATCGAAGTGTCAGCTATCAACTTATTGTCACCTGTAATAATCTCATAATTATTGTACAAGTAATTATAACTATCTGTAGAAGTTTGACAAGGACTATTAAAAAGTAAACCAGAATATCCATCAAAAATTTTAGATTTATAAACTACTAAGCCAATACCTCCCGTACTATTTTGAAAAGGAAAATATTGATAGCCTTTTCTATTTTCTGCTACAATAGAATATGAGTTATCAGCATTTATCCTATAATCAGATTTATTATTAAGCAACCCCCTTACAAAATGGTAAGAAGTCAAAATTGGTTTACCATAACCAATCATAGTTGTTTTCCCATCTACCTTATCAGAAAATCGGTACATAGTTTTCCCAGCGAAGGCTGTTCCGTTACCTATATATTCAGAAACATTAGAATATACAACAGGTGAACCGTCATAAGATTCCAAATCATTGGTAGGATTACTAAAATAAGTTCTCGTAGTTTTTGAAATAAGTGTTGAGCTTTGATTAGCGTCACATCCTTGAATATTTTGAACACTAACAAAGAAATGATCTTCAAGAAAAAAATTATTTCTACCATAACCTGATTCATTTAGTCCATATTTGAATGATTTTACAATTGGTGTGGAAACATTATCTGTATAGCTTTTTATAGTTTTAATTCTTAAACCACCTGCATATTTAGGATTTCCAGAACCATCTAGATACTGATTAGTTTCATATTCAAATTGAGTATTACCTCCTGTAGGATATGTAATTTTCTGTAGAATATAAGCCTGCATATAATTGGGATCTGGATCTCTCGCATTGGTTTGATTTCCTCCAACCCAAATAGTTGAAGGCGAAGAATTTGGAATATTATATTGCACCTGCATTTTCGGTATCATTGTCGGGTTCCCATATGGATCTAAATTTGTCACATTATTAAAGTATCCCCAATAATCCTTCATCCTAGAATCTTTAGATGGCAATGCAACACTTGTGTTATATGCAAATTGATAGCTTTGAGCAACTGTCCCGTTCGACATTAGAATTTGTATCGAATCAAGCCTCAATCTTTTTGTACTAATATCTGTTCCATTTATAAAATAGCTTTGAAAAAATTGAATGCTCTTAATCAGGGTAAAACTATTGTTCAATGGATTAAGACTATATATTTTAATCGCATTTATCCGATTTTGTAATTGATACGCTGATGAAAAATCCGCTCTAGTTTCAGGGCCCGATTCAAACACTACTTTACCATTTCTAAAATCAATCTCTGACAATTGTTTCCAAGTTGTCAATACCGTATTATAATCAGATGAGAATGTACCTGTTGTTGTACAATTTGAGTTATAACTACCAGTACAATTATCATTCAATACTAAATAATCCGAATAATAAGAATCAGTAATTCCACCACCACTTTTAGTGGCATACCTCAAATGAATTGAGTCTTGTTGATTAGAAGAAATCACATCGCTAAGCATCCATGCAGAAGTACAAACTGTATTAACTGCAATGCCGGAGTTAGTCCATTCAGTGCTATCAAAACGATATTTAATTCCACTTTCATCAGTTATTCCAAATGAGATATTACTCATAGTAGGAACCATACTAACATTAATAGGAGCATACGGTATGAGAACAGCATTAAAATTGGATTTCTGATTAAACAACATTTTTCCTGCATGTCCTGGAAAATTATAAGAAAAAATATCAGGCTCAACATCATATGTTCCAACATCTACAAAATGTAAATAATCAATTCCCGCTTGAGTAGTTGGATCAATTTCTGTTTGAGTTTTCACGCGGTTATTACTTGTGGATGTAGCTGACATATAATTACCCGGAAGTTCATCTGGCTTACCCATTATTTTTCTAGTAATGGAGCCTCCGGCTTGTAAATCCCATCCTAAACCAACCCTAGAAGGCACATCACTAACTTTGATACCGGATGAATGATAATTGATACTTACCGGAATATTTAATTCCCCAACTTTAATATCATATAATGGAATAGAAATATCAGGTATCCCAGTAAAATAATTTATTTGGTAATTCCCGTACCTATTAAATGCTGCCGCTTCTGGGCTGGATGGAGCTAACACCGGAAGAAATTTTTGCGGTTGCGGCATCTGAGCAAATACATAAAAGTTTCCGAACATTAAAATACCAAATAGTACTAATTTTCTCATCTTCATTTTTATTCATTCATTAATTTCTAAAAATTTTATACCTCCATTACAGATTACACTTAAAGTTTAACTACTTTAAAAATGGAAGAACCATTTTTATAAACCAGTTTCACTATATAAGAACCTGAGGATATATTACTGGCTGGAATAGGAAGAGTATACCATCCAGCATCCAATGTTCCAGCATGATTACGATAAATAACATTACCGGCTAATGTGACTAATTGAACTTCAATTGTTGTTGGTTCAAGAAGATTAAAATTTACATTCAAAAAATTACTAAATGGATTGGGATATACTTTTACAACTAAACTTTGAACAGGTGGAATTTTTCTAGATAGAGCAATAAAAATAGGTTTAGAAGGCTCTCCTCTTTCAGGAGAAAACATCTCTAGATTACCGGCTAAGAATACACTGTCTTTTGTTTGTACAAGATTCAATCTTGCATTTCCAAAATTGTATAATACAGCACTGTCAGGGCTGTAGTGATCTTTCCTTTTGTACTTTGTATTTTTGAATACCACTGAGTCTGATGCAAGTATTGCTTTGATATCTATTGGATTATTTACATCTTCAATCCATTTGCCTGATAAATTATTATCTATAGCCCCCAAATTCAATTTAATTCTTTTACTACTTACTGCATGCTCTCCACTCCAATCGTACTGTATTAGCCAGCCAGTATATTCACCAGAAATAACCTCAGAAGAAGACAACTTTTGTTGTACTTTATTAAACTTGTTTAAAGTTGTGTTAAATGGAACTGCTGCATTGTTGATTTGTGCTACCAAGGCATTCGCTGAATCATTTGCATTTTCACCTACAACCATTTTAAGTTCTTGAGAAGCTTGCTTATAACCACGAGCTGCTGATTTATTCAACCAATATTTAGCACTGTCTTCATTTTTTTCAACACCATATCCGTTTCGCCAACACAGACCATAGAAATACATACTATTTTCTCTTTCAATTATTGCACCTTTATAAAATAAATCAGATGCCTTGTTATAATCTTGCAAACAACCCAACCCTTTAAAATGCATATACCCAATAGCATAAATACTTTGAGGATCCCCTAACGCAGCAGCCTTAGAAAAATTCTCAAATGCTATTTTATAATCCATTGGAACACCAATACCATCCTTGTATTGAACTGCAAGTTTGTAGTAGTTTGAAATCGCGGTAATGTTATTTTCTGAAGTATCGTTATTTTGAGCAAATATGAATGTACTTGAAAGTACAAATCCTAAACAAGTTAGTAACTTAATATTCATAGCAAATAAATTAGCAATCGTTTCCGTGTATAAAAAATTGAGTTAAAATGTCAGTTTTTTCTAACCCAATTATTTATAAATAGCTATTACTAAGCTAGTTGCAAACAACAAACTCAAAAAGGGGTAAAAACCCCTTTTATTTTTAGTCAATATTTATTAAAGATGAACAACAAAATAGATATTTATAGGAATTCAAAGTTTGAACTGCGGCATAGTAGTTTGGCTAAGAATAAATTATGTCTCACTTTTATAACGAAAATTAGATTTTCATATGATTACATTGATATTAGCTGATGACCATGAAGTAACCAGAACTGGTATTAAAAAGATTATAGAACTCGATTCAAATATTAAAGTTGTCAAGGAAGTTTCAAACGGAAAACAGTTACTTGATTATTTAGCAGAATGCCCTGAAATTCCTGATACGCTTTTATTAGATTTAGAAATGCCTGTATTGGACGGCCCAATGATCATTAATATATTACATGTAAATTATCCAACACTAAAAGTTATCGTCTTTTCCTATTTGTATGAAACTGACATAGTCATAAATATGATAACAAAAGGTGCAAGTGGATTTATATCAAAATCAGAAGATCCAGCCAAACTATCAGATGCAATCACAGAAGTAAATACAAACGGATATTATTTGGGAGAATTGGTAAAAAAAGAATACTTCAAGATAAATATATCTCAAAAAAACAAAGAGGGTTTTGCAGGTCGGCATATATTAAGTGCTAGAGAAGTAGATTTCATAAAATATGCAGCAACAAACCTTACCTATATAGAGATTGCAGAAAAAATGAATGTAAGTACAAAAACACTTGAGAACTATAGAGATAGTCTTTTCCAAAAGCTCGAATTCAAAAACAGAGCAGCATTGATCCTGTATGGCATAAAAAATGGCATAATACATACAGCCATCGATTAACAAAATTTTCACAAAGACACTGAATACAAATAGGAATTATATATCCTACAATAATTAATTAAATAATTAGTACACATATTTATACTGTATTAAGTACCGATAAAAAACGGTACTAACATCTGAGCACACTACGTGATATTTAAACAATAACTACTGTAAAAAAAAAGGTAAATTTTATTACTAAATGAGTTACATCATATTACATATTTTATATAATAATAATTATTTGAACAACAATAAATTAAATGCATTTAATGGCTGCTTGTGCTTCTAGTTTGAGAAGAATTATTCATTCTTAAACTATTCATTATGACAACTACAACAGCACAGTCAAAAAGCAAAATCGAGCACAAAGGACAGTTGGTAAACACAGAGCATGTAGACAGTTTAATCAGTACTTACAAAAAGGAACGATGGATCCAAAACTCAGAACGTTTAGGTAAAAATGATTCCCTAAGTACCTGGTATGGACTCCCCGAATTAGAAGCATTTATACAAAAAGCAAAAGATCACAACGCAGATGGCATCAAAATTTACTACGGCGTCTACCCTAGTAACTTTGAAGCAGTACCTGAATTTCAGGACAGACAGACAGTTCTATTTGTTGCAACAAAAAAAATTCAAACTAAATTTGGTTTCAAAAACAAAGACATTTATTTTTCACAAAATGGAACATTAACTATTCTTGCATTTAATTTTGGAGATATATGCCCTCCATTTTGTACAGGAAATGGAACAGGCCTTAAATTTGAAAATCAAAATAATCTAACATTTAGTACCGAGAAAATAGGGATTTCCATTATTGAAAATAAAAATAGAATTTTGATAATCTAATCAGTAATAAATTTTACATTTAACTCCTGCTAAACAGGAGTTTTTTTATGCAATATTTTACAATTGATAAATTTATTTTAATAATATCTATAATAATTGGCTTAATAAAATCAAACAAATTAAATAAAACATATTTGAATTACCTTCCTTTAATACTACTCACAATATTACTATTTGAGATATCAATTAAATTAATTCATAAGCCCGGAGAAAATAATATACTTTTTTACAACATCATATCTGTAATAGAATTCACATTTTTTCTTTACTTCTTTCAAGAAGTAATCCCATTTCATAAAACAAAAATAATTATTAAAATCCTCAAAATCAGTATTCCTATCATTTGTTTTGTCAATATAGTCTTCATACAGGGAATTCATACATTTCACACAATTACTTATATATTTACTGCTCTTATACTAATTATAATTGGAGTTTTATTTTTTTATCAAACATTTAAAAAAACTGAAATTGTAAAATTGCAAAATGAATCTTCATTTTGGATTACGACAGCTATAATTTTCTTTTATACCTCATCAATCTCTATTATGGGTATCATTAATTATGCTGCGATTCTTCCAAAATCAATTATTATACAAATGCACAATGTACTTATAAGTGTTAATTGCTTTTTTTACTTAATGTTAATTTTCGCTTTCACATGCCAAATCAATACCCGGAAGTCTACACGCAATTCATAGCAAATATTGTTATCGCAGGAACCCTTATAAGTTTAATAGTTTCTATTCTATTTTTATATCAAAAAAAAAGAGCTCATAAAGAAAAAGAAATTGAATCAATAAAGATTAGCTATGAAAAAGCACTTCTACAAACAAAGGTTGAAATACAAGAAGAAGTTTTAAAGAATATTTCAATGGAACTTCACGATAACATAGGACAAATTATGTTATTAGCTAACATTAATGTTACCATATTGCAAAAAATGGATCTTCCATCTAAAGCAAATAATCTAATAATTGATACAAAAAAAATCTTAAGTACTGCCAGTGAAGATATAGTTGAGTTATCAAGAAGTTTAAATTCTGATAGAATCATTAAAATTGGAGTCTTTAAAGCAATTACAAAAGAGTTAAAGCAACTCGAAAGAAAAAATCTATTTAAATTATATATATTCAATAACACGGATGAGAATGAATCAAATATCCCACCGGCGACACAATTATTGGTGTTTAGAATGTTCCAAGAGATTATTAAGAATATTATTAAACATGCAAATGCAACCAGTGTAGAATTTATCATATCAAAACAGGATGGATTATTAGAACTAACATTTATTGATGACGGGGTTGGATTTGAGTATTCGCCAGAAAAACCACCTGAAAGTAATGGAATTGGGTTAGCAAGTTTAAACTCAAGGGCAAAACACTTCAAAGGAAGCGTAAACATAAAAAGCATTTTGAATAAAGGCACTACTATCAGTATCTTTATCCCGGTTTCAACTGTTTGCTGATCCCTATAGCACATGTATCAATCTAAGAAGATAACTATAGCAATTGCTGATGATCACGCAATGCTAAGAAAAGGTATTATAAATTTATTGTCATTGTACGGGAAAATTGTTTCCCTTTTTGATGTGGATAGCGGAATTGAAGTGTTAGAATATCTAAAAAAGCATATTATACCAGATATATTGATCTTGGATGTAACTATGTCAGGTAAAGATGGGTTTGAAACAGCAAAATGGGTCTCCCAGCATTTCCCCCAGATTAAGATATTAGCACTATCAATGCATTATGATGAATCCACAATTCTAAAAATGATCCAAGCTGGAGCTAAGGGGTATATCTCAAAAAAAAATGACCCAGAAATGCTACATGAAGCAATTGTAACACTTTTTGATAATGGTGTATATCTTCAAGAATCTTTATCTGCAAAAATATTTCAAGGTATCCAAAATAACATTCTTTTTACGTCCTCTTACTTGGCTATTTTAAACGATAAAGAAAAAACGTTTCTTTCACTTCTTTGCCAGGAATTACCATATAAAGAAATCGCTCAAAGAATGTTCCTCAGTAGAAGAACAATTGACGATTATACTAGAAAATTAGCGAAAAAGCTAAATGTCAAAGGCAAATCTGGCTTAATTGTTTATGCAGTAAATAATAAATTAGATCGATTCACTCCTTCTAACTAATTAAAAATATATTCAAAAAAAAAATTAAGGGTTTTTACCCCTTGTTTTTCCTTTACTACGGAGATAGATTTGCCCTTACAAAATTTACAATATAAAATGATACAGAAAATATTAGACTCTGATTGGTCTGAATATGACAACAAAAAGAAAAAATCTATTGATAGACACTTTTTTGCTTGTACAGAATCTTGGGAAATTCAATTTCTAATGAGAAAAATAAATGAATTCTTGCCTGAATATTCTGAAATCAATATTAGCAGAGCCGTAACAACTTGTTGCCTAAGTCTAAAAACTCCTCATCCAAGAAAAGAGTTTATACAATGTGTTGTTCAGAAATTAAAAGGATATAATTAATTTTTTATAATGGCTTTTTAGGTAAGAAATCCTGAGGACTACAGTTCAAGATTTTTGCAAGGTCGTTTAAATGTTTCAAATTATAATGCGTAGGATACCTGCCGCTTTCAACTTTTCCGATAAATCCTACAGACATTCCTAATTCAGAAGCAATATCAACCTGAGAAAGATTCAGCTCTATTCTTCTTTCTTTAACCATATTTATAACAAAAATGTCAATATCAGTTTTCAATACTTGCCTATAAGTGATTGTAAAGCTGGAGAAACTCTAAACAACTAACAATCACCCATAGGCAAGTATTTAATTAAAAAATAACAACCAAAATGAAACCACGCAAAAACGTTCAAAGAGAAGTAAAAGGTGCAAAAGAGGTATATTTCTATTTAATGAAGAATTGGGTAGAAGAAGTTCAAAATGGAAAAATAGAATTTACTTTAAAACATCACGCTTATATCACAATCTATTGCAAGGCGTTTAATGTAAAATATCGATTAAAAAAATTGTTTTAGAGTTCACGTATACGTTTAACCATTCGCAACAAAATTTCTACCATTATTTCCTTAGTAGCACTATCGTGTTTGTAAAATTTACCAAAAATACTTTCGGTACTAAGATCTTCTGTTTTTCCTGCTTTCTTAGTCCGAAATACTTTTGATATGTCTTTTGCTACTCTTTTATAAACAGGCCTTTCAATAAAACAAAACTCCATAATTAATCTAGACAGTAACCCTACTTGACCAACACTTAAATTTAGAGCGTACTTTGATTGTATAAATTCGCCTCTTTCATTTGAAGGCATAATCATTAAAGGAGTAATTCCTTTTTCATGAAATAAAATTTCTTCTTTGAGCCATTCATAAATCCAACAATTTATGGCAGGACAATCTACTCTAAAAAATAAATTTGGCCTTAAATTTACCTGGTTAATTTGATTAAGCAATGTTCTCATTTTTATAATTTTTTCTTCTTTACTTTCTACTTGAGAAATTTGTATTACAATTTTACTTGAATAGTATTTATAAAAAAATGGGTCATTGAAATTCAAAGAAAAAAGCTCAAAATCAAGCCTATCAGGCATTTCTAAGAGAAGTAATAATAGCTGTTTCAAATAACATGTATGCCGATAAGTATATTTATACTTGTCTGCAATCAGTTCAATTTCAAGCACATTTGCAACTAAATTGTACAAATTTTCATCATCCTCATTGCAATCAAACCTTTTTATGATAGATATAGTATTGAATATTTGACATTTCATAAACCCATAGTAACTATCTGATACTAAACTATCATTGTCAAAATATTTATTGAAATGTTGTTGAATAAAGTCAAGTAGAAAATCAATACATCTATTAACTTCTTGAAACAATGATATAAAATTTGAAAGTAGGTAATCACCAATATGTTCAATTATTTGTTCTTGATAAGAATTCAACCTATTTGATAAAAAAATAAGTGCTTTTTGATGTTGTTGAATATGAAACCGACTTTTAAAATCATCATTGAAGCTAACGACTTCGTTAATTAAATCGAATCGTATACGTTCTTTTTCTAGTCGAAGAAAACTTATTTTAAACTTAAAATCATCTTCATCTTTAAACTCACTAAGTAAATGTGATGGATTAAAATTTACTTCAATGAAATTATCTAGGTTTGCTAACTCGTATTTCAAAACACACCTTTTTATCAATTAAAAAAATGAAAAATTGAGGTTACAAAGTAAGAGGGGCAAATAGCAGTTACAAAAATGATCAACATCAGGTGGGAACACCAAAAATATAAATTAATCAATCAAATAATAAAATAATTTATACAAAAAAGACTCATTGGTACAAGACTTCCATAAGGAAAGTAAAAAGCTCAATTAATTAGATTCTAGTTAACAACCCTACTTTTTCAAGTATTGTCAAATACGACTCAAGCCATCTATAACTAAACCCATCCATTTTAATTAAATCATTAATTGTCAAAACTAATATTTCACCAAGAGTCTCAAATCCCATTGCTGCAGCACCAATCTTAAATAAATCATCCACCTGTAAATCTTGAATTTTTGTATCTAATATGATTTCATGTTGTTTCATTGCATTAATCGAAAATGTTATTAAAGATTAATAAATAAAATATAAAAAGAAATACTCTTTTACCTATTTAACGAAAAATTATTGATTATTTTCTTTACCCAAATACAATACCAGACTGACTTTCATAAGGGTCATATGACCCTTATGACTGTTTTTTTAGTTTCTTCTTTTTTTTATTTGCTTTATAAATCAAACCCGTATGGCAATAGAAATTCTCACCAAACAAGATCTGGCCATTTTCAAAAACGAACTACTGGCCGAAATCAAACAAATCGTCACTTCTGGCAAACTAGAAAAGCAGAAATGGCTCAAATCTTATGAAGTCTGCGAAGCTCTAGGTATCTGTTACGGTACCCTTCAAAACCTTCGAATCAATGGGAGTATTTCTTACACCAAACTCGGCGGACTACTTTTTTACGATTACGAAGAGATCCAGCAAAACATGGCCAAACTAAAAAAGCAGGTCAAAAAACAGTTGGACTAAAATCTTTTTACACCATCCCTTCCAAGTAGGCAATAAAACCACGGGTATGAACTATGTACGCCATCTAAATAAATTCTTCATGCTGGTTTATCAAGATCAGCGGCTTACTACCTCTCATCTTGGCCTCTACTTTGCCATTTTCCATTATTGGAACCTAAACCATTTCCAAAATCCGTTCTCATTCCCCAGGAAAAATATCATGCAATTGGCCAAAATAGGCTCAAAAAATACGTATCATAAGTGTCTGAAGGATTTACATCAAAGCGGATACATCAAGCAAATAAATGGCAGCGGCATGTACCAGAAACCGCAAATTTCAATTATCCGATTAGACAATTATTCCGACGAAAAAAACACCCAACAACTCTCCATTTTTTTTGAAGAATACTGTCCCAATATTGGGACAGACCAACTGCCCAATTCTGAAAAGGACTGTCCCAAAAATGGGACACACACTGTCCCAATTTTGACCAAGTACTGTCCCAATATTGATACCGTACCGGTACCGATTTTGGGACACTATATAAAACAAACATATAAAACATATAAACGAGAGGAAAAACGCGCGCAAAATTTTATTGAAAAAAATTTAATTATTGAAGAAAAAAAAAAGCCTATTCCGGAGGAAGAAAACATGCCCCGCAATGTCCCAAAAATGGGACAGACAACGAACAACTCTCCCCCCATCCAAAACATCAACAATAAACCCACGCTTTCCGAGGTAGAAGAATTATTCCAGCAAAACGGATATCCTGCAGACGAAGCCAAAAAATTCTTCTACCACTACGAAAGCAATGGTTGGCTAATTGCCGGAAAAACGCCGATGAAAGATTGGATCTCCTCCGCACACAAATGGATTTTAAACAAGACCGAATTCAAAACCAATAAAAAATCTCCTCATGACCTCAATACCAACTCAGATAAAAACTATGCAGAGCCATTATGATTACTGCGCCATTTGGGAATTTCTACAGATCAAGGGCACCAGCATTTATGGCGATAAATTCAAATTACAGGAAGATGATTCGTTAGTGATCCTAAAGCTGCTATCCTATTTTTTGAGCGATGAACCAATAGCCGCACAGTTAGGGATCGATTTAAGCAAAGGCATCATGCTCACTGGCCCCGTAGGATGTGGCAAAACGAGCCTCTTAAACCTCATGAGATACTTTTTGCCACCCGAGTACAGATATTCGATAAAACCATGCCGAGAAATCGCGCACGCCTATACTGAGGCCGGGTATGAAGTCATCCAACGATACACCCGGCTATCTTACAATCCCTACACCCAGGATCCACTAACTTATTGCTTCGATGATCTAGGACTTGAAGAAACTCTGGTCCAGTATTACGGAAACAATTGCAATGCCATGTCTGAGATCCTTTTATCCCGATATGATCAGTATATCCATAACGACATGAAAACACATATCACAACAAACCTTTCGGCCCAGGAAATACAAGAAAGTTATGGCGCAAGAGTAAGAAGTCGATGTCGTGAAATGTTTAACCTAATTGCATTTTCCAATTGTTCAAATGATAAAAGATAAATTGTAAATTACTTTCCTAAATTTTTTCAAATGTTTTTTTGTTATATAGACGAAAGCGGTGATTGCGGAATGTATGATTCAAAAAATCCTAAGCAAACGGGTTCTCCATATTTTATAGTTACAGGCTTAATTATTCATTCTTCAAAATGGAAAGTATCATTAGGCACACTTAAAGCATTCAGAAAGCAACTGGCCAGAGAAAGTTATTTACCTTATGATGTCGAATTTCATTGCGCTGAAATGATTGATCCTCATAAGATAAAAGAATATAGTTCGATTAGTGTTCCAGATAGATGGAAACTAATCGAAAGATATGCAGAGACAATTGGAGAACAAAAATCTTTTTCAATTATTAGTGTTGTTATTAATAAAGAATCTAGTAAAGTAAATCCTTCTAATTACCTTACATCAGCTATTTCAAAAATATATCAGGCATTTGATGAATTTTTAAAAAACAAAGAAGAAAACGGTTTAGTTTTTTTTGATAGAGCAAATGAAAAACATATTAATACTCATGTTCGCAAATTACTTGGCACAGGCGCTAGCGGGGATACAATTCCAGATATTAGAATCGGTTGGGTAATTGAAGACCCCATTTTTAGAGTGTCCACAGATTCAATGTTTATACAGAGTTCAGATGTTATTGCATATACCTTAAAAGAGAAAGATTTTCCTCAAACCTCAAGAAAAAAATTTCAAGCAGATAGAATATTCAGTAGAAAACTTAATTCAATTTGTTATAAGTCACAATTATCTGATGATGATGGTATCATACGGGCATAAAAAAACCCCGGTTCCAAACCGAGGATTTGGTCCAGGCCAGCCGAAGCCGTACAGCTTCTTAGGTCTAGAATGATACAAAGTAACAAACAATAATTTGTAAAACCAATACAAAAAGATTGTTTAACAAAAAAATCTTTGTATTAAGTATTGTTTAAATTTATAAATAATACAAAAACAAGCATTTAAATTAATTGAACTGTTAGTTTCTCTTTTACAACTAAATTAATTAGCCCCGCCTACGGTAGCCTTCTCCATTACGCAAACCTGTACCAGGATTTGCTCCATTCCGTCGGCAACCTTCGGCTCCCGCACAGCAGCAGCAACTCTTTCTCTGCATTGCGTTTCACTCCATTTCGTTCAATCGTTGCACCTGCTCTAGCCCACGCTGCACATCCCAAAAGAAATCAATCGACTCACTTACATAAAAACAATAGGTGTGGCTTCGCCACGCTCTGTAGTTGGTTACCCATTTCATTCCGTAACCAAGCCGGAAAAAAGGTCTCACTCCGTCGTCGTCCGCAAGCAATACGCCAAACCATGGCAGCAGCTACCGTTTAACAAACAAAAAAATGGATGGTAGCAGCTGCCATGCCCCTTGGGTGCTACGTTGCACTGCGCAGTTTGTAATAGCGCTTGCAGTTCCTCCTCCTGCGTTCGGGCAGCTCCTGTGTCCTTTTGCCAGCTTAATTCATGCTTCATCGCAGCAGGCAAAAGTCCACCCGCTGCCAACTTAAGTTGTGCTCGCCGGCCGCCCCACTTAGGCTGCGTTCATCAAAGCGACTGCTATTGCTCATTCATACTTCATTTCGCAAAGCATCGCTAAGATTTACTTGTGTAGTCCGGCGCCTCCGTAAAAGGCTTGCGCAAATTTACTACGGCGCCTACCTACATAGCTAGCATCGCACTAACGTGCTTTACTGCTACCAC